>Ga0206947_1017_pt1 | contig 16618 bp, 14 predicted proteins | sample Alteio_BWOrgHeat_3_FD_153239 | JGI IMG/M metagenome (GOLD analysis project Ga0206947, IMG submission 153239) | Enriched cells from forest soil in Barre Woods Harvard Forest LTER site, Petersham, Massachusetts, United States -... | ecosystem: Environmental > Terrestrial > Soil > Temperate forest > O...
GATAGAAGAGGTTACCGAGCCGGTTTTCAGCGGCGTCCGCAAATCTTGAAGCAGCGCATTTGCTAGCTCCTCGACCGGAGACGAATCAACTCGCTGCAGCACAACCAAAGCAAATTCATCGCCGCCAATCCGTGCGGGAAGGGCTAGGCCCCGAGTCTCCGAAAAAGCCACCATTCGTTGTGCCACCTGGCAGAGCGCCGCGTCTCCGACGCTATGTCCAAAATCGCTGTTAATGCGCTCAAAACGGTCCAGATCGATGTATAGCACCGCGAGCGAAGCGGTGTCACTTGCGGTTTCAAGCGACTTGCGGAGTTGCCTCCGAAATAAAGTCCGATTCGGCAGCTTGGTCAGCAGGTCATCGTGATTTTCGAGAAAGTGAATTCTAGCGGCCATGCAGTCGAAGGTCAGGGCAGTAGCAATGCAGGCGCCAGCGTATCCTGCAAACTCCTTCAACAGAGCGAGTTGTGACTGATCGGAGGCAGAACCACGGAGCACGACTGCGCCCTGCGCCTTATCGCCAGCTTGGAGTTGGAGGATCAGCGTATCCCCGTTTTCTTCCAGCCAGGAGGAATCCTGGTTGCGCAGGACCCTTGCGCAAGCGGAAGATGTGACCGCATCCAACGCAACTGCGGTCCGTCGTCCGTTGGCGTCAAACCACACTGGCGTGTCAGTTCCTTTGTGTAACAAGGTCAATACAGTTTCATCGGCTCCAGCGAGGGATTGCACCTTGTACAAGACCAATCCAATCAGTGGTTCTAATTCGCGGACAGAAGCGATCTTGCGAACTGTTTGCAAAAGTCGAATCGAATCTTCTGTCGACATACGTGGAATTCTGCCAACAGACTCACTTCTCGGCAAGTGCTCTGGTGCAAGCTTGAAAGGCTCGGCGCCCAGCGGTAACCGCTGGAACGAAGGCACCGGTCTCGGCGCAGATTCTCTGCGCGCGGGTCGATATTTCGACCAGGCGATCATCCTCCTCATCCAGGCTCCGGCTGAGCGCACCTCCGCGATCACGACCGGGACTATCCAGACTGCGTACCCTTCGGGATCGCGGATGTTCGCGATCATTTGATCGAAATAGGTCACGGGGTCTCGCTCACTGCGTCCATGACAATGTAGTCGACCGTGTTCTGCTCGAGGTGCGGCAAGCATCCCGAAGGTGTTTCGTCCAATGAACAAGTCGGTTCAAGTTGCCGATCCCATACTCGCCATCTTAGCAGACAAAAGGCGAACGCCTCAGAAGAACCTGGATCTCGACTACCTCTTTGCTAGTGTGCTGGGTCTTTCGTTCCATTTACGATCATCAGTGAATGTTCTACCAATACGCCAATGCGAAGAAATCCTGGTTCTTAACGTGAGTAGGCAAGCAGCTCATCGGCACAAAATAAATTGCCGCCCGCTGCGCCTCTCCTGAAGGAACTTACAACTAGAAAGAATACATAATACTATGGCGGTAGACATGTTCATTAAGCTTGATACGATCGATGGCGAGGCACAAGATTCCAAGCACAAGAAGGAGATTGACGTACTCTCTTGGTCGTGGGGTATGAGTAACTCTGGCTCGGCTCATAGCGGCGGCGGCGCCGGAGCAGGGAAGGTCAATGTTCAAGATCTCGCGTTTACGAAATGGGTTGATAGCGCGTCGCCAAAACTGTTTCTGGCCTGCTGCTCCGGAAAACATATCAAGGACGCCACGTTAGTCGTTCGGAAAGCCGGCGACAAACCGGTCGAATACCTCAAGATCCAGATGGACGGAGTTTTTATTGCCGCCGTTTCGACGGGAGGCTCCGGCGGTGAAGATCGACTAACCGAGAATGTCACGCTTAATTTTTCAAAGGTTAGCCTGGATTACGTTCCTCAAGACGACAAGGGCGCGGCCGGAACCGCAATCCCGATGACCTGGGATATCTCTTCCAACTCAAACAATTGACGGGATGCCCGATTCGATTCAGCACCCCAGGAAGAATTGTCCATAAGCCAGCTGTTTGACGATTTATCAGATTAGACAGAAACATCGCCAATCGCTGGAAAACCCGGACACGCGAGAATGAAAGACCTATCCTGACGTCCCGGGACCTTGATTTCATCCTTGGCCGACGTGATCAAGGCCGTGCGCACCACTGATATTACGGAAAAGCAGGGTACCGCTATCGTTCTGCGAATCAACGCAGCATCAAAGCGGATGACGTAAAAAGTGCCGCGGCTGTTGATCGTGTAGCGCCCTATGTGAACTTGTGGAGAATGCGCTCCGTCGCAACATGCAACCAATTGTCGCCTTTGACGCGCTGCTACCCATAGCCGATTTCTCCGCACGCGGTTGGAAAGGTCGATAGGAATTCCGGGATTCCTTTTCCCTTCTGGCAACGAACAATCGTTCTTTACTCATCGTCACTTGACCGGCTTTTCTGGAGTCAGTGCCGGCCCAAACCAAATCAACCACCCTGCTCCTACCGTTCGCGGAAATTTTCTCCGACTTGCGGGTGCGGTACGGAATCAAGCTAAGCCTCGCTGCTTTGCTTTCCTTGTATGTCGCGCTGGTTCTCAGACTGGAGCATCCGAATTGGGCGGTCCTGACGGCCCTCGTCATGATGAATTCCCACTATGTCGGATCCACCTCGCTCAAAGCATTTCTTCGCTGTGTGGGCACGATCGCCGGCGCATTCCTGGGAGTCTGGTTGGTCGGTACCTACACCTCGAGTCCGGTTCTTTTTCTGCTCCTCATCTTTATCATTTTGGGGATTGCCGTTTACAAGTTCGGCCAGTATCCGGCCAGCCAGGCCCCTTACGCATACTACCTGGTCGGGTTGACAACGTTGAGTGTCGCAACCTACGGGATTCAGGATCCCTCCGATGTATGGAGAACCGGACTGAATCGAGCATTGGAAATTCTTGTGGGATCATTGAACTCTTTGGTAGTGACCAGCATCATCTGGCCGCGTTACGCGCGCGAAGAGTTCTTCGAACTCGGCGGCAAAGCGCTGGAGACCGCTGCTGAGCTTGTAACGCTGCAAACCGCCTCTTTTATTGAGATCCGGGATACGTCCGGTCAACTGGAACAGCTCCAGAGGCGATTTGAACAACAAGCTTCGAGGCTTCGCACTCTGCTTCAAGCCGGCGCCCGGGAGAGCACGCGCTTCTATGGACGCCTCGGCAACTACAATGCATTCGTGGTTTCGCTGACAAACCTGTTTCAAGCCGCTCTGCACCTTGAGAGAAACCGACAAGAAGAGTCACAATATATTGCCAGGATCCCAAATGAGCTCGTAGGCGTAATGACCGCCATCGCTCAGGAGTTTCAAATTTTGTTGAGCCCTTATTCTCCTGGGACCCCGCTGCCGGAGACTGCTATCGACAAGGCTTTCGACACTCTGCTCGAGAAACTGGGTGCATTACGGGCGGCTGGTCTATTTGTCGAATCATCGATTGAAATAAATATCGACTTTTTTTCCCATATTGCGGTGCTTCGGACCATTCGAAACGAACTACTCGAGATGCGGCAAATCAAACAAGGACTGCCGCGGCTCAGGGCGGCTTCGCCGGAACGGAAACGTGCTTGGGACTTATTGCCCGCGATTGATTGGTTCTGGATGAGGACCGCTTTCAAGGCCGCACTAGCTGGCGCTTTCTCCCTTTTGTTAATTAAGTGGATTCATCCACCGGGGCCGGCTGCGCTGCCGTTGGCCGCGTTACTCTTCAGCGTCTTGCAACGTACTTTTATTCGAGCCGGAGGGACCGGCGACCTCCGCGCGTTTCAGAGACTTTTTTTCACCTGCCTTATTTTGTCGGTCTACGCGGCGCTCCTGATCGTCATCACACCGTTTTTGGCGAGCTACCTCGTGATGAACCTAACCTTGTTCATCGCTTTGTTCGTTTTTGGTTTTATGACCGCTGGCACTCCTGGATTTTCGTTCTGGGCAATCGTGACCATTCTTAGCACGAGCGTGCTCGTGGGTTTAAATGCGCAGGTACCAGTCGAAAGCAGCACGATTATCGATTCGGTCCTGGGATTGATTACAGGAATAGCTATCGCCACAGTGATAGGGAGGCTGATCTGGCCTTTGCTGCCCCAACGATTGTTGCGTGACGATCTGGTGGACTTCTTCGTCCAGCTAAAGGCGCTTTCTAACCCGAAGCTGCCGATGAAGAAAATCCAGACCCGGCTGGCCTTATTGCCAATCGAAGCGCTGCAAGCCGCAAAAGGTATTCGGTTACCTGGCTTTACGGGAGAAGAGCAGCGTCAGTTTGAATTGCTCATCCGCACACTCTCGGCTCTGGCTGCTCGACGAACGGCGCTTGCGAGACGCCGATTCGAACTTCCGGCCAAGCTGGAAGCTCTGGTGCATCTCGAGCTTGATCAACTGGAGATTGAATTCGGTCAGATGACAGATGCCTTTGCGGATTGTTTTCGTAAAGGTGATTGCAGGCGTGAATTCCCTACGGTCCGCGGCGCACTCGACAGTTTGCGCCTGAGAGCAGACCACATTCGCCGGGAACGCGTTCTCGCTGCGGAAAGTTTGGATGCTCCTATCGAGCTTCTTGAAGTCGTTAGCCGCTGCCAGCGTATCGGGGATACCCTGGAAGAATGCGCCAGGCTGATTAAACTATTGTCAATACATCAGTACTGGGGCGATTACGCACTGTAGTGACATCTCCGCCTCGCCAATCGAATCGAGGGCATAGCAATTCGTCCGATGCTTCAGCAAGCTCCGGGCTGAGCAATTAGCGAGTCCGTCTGAATCCCGCCATACTTGTCACTCCCACCGTTCTATGCCCGATACTAATCTATCTCATGACCACCAACCATATCGTATCGAGAACAGAACAAACGACGAAGGACACCCAAGGGGAGGGAAGAACGATGACCGGGACACGGGAAGAGTGGCTGGCAGCGCGGCTCGAGCTGCTCGAGGCGGAGAAAGAGCTAACGCGACGTGGCGACGAGCTGGCGCGGCGCCGTCAGGAGCTGCCGTGGGTCCCGGTCGACAAGGAGTATCGATTCGAGACCGATGAAGGGAGCGCCTCGCTGGCAGACCTCTTCCGAGGGCGCTCGCAACTCCTCGTCTACCATTTCATGTTCGGGCCCGCCTACGCGGCGGGGTGTGCGACCTGCTCGACGATTGCGGACGGGTTCGAGGGCTTCTTCGTCCACCTGGCCAACCACGACGTCACGCTTTCCGCAGTGTCGCGGGCGGCGCTCGGGAAGCTGCAGGCGTACAAGCGGCGAATGGGATGGACGTTTCCCTGGGCGTCCTCGCTCGGTAACGACTTCAACTTCGACTTCAACGTCTCGTTCACGGAGGAGCAACAGCGCAAGGGGAGCGTCGAATACAACTACCGGTCCGGCGGCCATGCGATGGACGAGACACAGGTCCCGGAGCCCGTCGCCCAGAACGCGGCCATGACCGGAACCGACGTGGCCACGTACACGCGCGAGAGGCCGGGCATGAGTGCCTTCGTGCTCGAGGACGGCGTCGTCTACCACACCTATTCAACCTATGCGCGCGGACTGGATGGCCTCTGGGGCATGTACCAGTGGCTCGACCGCGCCCCCAGAGGGCGCAACGAAAATACGGGCGTCTGGTGGCTCCGGCACGACGAGTACGACAAGCGCTGAGGAAGCAAACGAAGCGGAGCCTAAAATGCGGGACTTGATCGTGGGCGGTGAAGATTTCTGTCGAGGACAACATCGACGCGGACATGGGCGGCATTAAATGCCCTTCCGAAGGGAGGAGACATGAGCCGACGACAACGCAAAAGATGACGAAAACTCAAATCGAAATAGGAAAGCAAAAGCAACATGGCTATCACAAATAAAACGGTCTTGATCACCGGCTCCAACCGGGGCATTGGTCGAGCTCTCGTCGAAGAGGCACTCAAGCGTGGCGCGAAGCGGGTATATGCGGGTGCGCGCAAAACAATCCGACATCCTGACAAACGGGTGACGTCAGTAGCTTTAGACGTGACGAGCGCCTCGCAGATTCAGCGGGCGGCCACCGAAATAGATACTCTGGACATTCTTATAAATAATGCAGGCGTTGCGATTTACGACGATCTGAGCAATTTCGAGGTGATCGAACAGCACTTAGCTGTCAATTTCTTTGGTCCGCTCAATATGTCGCGCGCTTTCCTGCCGCTGCTGACACGCTCCAAAGGTGCCATCGTCAACAATCTCTCGTTGGCGGCGCTTGCCGCCTTGCCAGTTATACCCGCGTACTCCGTTTCGAAGGCCGCCGCGTTGAGCATGACGCAATCACTGAGAGCAGTCTTGGCTGGCCAAGGAGTAATGGTCCATGCCGTCATTCTCGGCCCCATCGATACCGATATGAACCGCGGTTTTGAGATACCGAAAGCGTCTCCCGAGTCCGCGGCGGCGGGCATTTTCGATGGAATGGAGAGAGGGGAAGAGGAGATCTTCCCGGATCCGGCGTCCCAATCCATCGCTGAGGCATGGCGCACGGGCGCGGCCAAGGCGCTCGAGCGCCAGTTTGCGGCTCTCGTCCAGGCACCGGCGAAGAGCCCTCTGTGACGCATCCACAGATCAAAAAGGAAAGGACGTTATGGTATCATTAAGGGGTGCGCGTACCGTAAAACGAGCTGTAATCGAGTTCTGGAGCGTTTTCCTTTAGGCGAATGACCCTTGGAAGGCCTAAGCCCACGATTTTTTCCGTTTCGTGAGACCAGGCCCATTACCGTAGCGATAGACGTCCCACCACCCCGTGGTCTCGCCTGACGAGCCGCGGGGGCAGATCTCCAGCTCGCCCAATCGATCTGGACAATTGGATAAATTTGCTGCAATTTTCGATCCCTATTGCTGCCCCGGGGGATTGACTGGTGCTTTCTTGCGGTCGAAGGCAACGGCCAGATTCTTGGAGGATGTAGACTTGATTGGAGGGATGGCTGAGCCGTTTGAAGCACCGGTCTTGAAAACCGAATTTCTCCCAACGCAGAAATCCACTCCCTCGGAGAACAGCATTTAAAGCCGCAGGACCGGAGCATGAGCAAAGTTCGCACGATTGACGATTACTATGCCACCGTCTTTCTTCACCGATACCACAAGGACAACCCGTCCAAGACCGGCGAGCGCATCGAGATCGTTGTTCGCATTCCCGAAGAGGCAGCAAAAATCTTGTTTGGCTCAGGACGACGTCCAGCAATGATTTCACACAAAATCTATCGACGAGCCGCTCGTATAGCCCGTCAGACCGTAGGAATGCCTCAAGCGCCGTGGGCGATCGAAGGGATCTCCGTCGTGGAATCAACAATGCCCTCCGATCTCCCCGAAACGTCAGGGTTTCAAGATGCGGATGGATCGGAAGGTTGGATCTATTCGGTGAAGTCTGGTGTCCCGAGACCACCGCCCGCCTTGATCGTGGAACCGGGGACAGCGTAGAGCGAGCCTCACCCTACCAGGAGTTTCGCCCTACCTGCCCCGGGACTCCCGGCGTCAACCTGCCCGTGTAAGTTAGTGCTTGTTGGTCCACCCCGGGTTAGTCAGAAAAACGTGTTTAGCCTCCTCTGGAACGTCCAAACTGCAGAGACAGCCTATTCTACATTGCGCTCTGGAGTGTCGAGCAGTGACGCAAGGCTAGCCTAGCCGTTCAATTGCCGCCATTCGAGTCGCGTTTCAAGATTCACGGAGAGGATTGATCCGAATGGAGTAATCATAAAGCGGCGGCAGACGCGCGCTCAGGTGCGGTGGAAGGTGATCCGTTTCTCCAGCGGGACCCGAATTGAATGGGCAGGGCTGTCCTTCGCGTAACCGAGGAAAACAAGGCCCAGTGAACAATTTGTGGAATCGAGGCCAAGCCAAGTGGTAAATTCCTGGGAGCATGCGACGGGCGGGGTAGCCCAGAAGGTACCGAGACCGCGCTGGTGGGCGGAAAGGAGAAGGTTCTGCACAGCGCAGGCGGTACTACAGAGTTCGTCGAGCCGGGAAATCTTGCCGCCAGGTTCGGAATGGGCAGCGATGGCGACTACGGCTGGTGCCTGCAAACAGTGGTCGCGCAGTTTGGCGCGCTTTTCCGGGCGAACTTCGGTCACGGGGGTAATCTGGTCATAAAGGGTTTGGAGTGTGTCGGCCAGACGGGTGCGCGCTTGGCCCGTGAAAACATGAAAACGCCAGGGTTGAGTGAGACCGTGAGTAGGCGCCCAATGAGCGTCTTCGAGGATTTCGACAAGAAGTTCGTGCGCAATTTCGCGGCTGGAATCCATGAGAGCCGGCTTGATGGTGCGCCGCGTGCGATAGGGATAATCAGCAGAAATGGCACATAGCCGTTCTTACATCTTGCCTCGCCTTTTTTCCAGTCGGTAAACTCCATCGGTGAAGCCGATCGCGGGCGGTTCAGCCCAGTTCAACCCATGAGCTTTTACAGAATTTGTCGGCGGGAGCCAATTTACTCGTCCGCGACCATATTTGATTCTTAGAAAGGATCGCCCGAAAGCGCGAACAAAAATAGAGGCTGGAAGCCTGTACTACTTTACGCCCTCGCGTCGTCCTTCCGGGTTCACGGCGATGACTCAGGGTGCCTCTGAGAGATCGCTCAACAGTCCGGAGCTTTCATCGAGTGCAACTCAAACAAACCTGCGAGCGCGGGAACCACGTTACCCGTTCTGTAACTCCTGCAACTCCTGAATTCTGTCTCCTGTCTCGACGCGCTTCAGTTGGAGGCTTTTTTCCCAAACCACTTCTTAAAGGTTTTCACGCCGTCGGCCCCGTTGGATCCACGACTGGTAGTGCTGTATTTCCGCAACTCTTGGTAGGTGTCCCAGCTATCGGGACCCGGGGCGTCCCGCGTTTCGGACGCTTCTGAGTTCGCATAGATCCATGCTTGCATCGATTCCTTGTAGAACGCGGCGATCGGGTTAAACGAAGCTTTCACCTCTGCCAGGTTCTTCGTCAACGCCGGATTTTCTCGGCAGAATTTTTCGACCAGGCGGTAGGTCGAAACCGAACTCCGGAAAAACTTGGCATAAGCTTTTGGCCAGAAGTGGACCACGGGTTTAATCAATCTGCCCCTTTTCGTGGTGGTCTCAGGGGCCGTGGAGCCGTTGCAGTCGCCTTCCGCATAGGGACGAACCTCCAAAGTACCATTCAGGACATTTCCAGGGCTATGTCGGATGTGATAGGCGATGCTTTCCAACAAGATCCGGCCCACGTCGGTCCCCTCTATCTTGATCAGGCATTTAGCGTTCCCGCTTCGTAGTCGTCTCCGGACCAATCGAACAGATTGATCCTGATGCCGTATTTTTTTCCAGATAGTGTAAGTGCATATCGGCAATGGGTGTCTGCTTCCAATGTTGCAAAAAATTCGGGTCTGGAATGATTGAGTGCTTACCGTTCCCGCGAACCGGGCCGATCTCCAGATCCGTTTGCATCCGGCTTCCCATAGGGTATTCACCGGTGCGCGTAAATGGATCGAAGGTTCCATATCTGTTGGTATTCCGCGAAGAGAGTCGTCGAGAGATCTATTCTATAGACGATTAGCATTGGTTCGCGCACCAAGGTCTTGTACTCTGAATCGCGTGGCCGAGGCGAATCTGCAACAAGTCGCGCTCGAACGATTTGCGAAGGTCGTAGAATTCCAGCGCAACCATCGGATTGAGCTGTTGACGCTCCTTTTTACGGATATCGTCGACTCGACCAAGCTGAAGCAGACTCTAGGTGACCGCGAAGGGGTGGCCATGATCCGGCGTCATCACGCACTGCTGCGGGATGTCTTGTGCCAATTCAGCGAGGGCGAAGAAATCAATGTCGCCGGTGACTGTTTCTTCATCGTTTTTACGAAACCGTCCGATGCGGTAAAATTTTCTCTTCTGGTGCAGGCTCGGCTTCGAGCGTTCTCGGCCGAGGTTGGCCGCCCTCTACTTGATCGAATTGGGATCCACGTCGGGGAAGTCTGGCTCGACAAGGAAGAAAGAACCCGAAAAGCCGGGGACCTCTACGGCTTGCAGGTCGACACCTGCGCCCGGGTGCAATCTCTCGGACAGGGTGATCAGATTCTGTTGACGCGGTTCCCTTTTGACTCCGCCCGGCAGGCCCTCAGAGGCGAAGAACTTGAACAGCTCGAGTCGCTCTCCTGGCTCAGTCACGGACCCTACCTGATGAAGGGAATGGAGGAACCGCTGGAAATTTGTGAGGTCGGCGAAGCGGGCAAAGCCAAACTGGAGCAGCCGCCTGATAGCAAAAAAGCGCGTCGATTTTTTTCCGCCGACATTGAACCCGTACTGGGCTGGAGACCGGCGGTTGACCAGGCCGTTCCAGGGACCGGGTGGGTTTTGGAAAAAAAGATCGGTCAAGGCGGATTTGGCGAGGTCTGGCTAGGACGCGATAAGAGGCTCGACCTCAAACATGTCTTTAAATTCTGCTTCCGCGCCGACCGTGTTCGCTCCCTAAAGCGGGAAGTAACGCTGTTCCGTTTGTTGCGGGAACGGGTCGGCGCCCACCCAAACATCGTTGCAATTGAGCATGTCTGTTTTGACCAGGCGCCCTTTTATATTGTGATGCGGCACGTGGAGGGGGAAAATCTCGTGACTTGGTGCGAAGAGAAGGGCGGGATCGAGAAGGTGCCCCTGGCGATCTGCCTGGAAATCGTGGCCCAGGTTGCGGACGCGCTCCAAGCGGCGCATGACAGCGGAGTCATCCATCGGGACGTCAAACCTTCTAATATCCTGGTCGGCGGCCCGGGTGAGATCCACGTCTACCTGACGGATTTCGGAATCGGCCAGGTAATTTCTGAAGAAATGCTCAATCGATTTACCCGGTCCGGGTTTACCCAGACAGTAGGGGACGATCGCTCGGACAGCGGCACTCAGTTATACATGGCGCCAGAGCTTTTTTCGGGGAAACCGGCTTCGATTCGGTCGGATATTTATGCGCTGGGAGTGGTGCTTTATCAATTGCTGGTGGGGGATTTCACGCGTCCAGTGACGACCGATTGGGCAAAGCGGATCACTGACCCATTGTTACAGGAAGATTTGGAAAACTGTTTCGCGGGCGATCCGCAGGAGCGATTCGCCGGCGCCGGGCAATTGGCAGAACAATTGCGGCGCCTGGAAGAACGCCGGGCTGCTGCCGAGAAACAGCAAGCGCTGCTGAAGGAGCGGGAACGGGCTGCCTATCGTCGTGGAATCATCCGCACGGCGGCGTTGGCGTTAGTCGTGATCGGGGTCGTGAGCGGGCTTGCTATTTACGCCTTTTCGCAACGACACCAAGCACGCAGAGCGGCCAAGGAGGCCTCGGCGCAACGCCGGGCGGCCCAAGGACAGGCGCGGATTGCCGAGAACCGACGGCTGGCTGCTCAGACGTCAGAAAGGAATTCGAACGACGCGCGCGATCAGGCGGACGGGCTCATTGATTTCATGCTGCATGATCTGCGCGATAAATTGCAATCGATTGGTCGACTCGATGTTTTGGACGACGTCGCGCAGAAGGCGAAAGAATACTTGGATCGATTGCCAAAAGAGCTGGTGACACCGTCGCGTCTGAAACAGCAAGCAGCCATGCTGGGCAACCTCGGCGATGTCCGCGTTGCTCAAGGTAAACTGACGGAGGCGCTGGAGGCATACCAGGAATACCTGTCGATTATGAAGCGCCTGGTGGAGCAGGATCGGTCCAACTCCAGCTGGCAGCAAGATCTGTTGGCCAGTTACGACAAGGCTGGCGGTGTCCTGGTGGACCAAGGCAAGCTCTCGGAGGCGCTGGAGATCTACCAGCAGAGCCTGGTCACCGCCAAGACTCTGGCCGAGCAAGACCAGTCCAACTCCGGCTGGCAGTGGGGTCTATCGTTGTGTTTCCAAAATGTGGGCGATGTATTGGTGGCGCGAGGCGAGTTGCCGGAGGCGATGAAGGCCTACCAGCAAAGTTTGCAGATTCGCCAAACGCTGGTCGAGCGAGACAGCACCAAATCGGACAGGCAACGGGATCTCTCGGTCAGTTATAATAAAGTGGGTGATGTGCTGGTCTCCCAAGGCCAGCGCCAGGAGGGGCTGGAGCATTTCAAAAAAGCGTTGAAGATTCGGCAAGCACTGGTTGAGCAGGATAAAACGAACAGTGGACGGCAGCGAGATTTAATGGTCAGCTACCAACACATTGGTGACGCACTGGTTCCCGAAGGCAGGCTCCAGGAGGCGCTGGGCAATTATCAGCAAGGCTTGCTGATAGCCAAAGCTCTGGCCGAAAAAGACAGAACCAACACTGGCTGGCAGAGGGATCTAACAGTCTTTTATGATTGTATAGGAGAAGTCCTATTAGCTCGAGGCAAGCCCGACGAAGCGCTGGAGAATTACCAAATGTGGATGGCTACTGCTGAGCGGCTGGTGGAACAGGACAAGACCAACTCCGACTGGCAACAGATGTTGTCGTATGGTTACGAAAAGACAGGTGAGGTCTGGGAGGCCAAAGGCAAGCTCGAGGAGGCGTTGGTGGATTATCGGAAAGAGATGGCAATCGCCAAACGCCTTACCGAAGAGGACGAAACCAACTCTGACTGGAAATGGGGTCTTTCATTCAGTTACCGGAAGGTGGGCGATGTTCTCGCGGAACAAGGCGATTTGGGGAGAGCGCTGGAAGAATATCGCGCGGAGTTCACCATTATAGACAAGCTAGCTCGACAAGACCCGACCAACGCAGGGTGGCAGACCGCGGCCGCTTTGAATCGATATTCCATCAGTAAAGTTTTAATCCGCCTGAAGGATGGCGATCGAGACGAAGCAAAACGCCTTGTTCTTGAGGGTCTCGAGATCATGGCACGCCTCGAACGGCAAAGCGGGCTGGACGAAAAAGCCCGTGACACTGCAAATAAGCTGAAAGAGATCGCGACTGAACTCGGGTTCTAGTGCACCAAGTCAGTGACTTGGTTGCACTAGTGACGGGTCCCCGAAATAGCAAGGTGAACATGGCCGGGGGCTTGCCTACCGCAAACCTACGTCCGATTTCTCGGCACTCGATGTTCGCTGTCCGATGCAGAAATGGCAGGAACGTGCGTTGTCGGAAATCGAACTCGCCGAGTTCGCTGGCTTTTTGCACCTCGTCCCGGAGGCCAGGGCTTTGCAATGAGGCGAAGCAGCTCCTTTGCCGCGAGAGGCGAAAGCCCGGGGTAAACAGACAATAACTTCGCCAGGAGGGCGGTAGCCACCGGTGCGGCAAAACTTGTTCCAAAGCCGCTTTTTTTCCGTCCGCCGAGCCAAAGCAGATCGGAATATTGACCTTTGGCGACGAATTCCACCAGACTTCCGGGCCGATAGAAGAATTGGTCGGCGCGCTTAATATTTGTCTTATCGACGGTCACTACGGTGGGAAAGTAGGCTGGCCATTCTCGCTGAGTAAAATCGCTGTTACTGCATGCGCTGATCACGTGAGCCCCTTTGAGGTACGCTTCGTCCACCCAGTCCTTGAATTCCATGATGAACTCCTTTTCGCCTCGGCAGCCAAAGCTGCAATTCAGGATTTGGTAACCGCGATCGATCGCCTCAAGAGCCGCCCTCCGGATGATGTCCCGTTTTGAGGTAAGATCGTAGAGACCCATCCGCAGAACGCGAAAACTTCCGATCCGAGCCTCGGGTGCGAGTGCCTGGATAATGCCGGCGATACCGGTGCCGTGTCCGTTCACGTCTTGGCCTGCGCCTGGCTCCAAATGAACGGTGTGACCATCAGAGATGAACGCCAGGTCGTCGACGAGTTTCAATCCTTTGAGGCCGGGGTGAGAAATTTCGATCCCGCTATCCAGGACGGCCACTCGAATTCCCTTGCCAGTTCCCGCAACGATGGCGGATCGCGCTTGCTCTAAAGAAATCCAGGTTTTCAAATTCGCCCCTCAGTTATGGCCGTACCCAATGATCAGGGAAATGAGTTTGAAATCGAAAAGACGCGTCAGCAGTGAAGCTGCCCGGCTGACTTCCTGCATGGAGTCCATGTCAAACCCGCGGCGAGGTGAAGGACTCGCCGTATTGGCTAACTGAACGCAGGAAAGGATACCTCGGCACTGCTGAGCAAAATAAAATGGAACTGCGATCATGGCGCCAGTAATCGAACCTGTTCGCCGGTCAACCGTTTTGTCGTGCTCGGGATTTTCGCTGATGTTATTCTCGCAGAAAGACTGGCCGGTCGAAAAGACCATGCTGATGAGGCCGCGATCTAAGCTTTGGCTATACGTTAGGACCTTATCGGCGGTCGGACCGTTATTAAAAACGGCGTCTAGTTCGGGTTTTCCCGGGTTAACCAGCCAGAGCGTTCCCTCATCCCCGTTTGCTGCGTAGAATCCATCTTCCAGCACGGTTGCCATCAGATCGTCCGCAAAATCGTTGAACGTATCACGGGTGACAAGTTTTGCCGCCTTGTCCAGCCGATCTGTTAGGGCCGAGCCGTGCTCGCGAAAGCGGGGATCGGGCAAAAGGGTGAATCGCATATTCTTTAGTGATGCCTTCTCAGGCCTAAGGAGTCAATTTGTCCAAAACCGCCTTTTTTTTGCAAGAATTTCTGCGACGATCGTCTTGTTAATAGATAAAGAATTGGTATCCGGCGGCGATCAGTGAACCCCGTCGGCTACCTGAAAACTGTGAGAGCGTGAAGCATACCTTAGTCCAGTCTTGCGATAATCGACGATTGCTCGAGTTTGCCGGTATGACCGACAAACACTATGATCTCGTACTCGTGAAACGGGCGTTATCCGGGGATGAGCGGGCCGCTCACACGATCTACGCGATGCGATCTCAATTGGTCAATTACCTGATAAGCAAGGGCGCTCCTGAGGGCAGTGTTTCTGAGGACATTGTGGCCGACTTTCTTGGTGATTGTTTTGGTGCCCGCGACCGCTCGGACCGCGCATCGGCTGTCCGCCTCCTGGAGACCTACAAAGGCAACGGTCCCCTCATTGGGTGGCTGAAAGTTTGCTGTTGGAAAAAGTTTCTCGACTACGCGCGAAGGTTTAAAGCAATCCCTCTTTCCGGAGAGGAAGTGCCGGATTCCGTTGCCCTAGCCGCACCCGCGGAAATTTCTCTGGAACCGGAGGTCAAGGCAAAGGTATTGGCGGCCCTCGAGTACGCCTTCGACGAAATCGATTCGCTGCAGCTCATTTTCCTGCGGTTGGTCTATTTCGAAGGTGTCAATCAAAAGGACGTTGCCGCCGCCTTTGACTGCGACGGCTCGACGATCAGTCGTCAATTAAGCGAAGGCCTCAGGGCCCTGCGTCATAATATAGACTTGTTCCAGCGACGATACGCTGGTTCGTTCAGACTTGAGTGGTCGGATCTATTAGCGGTTTGCCAATCCCCGCCCGATTTTCTCTATGAAAACTAATCTTTCGAACTCGCGACAGTTCAAGATCCTTTGGAAATTTTTTGCAAAACATTCCCCGGAAGTTGAAGCACGAGGAAATGAAGAGTTATTGCCTGAGCAGAAGGCTGCCTTGGCGCTGCTAGCTTCGGGAAAGTGTGATCGCGCAGCGCGCGAGAAACTTATCCCCCTCCTGAAGTGCAACAAACATGCGCTAACCTTTCTGGCCGAACAGATCAAACTAATCCGTTTAGAGCGGTCAGGCAGAGATGGGACGCATCGAAGTAAGGCGCGTCGCGGAAACAGTTAACGGTCGTCCGGACGTCTTACCTCTAAAACGGATTCTGTCTCGCTGGTAATCCTCGATCGACTATCTCGATCGCTGCGATAGCGCCGGTCCGGTGCGACTCGGCGTTTTGTCTTAAGGTCCGCATACGAGCCTCAGACTTGGTTTGCACTAAAAGTATTTCCCTAATTCGTCGTACCATCTTTTTTGCAATTCTAGCATACTCGAGCGTCTTCTTATAAACACCATAGCCGGCTCTCAGGGCTACAGAAATAAAGCATCAGCAAGAGCATTCATGGGTTCTGACCTATCACTATCAAAACTCGTCCGATTGCCTAACAAGACCGATAATAGTTATCAAACGCCTCTCAATATCGTGAAGGCCACACAGGTATGAAAAAGTTCGCCAATTGCTCCGATCACAAACCGAAAAAAGAGTACGGAAAATTCGCCTTTACGGGCGCAGTGGATGTCCAGAAAGCGAGTTCGTCGCTCATGGGCGCGAAGACGCCCCCGGAAAGGCGAAACAATGGATGGTTATCCTTGGTAGCAGTGCACTTTGCTGCCCTACTACTGCTGTTGCTTTTCCCGTTTGTCTGCGTCGTGACTGGAAGTTCTGCTCCGGCGGTTTCCTATGCGCTGACGACCCCCCTGGGCCCTGTGGTGCCCGGCCAGGGGATCGAGTTCACCGTAACGGTGACTAACCTGAGCACCGTCACCCAATACGTGGCCCTAACCTACAAGGTGCCGCAGTTTACCACCGACACCCGGGTCGGCTATGTGGCCGGGACCACCCTGTCCTACACGATGGGCAATGTGGCGGCGGGTGCCACCCAGGTGGCCGGCTTGGACTTCAAAGTCTTGAGCGGCACCAGTGCACCGCCGGACGGATCGGCGATCACCCTGGTCGTTTCGGATGCAGCCCGAAGCACTTCGTTTTCCAGCAGCGCGACGGTGAGATCGGTGCCGGCGGTCGTTCTGGAATTGTCGACCGCGCAAGGTCCGACAACTTCCGCCGGGAACTTTTCCTACACCCTGTCCTATCACAACGGAACCGCCAGCGC
>Ga0206947_1155_pt2 | contig 16567 bp, 25 predicted proteins | sample Alteio_BWOrgHeat_3_FD_153239 | JGI IMG/M metagenome (GOLD analysis project Ga0206947, IMG submission 153239) | Enriched cells from forest soil in Barre Woods Harvard Forest LTER site, Petersham, Massachusetts, United States -... | ecosystem: Environmental > Terrestrial > Soil > Temperate forest > O...
GAATATGCCTATATTGGCGCCCAAGTAGGCACACCCGTTTACCGTCCAGTGACATCGTTCGACAATGGGTTCGAGCCGCCTTGTCAGGCTTTTTGAATGCGTTGCTTTTGGTCATGGATTGGTTCCTCTGTGGCTGGGCTTGCGAGTTCGGCTATTTCCTGCCCTACCAGCTCGGCGGATTTTCTGGCGCTGGCGTAGGGTGTCTCGGAAAAGGCAAGACCGCGATCATTGGCGCGGCGGTAGCAGGTGAGCTGAGACAAGGCAGCTTTCAGAACATGGAAGCCCCGCTTCTCAAGGAAACTTCTGGCTTCGGCGGCTTCGGTTTCGCTTTGCCCTGCGCTGTTCAGTAGAAAAGAAATCTGCTTATCAAGAATTCCGGCTTTCTGGAATTCTGTCGCAAGTTTCACTTGTGGTATGAGGTCGTCCAAGCTGAGTCCACTCGGTAGGACGATCAAGTCGCTGGCCTGGGCGATCTGCGCCGTGGTCGAAGACGACGCCGGCGCACCATCGAAGACAAGTAGCTCGACCTCGCCCGCCTTGTTCAGGGCGGTTTGAACGGCTCCATAGCTTTCGACTCGGATCGTCGGCTCCTGGCCGTAATGGACGCGGCGGGCGTTCCAGAGTAGGGAAGTGGTCTGGCTCGTGTCCATGTCCGCGATCCGGACGCTCCACCCATTGAAGGCATACTCGCGGGCGATCAGGCGGGCAAGGCTCGACTTTCCGACTCCGCCTTTTTGGGAGAGGACACTAATGATGAGCGCCATTTCGTTCTGCCTTTCTGTATTTCATGCGTTCTTGATTTCTGGTTATACACCAGACGTCGAACGTGTCAAGAAGGGTTCTCGAATTCCACGGCTAAGCGAGACACTGGCCGACTCCGGAACCAATTAGCACGGATCGACCCGCAAGGTTGTAACATGGCAATGTGCCCTCGGCAGCAGAAGGAGCCAAGGCCACTCAGGAGGGTGTTTGAGATGGTTAATCGACTCTGGCGGTGCATGCTGCTCGTTATCACACTTGGCGCGATCAGCGGGGCGTTCGGTCAGGCCTCTAAGAAGGCGCAAGGGGCTAGCGGCTCAAAACTTCAGGTTCTCACCATGTCACCCGGCGGCAAGGCGTTCGTTCGAATCAAAGAGTTTACGGCTAGTGAAGGGGAAACACAAACTTTCCGATTCGGAGATGTCGTTAAGCTCGAATCCAAGGGAGAGGGCGGGCTAGTTTTTTGGGAAGTTTCTAATGGGAAAGGCGGGCCTAAATCATGGGTGCCTGAGTATCTGCTCACACCATATGCGACGGAAATCGAGTTGTTACGACGCAAGGGTTGTATACCGAAGTCAATGACTTACGTCTACGAAGATCACAAGGATGACGGTACATGGGATTCGTTTCAACATGGCCGCGTCCACTTGCCAGGCACACCCATCGTTACGACAATCACCGACCATAAGGGCGTTGACATCTCAGGCGATGGCAGCTCCCAGGTGGCATTCGTCGGTAATGCAACCGTTTTCGACAGGGCCGTTTTTTGGCATCAAGAGTGGGCCTTACCTATGATCTTCTCCGACGGGAAAAGTAAAGTCCGGATGGCTCCTGGCCTTATGTTTTACTGCACAAGTGACAGCCGAGACGGCACGTTTCAAATTATCGAATTGCCGAAGGGCGTTCCGGTGAAGAAGTCCAAGCATTAGACGGGATCGTGTCGAACGGCCTAGAGTCGGATTAGCTCGATATCGTTTTGCTTGATGCGCTCGCCTCGCCGGTCGTAGAGCCTGGTCGTTCGCGGGTCGGCGTGGCCGGCAATGTCTTGCGCCATGTCCATCGCTCCGCCGTTCTCTAAGAAAAGGGTGATGCCGGTTCCTCGCCATGTGTGGTTGCCGTACTTCACGCTTTTAAGTCCGGCTTCCTGGGCGCGGTCGCCGATGATCTCGTAAACCTCCTGGCGCTGCAACCGTCGTCCGGACAGCTTGCCGTTTTTCCGGTCGATGGTCTGCCAAAGCGGGGAAGCGGTGCCTCGTAATCCGGATGTGTTGAGGTAGTCGGCCATCAGCTCCACAAGCACGGAGTGCGCGGGGATCGTGCGCTGCTTGCCCCCTTTCTCGGCAAGGCGGACGTGAAAGCCGTCGTTGTGCTGGAAGTAGTCGCTCGTTTCCATCTTGAGCGCGGCGGACACTCGGGCGAACGTGTAGAGCATGAGGGAGATAAGCGCCTTGTCTCTCTTGCCCTTGATCGTCTCGGTGTCGATGGTGGCTAGAAAGTGCTTGGCGTTGGCCGCGTCGAGGACGGGCGTCTTTCCGGTCGTGACGCTCATGCGAGGGGCCTTCACGCTGTAGGCGGGGTTAACGTCTATCTCCCCCGCCCGCATCAGGGCATTGAACATCTCGCGGATGGCCGCTAGGTGCTGCTTGACCGTCGCCGGAGCTGCCTCGGCTTCGAGCTGCTTCACATACTCGCGGATGTGAAGGGAACGCATGTTCCGGTAGGTGAAGCGCCGCACGCTCGACCAGGCCGCAAAGCGCCTCAGCGCCCGCTCGTAGGCCATGCGCGTATTGTCGTTGGCGATCTCCCCGAAGAACCAATCCTCAAGGCACTGCACGGCGCGGGGGGTGTAGTCGCCCACGATGGCCGGAAGGTTCGCCGCCTGGTCGCTCGGGTGGGGAAGTATGAGGGCTTGAGGATCATTCATAAAAGGAGGTATGAAAGGCGGTTTGGGTATCTTCAAGAGACTGACGATTTGGGTGTCACTTTGCGAATTTTTTGGCGCGAAAGTTTTTGCGCTATTTGGCGCATTGTGGTTCGACCTTCTTGCCTTCGGTGCAGCGGTAGACCGCCCAGCTCAGTGGCGACGATAAAGGCAGTGTTAGCCCACGAAGCGGGAAAAGGTGTAGGCTAACGTCTGTCTCGACGGGAGGACGTGTGAATGAAAAAGACAGTTGCAGGACTAGCCTTAGCGACGTTTATGATCGGCATGATGGGCAGCGCCCATGCGTATCAATCCCGTCCGCCGAAAGTGGAAAGCCGACTGCTCGGAAAATGGATATTCCAGAAGTTTACATATCCTCCAGGTTCAATAGAACCTGCCAAGATAAAGATGTTAACCGACAGTGCGGCTTCTATGGTGGATGACTATAGAGCCGACGGCACGTTGATCTCTACTATGGCAAGCGGGCACATTGAAAAGGCAAAGTGGCGGCTGAAGGGGAGAATCGTTACCTTTGAGTCAGCCAGTGGCTCAACTAATACCGGCAAACTGAGCGTTGACGGCAAAATTCTGGCAGTTGACGCTGGCGCAGACGTGAAGATGATCTTCATCAGGGCAAAAAAGCGACACAGGTGATGAGTACCCACCTTTGGGCAGTTCAGTAGGGGATGCCGGCGTCGCGGGCCACTGCAGTGAGTGCCAACCCCCCTTCCAAGTGAGGTTGAATCAACCAAAACCGTTCCAATGCCTCTTGGCGATCGGCTTCGGGCAGCTTGCAAGCTCGCCCATCCGTAAATCCTCCCTGCCAAACGCAGCTCATTTTACGCCAAATAGCGCGCAAACTCTCGCGCCAAAAAATTCGCAAAGTGACAGATTTGGGGCAAACGTTAGGATGGTCGAACCATGTGATGGTGTTGCTACGCATGGGTCTCTTCTTGCTAAAGGCAACGGACTTCGTGTTGGCTCGAAAGAGAAAACAGTTGGACGCTCAAACTGCGAAAGCAGAGCTTGTCAACGCGGAAACGCCACGATCGACGAAGGAGGACAATTAACATGAAAGTAGCTATGCAAATCATAGATGTGGTGATGGGGAGGCGCTCTGCTGGGGAGACTGGCTGTAAAAGGCCTTTTCCAAGCCAAGCACACCTCCATGGCAATCGCCGCCTGACGTTCCCAGAAGCAGAGCAAGGGGGTTCAATTCCCCCTCTCTCCACCAAGAGGTAAAGCGCAGCGGATGCGGCACGTCGCGTAGAGTCGTCTTCACCTACGTCGAACAAAGCTGCGTTCTCGGGCTTTGGTCGATATAATGTGCTCGGAGACCGCTGGGCGTGAAGTTTTTACACTGGTTAGGGATTCATGACTGGTCTGAGAATTGTGAACTCTGCACCTGCGGTCGCACGCGTGTAGGACGCCATGTTTGGCAGGGGTGCCGTTGCTCAACTTGTCCCTCGATTCGGGATGAAGGTCACGACTGGACTCGCGATTGCGAAAAATGCCGAAAGTGTCCGGCGACCCGGGATCACGCTCACAACTACGCATCCAACTGTGAAGAGTGCTCCATCTGTCATGCAAAGAGGCTGGAGGCTCATCAGTGGCAGGGCTGTGTGTGCAGCGTCTGCAAAACGAGTAGGGATTTCGGCCATGAGTGGACCGGAACTCATGACCAGGTCTGTCGCTTAGGCGGCCATAAAAGGATAGTTCACTCTTGGGGTTCAAATTGCCGTTGCGTCATATGCGAAGAACCAGTCCCGGATGAGCTCCACGAATGGAAGTGGGTCGGTTCGGTTGGCGACGATACATACGATGACCCAAACAACCGGGGATATGGGGGTGTTTGGCACAATACCAACGATTACGAGTGCGCTCGGTGCCATACAACTAAGACCGTATGTGAATCGGGTCCCTGTGCAGACTAGCTAGACTCATTACCCTGTCATCCACCGAGAATACACGGTGGAATTCTGGTTAAAGACGGGAAAAGTGTCATATGTTGCGACGGATTACGTTGATCTATTTGATAAAGGCCTTGCCGAAGAATAATTAGGGGCAGCATTGGAAGACTTCAATCGGTCGACTTCTCTTGCGGTGCTACCTATTCGCCTGCAGACTGATGCTTCATCGCGCTGACGAAATCCAACACGTCCACACCGATCGCGGCCGCAATATCCATCAGCTCGACCAGGTCAGGCGTGCGTTGCGCATTCTCAAGCTTCCAAATTAGCGCCTGGCGCTTGCCGAGCCGGCGGGCCAATTCGCTTTGCGAAAGGCCGGCCTTTTCTCTCGCCTCGGCGAGAAGCTTGGCGAGTGTCGCGTATTCAGTTCGTTGTGAAACCTTAATTGGCAATTCACAAGCAGATTGCGATCTCGATCTACTCCAATTTGGAGTAGGCTAGATTTCCACTTGCGTTCTGCGTGTGAGACGCCTGTCCGGATCAGAGATCACAAGGCAGGCAAAGATGCACGGGTGTGTTTATAATGGCCCTTGCGGGTCGGGAACCTGTGCGTTGTTTCACCGCCGATCTCGGTGAAACGATGCCTATGACACCCTGTATTAACTGCGGAATGGTAGCCAACTCGGAGCTTGGCGCTTGCCCTGGCTGCGGCCTGGTGCGGTTTTGGATGCCTCAACCTCAAAACGAATGGGGCTTCTCAAAGTGCCATTCCTGCGGACAAGCCGTGCCCTGGAAAGTCCCTCCGGAAGTCTGTCCACAAGCGAGCTGCCAAAAGCGCTGGCCGCTTAAAGCCAAGTACAAACAGTTAACGGTAGAGCGCGCAGTGGTGGTTTTCCTTAGCAGAAATTGGTTTTGGCTTGTGCCGCTCTGGATGGTGATTGTTCTGCGGCGGTCTGTCCTCGTCGGCAACACGTCAGCCGGGAACATTCTGCAATTCTGCAATTCTGCATTGAGACGGCTATTTGTTATGCGATCGATTGGGGCGTAAGGAGAGCCTTTCGCCTCTCGGACAAGGAACCGTCGTACACTGCCGGCGCAAATAAAGGAAAGCCAGATCTGCAGAGTAGGGCAACGCTCGCTTTTGCCTCGGTGGCTTTCATAGCCCTTTCCGTTTGGATCATGCAGCCCGGAGGGCCTAGCAAAGCGACTTTTTCAAAGGGGGCGGAGAAACCCTATCGATACCACACGACGGTTGAGACGACCAATCTTCGACCCGGTGAAAAAGTCCCTGATGCTAACGCACCACCAAGCCCGGGGATTGCCGGTGCGTTCAGACCGCTCGGCGCCTATGACCGGTCAAAGGCTGGCAAGCCATTCAAACCCAAAACAACTGAGGAATGGTTTGGCGATGCAAAGGGTACGAGCAAATGAACGGCCGTAATTCTCTTCGATCCTGCTAAGGCTCCGCGCCTCGATCACGCGCGGGTTGTGCCCGCCAGGGGCGGGCGTTTCTATTATCGTTTGCCGCGAGGCGCAGCAAGGCTTCTGCGTGGGCGAACTCTTCCGCCTGGCGGCGGACCGTAACGTGAACTGTGTTAGTCGAACGATTTCACGATTGAGCTCGACAAGTTCTGTCGTGATACCTTTACGCTCCATCGCCGTTGCATGGACGCCAAGATGAACCGTTGGCTCCAAATCCACGCCCTGCGCCTCGTAGCTGCGGTGATCGACACGCAAGATTTGCCCATCCTCGCCAAGTATCCCTAACCGTTCAAATGCGCGATTTTGAATTTCGCACCATGCAGCTCGCCAGTTAACAAGCTGGTCTGGTGAGTTGAGGCTCCGGTCCTTGATCGGTGATAACCCATCCGGGGTTGCCGTGCGCAAAGTCGTCATGACGTGGGCATGCCAGTTGCGTTCGTCGCCGGCAGGATTGGGCGCATGAATAGCCCAATCGGCGACAAAACCCCGCCCCGTAATTTCCTGCTCAAGGAATTGGCGGAGTAATTCTTTCCGCTGGTCCGCGTTGAGTTGATGAGGGAAAGCAAGATTGAATTCTCGAAAGAGTTGGGCGTCCTTTCGCCTTCGGCCGCCTCGACAGCGTTCCAAAGTCGTTCGCGATCAAGAACCCAGGGAGGAGCTGCCTGGGGTGCCAGTATGCCGGATGCGTGTATCCCGCGCCGAGGACTGTAGTCGTGGACCTTTCCGTATCGTTCGTCAGCAAGGGTCATGCCTGATCGATAGGCGGCGCAAGCCACGTCGGATCGCCCGGTGCTGCGACCGATGATATCGACTGACAGGCGGAAATAACCCAGCAATTTCCAAACTCCCTGGGGCTCACTTTCTGAACGGGTGCAGGGTGTCCCTGCCGCACCATTGCGAAGCAATGTATAACTGCGCTTTTCTTCGCCTATCGGCTCAGAAAAGGCTATGGTGTGAGCTAAATCTCACGGGTTTTCAAGGGGTTTCCAGGGATGGCGATTTATCACCTGACGGTGAAGGTGCTCAGTCGGTCAAACGGTGCCAAGGCCGTCGGCTCGGCTGCCTATCGCTCGGGCGAAGAGCTAAAAGACGAACGGTACGACACGGTGCATGATTACTCTCGCCGGTCGGGGGGCGTCGTGCATTCCGAGATCATGGCTCCCGAAGATGCTCCGGACTGGGCAAGCGACAGGGAGACGCTTTGGAACACAGTGGAGGCTTCCGAGAAGCGGAAAGACTCTCAAGTCGCCAGGGAGATCGAGGTCGCTCTTCCCCGCGAATTATCCGAGGACGAAAACCGCGAGCTGGTGCGGCGGTTCGTCGGTGATGAGCTGGTCTCCCGTGGGATGATCGCCGACGTTGCGATCCATCAGCGGGATTCCTCCGATGGCTTTACAAACCCTCACGCTCATATCCTCCTGACGATGCGGCCGGTTACGGCCGAAGGTTTCGGGCCGAAGGTTTCGGGCCGAAGGATCGGACGTGGAATGACACCGCGCTCCTTGAGACCTGGCGCGAGCGGTGTGGCACGTACTGCAACGAAGCGTTAGAGGCAGCGGGGTCGGATGAGCGCATCGACCATAGGACGCTCGAAGAGCAAGGCATCGTCCGCGATCCCACGATCCACATGGGTAAAGAGGCGTACCACGCTCAAGCCAAGGGCGAAGAACCGGAGCGGGTGCAACCAAGCATGGTCGAGCGCTCAATGGGGCCATACGAACGCCAGATCGAACAGGATGGCCATGTCGATATGCAGACGACGCCGGAAACCGGCGACGGCTGGTGGGACAAGATCGCGTCCTACACTCAGCGGGTTTCCGACTACGCCGGGGAATGGTACGACTGGGCGAAAGAGAAGGTGCAAACCTGGCGCGGAACCGTCGAGGAAAGCGGGCCGAAGATGGAGCGCTAGAGCAGTTAGCGGCTACCAAGCAAGCGTCGCCACTCGGCCAATTCGTGGTCATCGAATACCTTCCGCAAACCAGAAGATACTCCAGCCGCTTGGAGATAAGCCTTCTGACGCTCTATCACGCTCAGTGGCGTAAGTCCCTCATCCGTCCTAGCCTTCACGTCTGCTCCGTTTGCAATTAGCACTGTTGCCACTTCACCCGTTTTCTCAGGCCTTTCGAGTACCGCATAGTGTAGGGGGGTCAAGCCATAGTTGTCTCGCGCGTTCACTGCTGCCCCGTTTGTAAGTAACAGCTTTACTGCTACCTCGTTCCCAGCACGCGTGGCGACGTGCAGAGGCGTCACTCGGTGCTTATCCGTGCGCTTCACAAAATTCGGATTGGCTTCAAGGAGCGATTGTAGCTGCTTTAGATTCCCCTTCCGTAGTACCTCTTCAATCTCCGCTTCGGTTAAGGGCTTGGCAGGTTTGGGAACGTCGCCGCCTGGCTTGGCCTGTGGTGCGCTTTGCGGATTGCCCGACGTGATCACTAACGTGCTGGACGGTTTAGTATCATCACTAGCCTTGAGTCCAGCTCGATTCAATTCCCTGATTACCGCCTCATTAAACTCAGCAAATTTTTCCTCAGGAATGTCAGTCGATATTGTTAGGATGTATTTGTTCTCAACTTCATTTTGCATCGCAAAATCGATGCTGTTATTGTTCCTCTTAGTAAAAATCCCTTCCCCGTAGATGGCTTCCAGCGCGTCGAAGACGGGCTCGATAGCGGCTATATCTGCGGACGTATCGGTGCCTCTGCCTAATCGATTGCCAACAAAAACAAATTTCCCTCTCATTTAGATCACATCTTCCTTCTTAACTTGCCTTATTAACCAACCATGTCACCCTATGATTTCTCATTCTCTTCTCCGCTGAGCAGCCTGCCGTAACCTTTGCGAAGAACCCTCGAACGGTTGACGCTCGGACCCGATTGGGCTATCAGAGTGGGGCATAGAACCCGTCCTCTCGTTCCTCAGCTGGAACCAACGGTACGCCGTTTTTTAGGTACACGTGGCCGCCTGGGCGAACGGTTTCAAAGTAGGGTGTCGGCTCGACCGTCATCCATCCGCCGATCACGGCACGAAATGCGTACATGAGGCAGGCGTCCATTGGTGGCGCGGGCGTATGATCGTTACGTTTCTCGATATGAACTCGTCGTTCGGGAGATCCATGCCCAAACGGACTGCTGATCGCAACGATCCGGAAGACGTCTTCCTCCTCAGCCGATAGAAGCTTTCTGTATTCCTTCACAAAGGCAATCCTACCAGTCTGAAGCTCAAATCCAACCCATCTTCGACCGCATTTCGCTACCCTATTGCCAGATTACAACTCGTTAAGACTCCTTCTTCCCTTCCTCACAGAGCGGCGCCGTAACCTTCGTCGTGACTTCGATGCTCTCGATGATCGGCTCGTCTTTGGCTGGCCGCTCCCACTTGCTCGGGTCGAACTCCCGGATTGAAGCGACTCTCTCCCCGGCGAGTTGCAAAGCGAGGTCTTGAAGGTTCTTGCCCCGGATCATGAAGGTCGAATGAGAGTAGACAAGCCCTATCTCCTGGGCGGCGTCGGCGTCCCACATCACGTCGATGAGGTAGCTATAGCCGGGGGCGCGGTGGGCTTCCTTCCGCCGGCGGACGATCAGGCGCTTGGGCTTGTTGGCCGGACGATAGGCCATGTACGTTTTCTCATCCTCCGGAAGGATCGGCTCATCGCCTTCGGTGCTTTCCCCCGCAGGAGGTTTCCGCCGGTATTTTTCGAGCGGATCATTCATTTTTTCCGGCTGGGAAGTGTTGCTCGAGTAGCTCGATGACGACTTCGCGCATGTCCCGCGACTCGAGGGCGCAACCGACTTTCACGCGGGTGTGAAGGTCTTTCGAAACGAGGATGTTCAGCCGCTTGAGCTGCTCGCTCTCTTCCCTGCTCTGCTTCTCGGTTTCGCTCATGGCTAGTGCTTGGGTGGTACGGGGCGGGCGGTCGATCCGTGCTTCGTGGTGACCACCATCTTGGTGATGATGGGTTCGCCTGCGGCGGGCTGGGTGTGCCACGAAGGGATGAATTCTTGAATCGCGATGACCTTCTCCTCGCGCAAGAGATCAACCATGCCTTGAAGGTTCTTCCCTTCGATCCGGACGGAAAGCACGGGGTTGGTGAACATGAGGCCGACAAGCATGCCGGCGGCATGGCTGATTTCGATGAGGTAGGCGTAATTGACGATGCGCTGCGCGTCGTGGCCTGGTCTAAGGTCGATCCGCCTCTGCATGACGTTGGCCGACTCGAACGCCTTGTAAGCGTGTACCGCGACCGTCTCGACGGTGACCGTGACGGATTCCTCTTGGACTTTGCGGTACTTGTCTAGCAGCGATATAACGGCTCCTTACTGCTCCGGGGTTGGGGCTTGGGTTTCGGTTTGTGCCTGGTCGACCTGGGCGGGTTCGGGTACGTCGCCTCCTGGCTGCTGGTTCCAATCGGTCGGCGGGCCGCTCTCGGGGGAAACGTCGCCGGTTGCTTGTACGTCGTTTTGGGCAAGGGTTTCGCCCTGGGCTGCAACTTGGTCTTGGGCGTGTTCCGGAAGCTGGCTGACGTTCTGGCCTTCGGACACGGCGGATTGAGCGGGGGCTTCCTCAACGCCTGCTTGCTGAAGGTTCGCCCCTTGCGCTGCGATCTGTGCTTGAACGTGCGGCGGCAAGTCGCCGATGTCGCTTCCCATGTGGCGATTATACGAGTCCTCCTTCAAATGAAGTTAGACTCATTTGCACCTTGAGTCAAGCAAAATCCTGAAGTTCGCATAGCCTATGGGGCGGTTCTCAAATACTAGACATAGCTCTATAATCCGGCGGCTACCAATGCTTTCAGAGAAGATCAGTCACATTGACCAGAATCAGCAAAGCGAGGAGGTTTGATCATGCGCCATAGATTTCTAGTTACCCCCGTACTTTCGAATGCTTGGCTCGTCACCGGAGCTTTTCTCCCCTGCTACGCACAGAACACAGACATAACTAAGCTGTTTCTTGTCCAAAAACAGGGTCACTCAACCAAACGCTTTACTGCCGTCTTTAAGGGAGATATTCTTCTGCGCGCGGATGAGTTGATGTCAAATAAAACTACCATCGACGGTATGAACGGGGTTGTTCAAACTGTACAGATTGAAGGCGGTAAGCCTATGATAACGATAAAGACGGTCGTCGATTGGAACCTCAAAACACAGAGATTAGTGGTCACTACGGAGAAGGGCCAGACCTACGTGATTTACGATATCAAGAAGAACCCCAAAGCAGATATGAATAACATAACGCTTGTCGGAAAGATACGCCTTGCTCCTACGCATGGCACGCGAAAGAAAAGGAAATAATTTTCTGAGACGGAATCGCTTTGTTTCTGATTTGCCCCTAGAATTCGATTTTAAGGGGGTGAAAGGTTTTGGGAAAACGACGGGCGGTTCCTCTCCGCGTCTCTGCGGGCAAGTTTGAGGCGGTTTTGGCCTATCTCTGCTCTTCGGCTAGCCGGTTCTCCCAATCCTGCGAAGTGTGGAAGACATGAACGACGGTTACGGCCTGCTCGTCGAAGATGTAGACGGCAACGTGTCCGTAGGCTTTGCTTCTCTTCTGAATCCGGATATAGCGGAGATCGGGGCGGGTGCTTACCGGCCTTCCCTTGGCGAAGTCCTTTGCCAGCGCGTCGATGTGCCGCTCTAGGAATCGAATGTAGTCCCTGGCGTGGGGGCGGTTGTAGGTCTTCTCGTTCCAATCCGCGATCTCGTCGATCTCGCTTAAAGCGTCGTCGGCATAAATGACAGGTAAGCGACCTTTGGGTCGTCTCATCCCTCGAACCGCTTACGGAAATGCTCTCGCACTTCGGCGGCGGTGTGGGTTTTGCCGCCGGCTTTAACCTTGGCGATCACGCTGTCGATGTGGGCGATTCTCCCGGGCGTGAACAGGTGATCGAGGTTCTCGGTGTCCTGGGCGAGGTCGTGGGAAACAACGTCTGCAAGGTATTCGCCCACAGTCTTGAACCCAGCCTCGACCGCTCGGCGCTTGGCCTGGTCGTAGAGCTGATCGGTAAGTTCAAGTTGGACTTGGTGCACGGTGCTTCTCTTTGGTTAGACGCCTGTCCCCCATATTATGGCTTCTTGGATTCAAAGTCACGTTCAAAGAACAACCCCTCCAGGTTGTTTTTTTTCCCTTTCCCCCATGAATGCCAAACTTGCCGGAGGTCGCCCGCTGTCACCGAGCTTGCGAGGGGAACCCTTGGAGCGTAGCGGAACGGGGTTGACTGCGGGTGGCATCTGGCACACACTCCACCGAACAGGGGAAAGGGAAATTTCGCCCTTTACGGCCTGGCTCGTCCGCTTCGCGGTCTTCCTCCACTTGGATCCCTCAAGGAGGATCCGCGGGAAGGAGCAGTCCGCATTTTTTCTTGAAAAGCGAAAGCGAAAATCCACGCGGAACGCGATCAGGATTTGATCATTCACTTAGGGAAGATTCACTTAGGATTAATCCATATAGGTTAAAGGGTGACCGATCCGTCGGTATTTGGTGACCGATCCGTCGGTTGGTTGTGAACGATCCGTCGGTCGATTTGGTGACCGATCCGTTGGTTCTGTGGATAAGTCGCCGAACCTGAAAGGTGACCGATCCGTCGGTCGTTTCAACGGTTTTTGGCTGCGTGTGTGCGGCAAAAACTCAGGAAGTGAGCCCGCACATTTTGGGGTTTCTGAGACGCCGGCATCTTGTCCACCCACTCAAAGTACGCTTGGGATAGAGCATGGATGTCCCACCCCGGGGGCCATTGCTCTGACGCGAAGCAAGGTCTCTTCATCGAAGCGCCTGGCCTCAAGCGCCTGACGTGTCCGGGTCGCCCTGTTGGGCGTTCCGGCAAAGACCGCTTGGCGGTCAGGGTCAGCAAGGGGCAAGATTCCCGCCCTGAGAGTGAGGCCCTCCCTGTCGAAGTCGCAATCGAGATGCGGGAAGACGACCTTTACCTTTCCGATCGCTTGCGCGATCGCGCGCTGGAAGTCAATTTTCCGGTTGAAATCTGATCCGAGCTGGTGTTGCAAAATGAGGAGCGGAAGGAACAGCGTTTTCTGTTTGGATTGGTTGAGGTTGTACAGCCGGTAGCTCGCCCAGACATAGAAATCGATGGCAAGAGAGGATTTGCGAAGGGCTTTCAAATGCGCCAGTTTGAGCGGGATGGGGTTTTCGATGATGGCTTCGTAGAAGCCCTCGCCTAGCTCAATCCAACTGTCAAAAAGTGCGTTTTGCTCGGGGTCTTTGTAGCTCCACCAAAGATCGTAGCGACGGGTGACGGTCATGAGATCAAAGCTCTCGTGAGCGCCCTCTTCTTCCTCTCGGTAGAAGGAAATCTGAGCCAGCAAGAGCCTCCTTATTTGGGCAACAATATACTTGGCTCACCACTACCTGAAAATGAACGAGTGAGGATCATTAGTCTTAACACTCACTCTACGGGAACGTCATCATCGGTTGAACCGTGCTTGTGGCGTTCTTCGCGTTCCTCTTCCAATAGTCGGTCAATCTCCGACTTGGGAACTTGTACAATAGCGCCAGTAAACGCCGCGAACCGCTGAAACTCAGGGTTCGTCGGTAAGTCTTCACGAGTCGGATTCTTAGGCTGTTTCTTCTTTCGCATCAGACTCCTTCGGACAATTCTTTGCCCGTCAACTTCTTGTACGTTACCCTTCGACCGGCCACACCACCGAGAGCAGTAGCGAACCGACCAGAATCGGTGTCCTTGCGCTCGTTGAACCGGAATGCTTGCTCATCGAGGTAGCGGTGAAGGTGGAACGGTTCCACCGAAACGTAGGTGCCCTTTAGGGTTCTCTTCAAGAGGCTCCAGTAGTTTTCCATGCCGTTCGTGTGTACGACCTGGTTTTCGACATAGCAGATTGCATGGTCTACGACTTGGTGCCGATACCATTCCTCTAGCCCGTCGTAGGACTTCAACGCGTCTGTGTAAAGACGTGAGCCGTTAAGAACCGTATCCTTGACGATGGTTTGCAAGGTGGTCTTTCGGGGGCGGTCGATCACCATTGTGATGACGCTACCTCCGCGCTCAAGGACTCCCATAACGATAGTCTTATCCTTGCCGCCCGTGCCTGTGATCTTTCGGGCGTGAACGTCTCGGTGCATGTTCCGAGCCTTGCCGCCGATGTAGGTCTCGTCCGCTTCTACGTCGTCGCCTAGCTTTGTGATCGAACCAGCTTTCATAGCCAGTCGGATTCTGTGGAGCATGAACCACGCGGTCTTCTGTGTGACACCGAGTGCTCTGTGAATCTCATAGGACGAAACGCCGTTCTTAGCGCCGCAGATCATCCACATAGCCGGTAGCCACTTGGAAAGCTTGACCGGCGAATCTTCAAAGATCGTTCCAACCTTGATTGAGAACTGACGTGCACACGCCTTACACTTCCAGATCTTGCGAGCAGCAAGGTAGTAGTGCTCGGTGTTCCCGCATGACGGGCAACCGATAACACCGTCCGGCCATCGGATGGCTGACAGTGTGCGGATGCAAACATCTTCGTCAGCGAAATACTTGATCGCTTCGATAAGAGTTGTAGGTCCGTTGATTTCTTTCACTCCTGTATTGTACACCCGTTTCGTTTACTTGACACACCAGTTTGAACTTATTAGTTTACTAAATCGTCCATCTCTTCAGAAACCAGATGCCGTTCCGTATCGACCAGCATTGCTCCAGGGTCATTCTCATCCTTTAGATGGACAGCAGTAAAATGCGCCGTCGTAGTGGTGTTGTAAACGTGTTCTTCGTACGTCACCCGAATTAGAAACAGCACACTCGGCGCATCTGCGTCACTACTCTCGTATTCGAGCGCCCGGTGTTGTATTGCGTATAGGCCCAGCATGTCGAATTGGAGTCGCGTCCCAGCGCCGAGTGTTCGGTCTGTCGAAACAGCTTCGAAGAATCCGCCCGGGTCTTCTAGGCCGCACAAAGACACCGAGACCTTCACTTGAATGTTTTGAGCTGCCGATGCTCCGCCGTTATGCAACTCAAACCAAGCGCATTCTGGCGGATGCCATCTGTAGCCGTTGAATTTTCCAACCCATATCGCCGATGCCCTTGCGCGGCTTAGTACTATCTGCGGCCTATTGCCCTCGATCTTTGCGCGCTTAACCTGCGCCTGTGCCGTGACATGGTTAATGCATATAGCGACTACATAGACCACCAAGAGCACTGTCACACCGATCCCTAGTGAAAGGCTTGATCCGGCCAGGGCAAGTGCGCCACCTAGCGCAAGCGTGAGTGTCACAAGGCCGCTCCCCGCCTTGGCGATATGAATGTCCCCGCGTCTTCGTGTACCAAGTTTGGTACGTTTCCAGGGATTAATCTCCACGGCGGTATTCTACACCAGTTGGTGAGCCAAGTATGTTGTTGCCCTTATTTGCTCCCGTAGGGTCTTGGTGGTTCCCTTCTCTCCAGAGCGGTATTGCAAGCCGACGTCCCGCATGAACTGCGTGAGGTTGCTCGTTACTTGAATCCGCCTTGAACCCTTGGTTGCCTCGGTGTTGATCCAGACGAGCAAGAGTCGAGCGATTGGCCCGTATGGAAGGCGTCAATCTCCGGAGTCGTTCGTAGGTCGGAAGCGTCTGCCCAAACGCGCTGTACCGATGGGCTAGGGTCGAACCAAGCGTCCAGCACATCGCAGCAGATTAAGCCGGAAGAAGGACTCTGACCGAGCCCGTGTCTGGAGGAGTACATGCTCGCATTGTAAGGACCTTTCGGGGAAAAGCGGGGATGTTTGTCGGGCGATCGTCTCGCTGAGAAGTATAAATCAGGAGCCTGGTCGTCTGCGTTCATCTATCGTAACGAGCCTAATCAGGAGTGGACCACGAAGGGGGTCCTATGTCATGGGCCGCCGCACATTCGCAGCCATTCTCGCTCCAGGCTCCTGTACTCCAGAAACAATCAAAGGAAAGATGCGACTTACTTCACTACTTTCTATCGCAACCGGGACTGTCGGCATGCTTCTGACCGTTACAAACTGGTTTTGCGTCGAAATCACGCCGAATGTTGGGGGATCTTTAGTGGCGTAACGTTGGACCGGACCTGCTCAGGTACCTCCCAACCGACCGCCTTCTGTAGATTGGAGTTCTGCTTCTCCTCGCAAGCCGACGGAAAACGCAGAGCCAATTATGTGGAAAAGCGGCGTCATAGTAACCCGGTGTTTCGCATTTGGAATTCCAAATGAGCGTCAGAATGGCTGCAGCCAAGGAGTTTTCGTCGTTCGGGCGATCCAGCATCGGAACTGGAGAGTTTCCTCGATCGACATGAAACGCAGTTAGTAAATTCCAGCGGGATAGATCAGTGGCAATTGCCGGGTGACAAATCCCAAAACCACGGTTTTCGTCATTCTTTGAGTATCCCGTCCAGTGGGTCCTCCTTCGGGCTCACCTTTATACCGACTGCCGGGAGCTTCCTGGGGCCGTTCGAGAATCGCGAGGCACTGACAAAGTAAGTGTCTTCGGTGTCAAACAACTGCAGTAAGACTACATCCAGGAAGGTGTGAATAATCGCCATATCCTT
>Ga0206947_1165_pt1 | contig 16466 bp, 25 predicted proteins | sample Alteio_BWOrgHeat_3_FD_153239 | JGI IMG/M metagenome (GOLD analysis project Ga0206947, IMG submission 153239) | Enriched cells from forest soil in Barre Woods Harvard Forest LTER site, Petersham, Massachusetts, United States -... | ecosystem: Environmental > Terrestrial > Soil > Temperate forest > O...
TGCATCCGCTGCCCTCCATCCAGAGCGACCCTCATTCGCTCCAGTGTTGGCCTGTGGCGCGATTTGATTGATCAGATGTCCAATCCCAGACCAGACAGCATCCTCATCCCTGAAGGCACCCCCCGGCGGCTTTCCGGTTCGTGCCTAAACAACAAGCCGATCTCTTTTCTTCGCCGTTCTAATCCAGTTAGAATGGCAGCAGTTAAGAATCTTGTTGGTCAAAAGTTTGGTCGTCTTACAGTTTTGGAGGAAGTATTTCGTCCTCGTTCATATCGAACGTTCTGGAAGTGTCGGTGCGACTGTGGGATCGAGAAAGTCATTGGATCGGGCAATCTCGGTATCGGTCGTACAGAATCCTGCGGTTGTCTTCGCTCGGAGCGTACCAGTGCTCGTGGGAGGCGGAGGAAAGGAATTCCCCTTCCTAAAGAATGCAACAGTTTTGTGATAAAAAAAGACGTGGTGTACTTGTTTCTTCCTAGAGGTAAAAGAATGATTGTCGATAGAGCTGATTTGGAATCAGTGTTAGAGCGTAAATGGGGGGTCTGCAAAAGAGGTAACAGATGGTTTCCCGAGAATTCCGCTGTTGGATACCTGCATCAATTTTTGACAGGTTATGAACGATGCAACCACATCGACCAAGATGGCTTGAATAATCGACGGCATAACCTGAGTGATGCGACCCACTCAGCAATCCTTCAAAATAGTTGTTTGTCGAAGCGTAATACCTCTGGGTATCGCGGAGTAAGCCCTCGAAGGGATAAGTTCAGAGCGACTATTGGGTGCAACCGTAGGCACATCTATCTTGGTGATTTCTTTTCTGAGGAAGACGCTGCCAAAGCTTACGACGCTGCCGCTTTGCTGTACTACGGACCATTGGCACGATTAAATTTCCCACGAAACTAATTTTACATTCACTTCAGAGCATCAAGAGGGATTTCGGCAATAGTTCCGGATTGGCGGGTCGCAATATCTTGATCCATGAGATTTAGTTTTCGTGACAAGACGCGGCCGAGGAACCGTTTTTCGGACGGACCTGATTTCGTGATGTCGGCGATCCCAAGCACCACAATGCCCGCTGCCGCCTCCACGTTCTTCGCAGTCCGGGCACTGGAGCGTTGAGCTGTCAGTGCGATTTACCGCAGAATATCGACTGTCCTTATCATCTGACCTCATTCGTCGGATATTTTAAGTAATCATTACCGCATGACCATGACCACAAAAACAACAACTTCAGAATACCTGCTTCTCTTTCGAGGCACCCTCTGGCCTAAAGATCTTTCACCGGAAGAGATCCAGAATGCCATCGCTAAATTCACCTCGTGGTTCGAGCGCCTAAAAACTGAGGGAAAAGTCAAAAGTGGGCGTCCATTAGAGCATCATGGCAAAATTGTTACCGGCAGTAACACGGTAATGGACGGACCGTTTTCCGAATCCAAGGAAGCAATTGCAGGATTCTTTATCATTCAAGCAGACAGTCTTGAAGAAGCGGTGCAGATAGCTAAAAACTGTCCCAGTCTCGACAACGGTCAAACCGTCGAAGTGAGAGCCATCGCCTCGGAAGCTGCGGACTTCAGGTTGCGCGGCAAAAGAAGGCTGGTTGAGAAAGTGCCGCTATCCAAGTTGGTTCCAGCTTTGGCCGGTCGCGTAATCCTGCATCCAACCTGCACGGTAAAGCCGTACAACCTTATAGAATATGGTTTTGTTCCTGTTATCCGTAGTCATCGCGACGATCGTCGTCGCTATCCTTAGAGTCCGACATCGTAGCTGGTTTGGAGGAGATTCTTCCAGCACAAGAGAACGCTCTTAACAATCGCGAATCACCAGTCCGTTGAAACCATTCTTGGTCGTCGTGCTACCCGACGGGACGATTGTTACGCCAAGAGTGGCGGGACAGGTGTAGCGGTCCAATCACTCTTGACGTTTAATTGCGGTTTTGTGGAACGCCCAATTATCGCTAGACGAAATCTCATCCGCAACTTCAAGGCTCCACTTTGGATTCCGCCAAAGGCATCTGATCTTGGAACTTCTCCAGCTTCGTGAGTCAACGAGCAATCACTGGATAACCATCATGGCTTTCAAGTAAGCTTCAAGAGCGTTGAACGTGTCGTCGTCGAAAGTCGGATGAGGCGGCATACGGGAGAAAGGACTCGTTGACCGTGGATCGATTACCTTTTTTCTGAAAATCTCCTTGGATGTCGCAGCCTTTGCTCCGAGCAACCGCAACGACGCATCAGCCGTATGGCCACCCGCTTTACCGGCGTTATGACAGGAAATACAGCTACCGATCACAATTTTCTGGCCTTTGACGACCTCCGGATCGTTTGCGCTCTCCTTTGCCGCGAAATGTCCAAGCGATTGGTTGAAGCTGGTCAGTTCGAGCGAGGTGACTCGGGGCGCGTTTCTTGGTTCTTCGACGTAGCCGTAGATCGTTTCCGTAGGGCTAAATGATTCGTGAACGACGCAGTAGGGTCCAAGCACGTTTCCCTGCTCAGATTTGGGCCAGTCGGCGGGGGGTTTATCATCGAACTTCAGGAGAAGAATCGGTCGATGTCTGGTGACGTAATCACGATCATAATATTGTTTGTATCCCCCAATACAATTCGCACCGATCACCTCAAAGGAGGCGTCATGGCCGAATGCCGCGAAGAGATCGCTGAAATAGATACCCGTGTAAGTTGCCGGTGTATTTGTGTTCAGATCACGTTCGGTTTTTAAGGTAACTGTCGGTAATGTGAGCAATTGGTCGTAGCTGTAATAGACTCTCATTGCCGGATTGCCTTGCGAATCAAGGGTGATTACTTGGAGGTCCTGACTGTTCTGACTAGTCGGCGAAGGTTGAAGTGATTCCGCATTCGAGTTGCACGCAAGGAATGCGATGACGACGAACGTTCTAGTAAGCATAGCGATGGCTCCGGTTGAACCACTGGAGCACCGAGAATGGGCGGTGATCGGTGGCTGCAAGCAACGCTATCGGTTTAAACTTCTGGTGTCACGCTCAAAAGGTCCGTCGGCGGTGCCTAAAAAAAAAGGCTACGTCGATGCTGTAATGTAAATTACTATATACATATACGTAGTTACGCTATAATGTAGTACGCAAAATCCGCACGAGAATCGGACCGCTTACGGGTTACTGGTAAAGCAAATGTTCCTAGCAACACCGAATAGGTTAGGCTTCTATCCACGCCCCCACGATAGTTGCGAAGTGGTCAGTGATCGCCTTAGTTTATTGTTGACACTGAAGCGAGTGAGGCGTGCAATTGGAATGTCGCTTAAAGACCTTTGGCAGAAGGCGTTCCCTTCGTCCCCCGGTGACGCGGCTGTTATCCGGCGACTCAGAGAAATCCCGCCGTAGGTTGATAGGAGGCAACCGTCTAAATCATGAGAGGAAACAATGGAAATATGCTTGCCATAGCGGCTTTTCGGTTAGGGAAGGGATCGCGAAAGGACCCGTTGAAACTATCGAAGATTGCACTTCTCGGGTCCTCGGCCTTGGCATTTGCGTTGCCCAATTGCGCCTCTGCTGACGATCAGGTCGAGCGAGGAAAGTATATTGTGGAGAACGTAGCTAAATGCACTGAGTGCCATTCACCGCGTGTTCAGAACGGAGAGCTTCAAAAAGGTCTCTTGCTGAGTGGAGCAAAGCTTGAGTTCAAGCCGATAACGCCGAATGCCTCATGGGCGGAATCAGCACCCGATATTCGTGGCATAAAAGGCTACAATGAGGAATCGGCGGTGACGCTTTTTTCTAGGGGCATTGCTAAGAACTATGGAGAGCTGGCACCGCCGATGCCCTCCTATAAGATGACCGAAGAGGATGCTGACGCGGTCTACAAGTACTTAAAATCGCTGGAGCCTTGACAGTGTGTTCGGCGAATGGAGAAGAATGGGTCGCCAAGCTGAGTTGAACCGATCACGGCGGTAACCAGAACCATCCGCCTTCAGTTTTCACCAACGATTGCCGCCGTACCTTTCTCGGCGAGTGCTGCCGTCAAAAGGCAAATTAGAGAGGCTATCAGTTCATGGTCAGTCTGAACGCAAGCGGGGCCAGACTTCATCCGAAAGATCCAAAGCTCTCTGACAGTGCATCGGAATGGCTCAACCAAGGTGGGGTCGAATTCGCGGACAACCCTACACCACCGCCAGCACTCGACGTTGACCTCTGGTCGCCTTTGTTCTTGAAAGGCCTCCGATCCACTTGATCGACGACTAAGTTGACTCTAGGCGCTTCCATGCCATTAGCTGTTGGTTGGAGCCAAAAGACGCGAGGCGGAAAAACGCGGTTGCCTCTCTCTCGATGGCCTGGGAATGTTGGTCAACCAGGGAGTGATCGGGATCCGGCATTGGACTGGAATTGAACCTGACCCGCAGGTGATGCGCGGGTACCGAAAAAATAATTGCCAGTCCGAACTGGACCGCGACGGGATCACCCTATTTGAGAAAAAGCCACAAGAGCGTGGATAACCAAGTGATGGCGACTAATGCCACTGAGACAACCACCAGATTGAACCTACGCATTCGCCTCTCATACGCGTGCGCCCAACTGAGCTGTTGGTCGCTTTCTAACGTACGGTTTGCTGTACCAACCAATCCACTGGCTTTCACGGACCAGAATTTTAAGCCGGATGAGATGGAATCACAGCGGGAAAGTTTCCCTAAAAGGAAAACAAATTTATCACCGCTCATGAAAACGCTGAAAAATTCAGATGATCCTAACCGGCACGACGAAATGTTCTTGTGTGCTGCAAGCCTGTCCGGATTCGAGGCTATATGGTCTCTTACATGCATCCATTTTTTGTGTTTCTCGGTCTGCTGCTCTGCTTGATTGCAACACGGGCGGACGAGCAAAGGGTGATCAAAGACTCCGAAGCCATTCGGTACGTGGGCAAATATGTCGAGGTGTGCGGTTTAGTGGTCTCCGTCACGACCAGTCCATTCGGTACCGCCTTTATCAATTTCGGACGAGAATATCCCAATCAGATATTTGCTGCATTCGTTCCAGCCGATTCGGGAATTACGGCTGACCAGATCACAAAACTGCAAGGAAAAAATGTCGGCATCGTCGGCACAATTGAACTTCACAAGGGGAAGCCGGAGATTAAAATCATGTCGATCTATCAGATCGTAGTCTTAAGTTCCAAATTGGCGGAGTGATGGGGACTTCGACTTAAAGTGCTGATGCGCATCCGGCTTGTGGGACCGGCTATAGTGGCAGTAGACCTCCACAAGGAGTAACTGGGTGCAATTGATCAATCTTTTCGCCAACTTCAGCACGAGATGATCAGACAGCCCATCCTCGGGTATCCACGTCTCGCTTGCCGTGTGCCAAGAGGGGTCTCCTGATTCACTGTCCAGCGTGATGTAGTTTGGAATTGGCGCTTCCAGCAATTGACCCGGCACCAGCAAGCTTACCTGCCCCAATTTTTGGTTCCAACTTTGGCCAGACTCGTAAGGAAAAGCATGATTGTGGCCTGAGACGAAGTAATCAGGTCGATATGCCGCGAGAAGTTCTGATGCTTCCAATTCCTCACCACTAACACCCGTGCCTGATTTGGCCGGAACGTGATGAAGAATGATCCACGGCATCCCGGTTTGTCTGCGAATTGTGGAGCCTCGATCGAGCCAGATGGATTTCTCTTGACGCGAACGATGATAAGGAACTGTCGTCACGATCAGGTTTTCGAGCTTTCGCGTTGAACCATCGGTGATGACGTTCCGGTGCGTTCCGAGTTCGATGAACCATTCATAGACCGATGCCCGATCATGCGAGACGATGCGGCCAGCATTGTCATGATTGCCGGAGCAAATTGCGACTGGAACGAGGTCCGCCAGCTTTCGAATGAGCCTCGCAATTTCACCAGATTGCTCGATCCGGGTTTCGGACCTGAACATATCGAGCAAATCACCGGCAATGCAAACGAGGTCAAAGTTTGAAGCTTCTTCCATCAGCCAGCGAAACCAGTGAAGACGGAAATGGAGATCAGCGGTTAGAAGTAGCCTCACGGTTTCGGGAAATGGTCGCTCAAAGTCGTCGAAATGTCATCCATTGTACCCGGACCGAGAAGGCACCGACGCTAATTTCGGAGAGAAAAACAAGTAGGCTCCTCGTGTCCTGTCGCTTGGAGCCGGGGCTTTGGAGGACGCGATCGCATTGTGTTTCGGTTTGATTTTCCATTAGCACAATCGCGTGGCAGCGGATCATGGCGAGTTTCATTCCGCTCTGTGCATCAGCCCGCGCAAATTTGCGGCTGGAGGGATGCGTGCGGGAAAGCAACCGGGTGCAAGCCGTTTCTCCCAACAGTGATAGGTGGAGCGCCCGGCTGGCGCGTGAGGACGTTGACGAGTTCTCGGTTCTCGGGCGCTGCAATAATTTGCAGGACATTGGAAGTCGGGAATCCGGAACCGCAACCAAAGACGATCTAATTGTGGCCATTGTACTGTGAACCTCGATGGCCAAGTTAGTTTGGAGTCGCACATGCTCTGAACGCCGGTCATCGGCATGATTCCGGTGACCGGTTGCTCTTGGGTTTTTACAGTCGTCAACCGGAATGGGTACTTTTCATCGCGGTCCCAAGCTTCCCCCCCAAACATGGAGAACAAAACCGGCGTGCGCCACTAGTGTCATGGCGCACGCCGGTACTTTCGGGGACTATGGCAATCGGCTCGGATTTTACGCTTGGCGGTTAAGCCTTATCTCATGACGTGCTCAGACTACCCAAGAATCGGGGGCAAGCAGTGAGGAGTCGCGAATGACAAAAGCCACGCTCTAGCGTCGCGTTCTTGATCGGAACCAAAGATACGAATTTCTACTCCGGAATCTAGACTGTTTGTTGGTTCTGCAGGATTCGTTGTCAGCACGGCAACTCGGGAGGGACGATTCTCGGCCAGAATTCCCGGCTGTAATATCTGAGGGAGAAAATCCCAAAGCGGCGTGTCAAAATCACTGCCTACTAGGACAAGTAACAAAAGCGGATTCCGTCGGGATCTAGCAGCACCGTGCACCACCGGAATAGCAAGTTCGAGATTGTCGGGCCAGAGGTGCTCCGAGAGTTCCATCACGAGCACACCGGTTTCCTCTCTGCGGACCGCAATCACGGGCTGATCTCCTTCTCGGATTTGTCTTCACCTTGTTTCGCAATTTTGAGTTCGGATAATACCTTCTGTAATTCTGTTCTTTTGACCTTACAGCAACCGTCGTGCTGTTTTATGTTCCCGGTGCAGGGGAGAGACATGCTCTTTGGACGGACAAGAATATCAATTATTCGGAATGATCCTGTCTCGACACCATGCCAGCGGAGAAACAGTTGAACGCCGGTTGCCTTAATCGTTGGTTCCGGCGGTGTAGGCGGCTTTTTTGCTTACCCCTCTGTTCAAGTGGGAAAATGCTGTCCAGCTCCGAGGTTTTTCAGTTATCGCCAAACTTTGATGCCAGAGTTCGATCAACCGCCTTTTTACGTCAATAATTCTAGAGGCCACAGAGGACCCGTTTCTTACATTGCGGGTCTTTGGTGCTGGCGCTTGCGTGGAGCCTTGCCGAGGTGCCTCACGGTTTTTTTGAGGAGTGGAGGCAGGAGCGGAAATTGGAGTCGAAGCTGCGGGTTCCCTCTGTGAGGAAGGAATTTCCTGTGGAGGAGTTTCAGTGAACTCGGGATCAACACCGATCCCTGCTCGGGGAGTCATTTCGCCGTTGGAGTGGGAACTCTTTGCAACCACGCTCTCTACCGTAGCGGAATTGGCATTCAGCAAAAGGTCGCGTTCAGCTTGCGTCGCCTTCGGTTGGCGCTCTTCGACCGCGAGCATGAGGGCAGCGAGAACCATTGCCCCCAGAACTCCGGTTGCAAGCCACGCTGTATCACGATTGTAACCTTTAATTACGTCGCCTGTCACTGGAACACTTCCTTGTGTAGTGATCTTTTAGCATTTTGGACGTGGTTTCCGCACTCAGGTTACACCCTTAATAATGGGTCGGGGCGAACGTAAGCCCTCTTGCTGACCCAGTTGGCTTTAGTTGAAAGGCTCAGAGTGTCCGAACGATCCGTGAGCCACCTTTAATGGAAGTCGAATGCAATTGTGGTAGGCTGCCTGTCGGAGGTTTCTCGGCATGAAAAAAACTCTTCTGACTCTTTTGGCAGTGTTGGGTTTGTGTGTCGGACAATCGGCTCAAGCCCAAGTCAGCTTTGGAATCCCTTTGCCATTCCCGTTCCTTGTTTGGACCCCTTCGGGCTATTCCGGGCAACGGTACTACGGAAATTGTGGCCAAGGACGTTATTCGGAATCGTACTACAATTATCCGAATGTTGGCTATTACGGGTATTCGGGCGGCTACTACCCGTACGCGACCGGCTATTATCGCACTTACTACAACGGCAACGGCTACTATCGGCCCTACTGGCGTCGGGGCTACAACAACGGTTATTATCGACGCGGGTACTATGGCCAGTCGAATTATTACCGTCGAGGGCAGTAAAAGAACTTGGAACTCAAAAACGTGGCGGTCGGCGGTACTCGCCCGTGCCCGAGAGTGCACGGCGGCGGCTCTGCATTTAGAAGATTCAACTCGTTCGAAACATCGCCAATTCTACGCTATCCTCCGCGCCCGTGTGCGCCATTCTCTTCGTGGTCGCAAGGACGCTCGTTCATGACTGAAGGCCGATCAGGATACCAAATTCTGCTCTTCTTCGTAAAACATCCACAACCCGTTCCGCCGCGCGGGTCGGGAATGTGCCGAGAGCCGCTCTTTTCGCGGGACAAAGAGCAATTACCTCCTTGAGACTCTCATTTATTGATTCCGACTTGCGTTGAACGAGACGTTTCGGAACTTCCACAGCCACCTCCCGTTCGTCAGTGAACGTGTGCCCGATTTTTGGGGTGAACTTAAGTTGGAGGTAGAAAAATTGGGCGCTTATGTTGTCGAGGAGTTCGCGCAAAGGCAAAATCGTCCTGTTGCGTTACGACGACGTAGGACGGCAAAGGTTTAGGCTGCGAGCAAGACCAAAGTATAACAGCCGCTTTGGTCCCGGTCTGCGGGTGGCATCAAAGCAGTTGCGGAGAACTTCCGACTCCGACACGGATTCTAGCACGACAGGCACGATGATTTCAGCGTCGTTGTTTTTTGAACTATTTACACGGAAACTGATCGGCCACGCTCTCATTCGGTCTGCCGGGGAACGGGACCAGAATCTCTTTACCGGCTTCACCAAATAGCCAAGAATCGAGATGCTCTTCCGGCAGATCGACCGGCATTCGAGTATGGATCTCCCGCACAAACTCGTTTGGTTCGCCCGCGATGATCCTTCTACGCTTCGCGCTCGAACCGTTAGAATCTGTCCTATAAGCCTCGGGTTTTTCGATGCGTTGCCAAAACTGGGATTTCTGCTCAATTGCAGGTCTGCCGATCGATTAGTCAGCTCGCGGACATTGAGATTCGTAAATCTGGTTGTAGATGGGGAAGAAAAAATCTAAATGCAGGGCACTCATAGGAAGCGGCTAATACCGAAAAACGCAACGGTTCTATTCGGCCGCCTTTCCACGAAAAAGATTTCGTGCCGAAAAAAGCAGGACCACTCCAACAAAAGGAATTAACACCCACGCTGCGTTTGCCTCGGGAACCGCAGAAACGTGCGGATCGCCATGACGCTTATCGTTGTCGCCTCTTCGGTCGTTTCCGCGATCACTATTCTTATCGTTATCGTGGCCCGCGTATGCCAATGCGGGAAGAACTATTGAGGCCGCTACTAGAGCAGATAAGGTGCGAACGCGGCTCTTTAATCGAGGGAATGCAACAAACTTCATAAGCGCAACTATTCGGAATCCCTTACTGTGACTTTAGGCACAGAAAGTACCCTGATCCGTTGGTCAGGCTACCGCCCGATGCCACACTAAAACGGTAATGCGTAGGTCATCGACCTCTTTTGAACGGCTGGTCCAAAGTGGAATCACGTCCAATGCGGTCTGCGGGCAAATCAATCGGCTTTCCTTTGATGCTTCCAATTCGGCGAGCAAATTTTGGATCGCCTTTGGCGTGAACGACATGTTCGGTTTCTTGATTTCCAAGATCGACAGCTTTTTATACTTCTTCACAGCCGGAATAAATAAAGAATTACTGGAACTCGTTTAAATGTCAAAGTCAGCATCCATGATAAAAGGAGGATAGTCACGGCATACCCCATACTAGCAATCATAACTTTAGAAATTTTCATATCGTAATAGTATGGATTTAAAAATGTAAGTATTGGGAAGTGCAAAAAGTAAATACCCAACGTGTTAGCCCCAACCGAAGAAGTGAATACAGCAGCCTTTCCGTCAGCATTCCATAGTCGATAAAGAATTATAAATATTGAAAGTGTCATTATTAAACACGGGATGGAGCTGTATCCGTCAAAGACGGTATCAAACATTTTGCCGTCTAAATATCGAGATACAATAACGCCATACTCAAATAGCACCAATGCGGAGATTAAGAAAAGAACGAATAATCCCCAAACTGGAATTAGCTTGTGGTCTTTTGCAAGATGCCGTCTCAACAAGCCACCGACAATAAAATAGACAAATGCCCAATAGTAGCCTGAAAAGGGGTTTATTCCCTGCGTGTCAAATGGCTGATGCGTTTTTATATATTCACCACCCACTCCGATCTGATGACCGCGTAGATAGTTTAGAATATGTAAACACCAATTTGCAAAAAGATTTGTAAAAGAAAATAAGAAAAAGACAAAAAGGAGCCACCAAATTATTCTTTTGTCAGAGAAATCGAACGCAATTTTAATAACCGGAAATAATAAATATATTGAGACGAGAGCGAACAGAAACCACAGATGATCATTGACTCCCTGTTTTAAAAGAAAAACTGCCCTTAAAAATTCAGAAGTCGTGTAACGGTCCCTTCCAATGATTGTGACGCAAAGTACCGTAATTAGTGACCAAACCAGCGTTAGAAGGTAAAGGCGCATGGTTTTGAAAATATGTTTTTCAAAATTTAAGGGTCGAGCTAAAAGCAAATATCCGTTGATGGTAAAAAAAAGAGGAACCCCGATTGTAGAGAATCCAAGGAAAAAATATTTTATATATGTTGTGCAATCGCTCGTACTGACTAACGAGTCTCCCCGCATTGGCCCAACATGATAAAAAAGGACAAGAAATATTGCTGATGTTTTTGCGGCATCGATGAATTGGCAGCGGGTTCCGATTTCATTGATTTTTATTTTCATTGCCATTATCCAAACGATGATCAATTAAGGTTCAAAATCCACATAAATTCGGAATTGCACCAGCGTATCGGCGCGTTTGTATTTCCAAGCCCGTGCGATAATTTCCGTTATCCCCGATTTCGGAGGACGGAAAGGCACGTCTAGCGGCTAATATCGGGGGGCGCTGTCCCGTAATCGGTAATTATTCTGGGGGTTCGACTGAGATCACTTTTAATGAAGGTGGCTCAGTCGGTTAATCGCGCTTCCACGAAAGAGGCGGGATCAACTTGAGCAGGCCAGCGTAGCGATTATCATTCTTCCCGAGTGGGAAAGCAAGATCAGGCATCACCTCAGTTGACCCCAGAGGTGGAATTGCGAATTGCGCCGTCGGAGCCAACGCCAGTGCTATCTACTAGTAGCAACTTCGACAAACAGGTTGACTGGGTGATCAAGGCGCTTCGAGCGGATGAGGGAGCGCGGGAGATGCCGCCGCCGCCCAAGCTTTAGAATTTCCGGCGAGCATCACGTTTGCTGTCGCGGGTTAGCATCACGATAGCCTCGCGATCTACTCCTCTGAGCCCGTGCCTCTATTTCGAAAGAGCATTCCCATCGATCCACCATGTGCTCCCTAGATACCGGCCCGGAGTCAGCATTTCCACCTTAGCCTGATTCTTTTCAGGCTCGAAGCTGATGATTTTGACCGTGAGTGGCTTCGTGAACTGCCAAGCATGTCGGGCACCAAGCTCCTTGGTTTGAAAAGATTCAAATTCAGCCGGATTGCCCGACTTCTTCAACTTTTGCCAAGTGCTCAAATTTCCGACCTCCAAGAACCAAATGGAATCCTGCTTCACCTCCATTTTGGCCCCGTCTTGAATCTGTTCCGCGAAGGAACCAACGATCATGGCCGCAGTAAGCAATAATGTTGCAAGATGTACTCTCATACTTCCCCGTTCGGTTCTCTTCTCGTGGAGACGTGGGAGGGGGGTCTTTATATTTGGTTTAGCTTAATATCTCCCAGAGGCTCGTGTCATGCCGGGAAGAAGGAAGGGGCTGCAATTTCATTTTGGATGCATCGGCTTCACTAACTTCACGGAATTTCTCTTGTTGTACATCAACGAGAAAATTCAGCTTTATAGCTTGCGCTGCTCGCAATCTCGGATAGTCGATACTTTCGCCTTCGGGAGTCTCTGAATCCAACTTAAGGAGATACTCCTTTGTTTTATCGGCATGCTTGACCGCTACTCTAAAACGGATTTGTTGCGTTTCTCGCTGCTCATCGTTTCGATTTAAACTGAACGCCGCTCTTACTTTCTAGACGCAGAACAATGTCATCTCCGGTGCGAAATAGCTCCGGCGGCTTCGACCATTTGCCGGTATTAAAGCCCGTACTCTGATTTTGCTGTTGGCCAGAGCCACCACTGCTCAGTGCGACCTGTGTGTCATCGCCGTCATTTTCAACGAGGAGCCGTTGGCCGTTTCCAATATCGTGCGTGTACGTCATAAAAATTTGTCCTTTGATTGGCTTCCTTACCGGGGGGCGGCAACCGTCAGCCCAGTCCACCAACGAGTACAGGGCTTTCCATAAAGAATGTTGCCGGTTTACCCCCTTTCAAGTGACCGAGCGCCACCACTCTCGTCAGTCTTCGCCTGCCTCTGAGAGATTTGCTTTGCTCACCCGGCCTCCTGATCCGGAAGCGAAAAGGTCCCCAGAAAGCAGTCCGGGGGCCTTGTCGTAGAATTGCAATTCCGCGCCAGATAGATTGCGTCAATCCGAGTGGCCGGTCATGTACTTTGGCCGCAAGAGCACAATTGCTTGAGCTTTCAGCGCCAGTGCCTTTTCGAAGTCGTGCGTGAATGCAATCCGGACGAGGTAGCGCCGAAACTCTTCTAGCTCAACACCGAGCAGGTACCGCAGTCCGTCCTCGTTGTGTGCCTGATCGTAAACGATCTGTGATGCCTTAATTGAGCTGTGTAAGCTCAAACTGGTAGCGTCTGTGGGGTCGGTAAAGAACGCGGCGGCTGGCCGCAACAAGTGATCATAAAGCGGGTTGATTAGAATTTCGCCGACTGGTATCGGCATTGCGATACGGAATTCGATTGGGTCAATAAACTGCATGGCCGTCCTCCTTTTAAGGTTTCAATGGATTCAGCTTACAAGATGGTCGAATCGATGTTCACCCGGCGACAGTGTCGCGACTTTTGGCTAGAGCTGGTGCCGGGACTATCGGGGCTCCGCAGGGGTAAACTCGGGCAAAACCAGCGTGGCTGAAGCTGCACGGTTGTTTGAGGTCCACCGCTCACAGTTTGACACAATCCGCAAAGCCAATGGATGCCCCGCTTTCGTAAAGAGCGGAACCAGACCTAAATTCCACCCGAAAGAGCTATCCAACCACCGAAACCTATCAGAGCAAGTCCGGCAATCTTGGCCACCCACAATCCTCTGGGAGTGATTTTTTCCAACAGCACGAACACACTGAGCGCGGCGATCCACGCGAGGTTCATGACACCGACCGCGAACAGGATTGCCATCAAGAGCCAGCAACAGCCGAGGCAGTAGGTTCCGTGACGAAGTCCAATGACGAAAGCGCCCGCAGTACCATCTTGCCAGTAAGTCATCAGGAATTGTAACGGCGTCCGGCAGTGTCTCAAACAAGCCTGTTTGAACGGCGTCCACTGGTAGATCCCGGCCAGTACAAGCAGCACACTACCGAGCACGGGGCTGGTGCCGACCATCATGGGGGAAATCAATACTAGGCTGTGGAGCGCCCATTGTGCCAGCGTGGCGGCAAGGCTGAACGCTGTCCACAATACGAGATAGCCCGCAAGAAACACCCACACGGGAACTAACGACCTTTCCTGAGTGCGGCGACCGCGGGCGATCGTTGCAAAGATCAGCAGCATAGGGGTAGCCGACGGAACCATCATGGCGATCATCATCACCGCCCACATCACGAAGACCACCAACAGGTCCATCAAGCCCCACGCACCGGTGCTGGGCATGGCCATCGCAACGAAGTCCATGTGTTGCATGGCCCAATCCTCATAAAAGAGATATGCCCAGCCAATCAGCGCGATGACCGCCGCACCTACGACGACTATCGCTCGGTCGTGCCGCAGCAGCTTCGTCAGCAATATGTCATCACGTAGGGCAGATGTCGCCATGCAGCCAAGTAGCGAAAGGCTAGTAAAACCAAATCTTCTCGCTTAAGCGAAGCCTTCTAGTCGCGATTACCCCGTCAGTTGCTCCAATCAAAGGCGTTCAATTGCGCATAGCTGTTCTTCAGGTCAAACGTTAGCTTATCGCCCGCGCTGACGCGGCAGTCCACCGTGTTACCCATCTCGGCTTCCTTGTATTCAAAGCCGTTGGGCAACACGATGCGAGCCCTGTGTTCCTCACCGGTTGCAGGGTTTTTGATGGGCTCTACATCGGTTTTGACGATACCCTCTATCCTGATCGTCGCACGCCGCTTCTCGCGATCCACCTTGAAGTCGATCGGGGCGAAGAACGGCTCCGGCCTGTTTGGGGCCACAGCGGCGAAGACCTCCCAGTACGTCCCTCCATGCTGACCGCTGGCCAACGCTACCATTACCTCCCGCTGCTCCTTAGTGGCCTGTTCATCGACAATCGTGCGCCACACGCCGTTGCCCTCATGTATGGGTCCCGGCCACCACACGACGGCAGCAAAACGCACACCGTCCAACCGAGTGTCACCGAAACATCCGTCGTTGATCTGCCACGCTCCAGTCGCCTCACAGTTTCCAGTCGTCGGCAGCGCATTGAATTGGCAGGGACAGCCCCAGCTACAATTGCAGCTCACCACCTGTTCACCTGCGATCCGCCATTTCATTTTTGTCGGTTCGCTCATTTTCCGCTCCTCTACCTTGCCCATCCGCCTGATCGAGGGATGTAACGATTCAAGGTTGACTGTTGTAGACGATAACGCCACAGCCCTGCATATTGCAAGATTAATTGACCGAGGTTTGAATTCCACCCCTTGGTTACTCCTTTGGGGGCGGCAACCGTCAGCGCAAGCTCCCACAGAGTAAAGAGCATTTACAAAGACCGTTGGCGTTCGACCAAAGAGTGCGAGACGAGACATGACCCTCGCTAGGTGCCTGTCGGCCGCTTCTTCTTTTTCAGACCAACTTGAGGCGTGGATTACAACCGGTAGATTTCACCACGGTCGAGCTTGTCTTGTAGTTCGCTCATGATTAATCATCCCACACGGGACCCCTCATCTGTCGTAGAGAATCCACCAATGCAGTAATTTGGGAATTGCGTAGTTCCGGCCACCTTGCGCGCAAATTTTATTCTACTTTGCGTAGAACGTTCTTCGAAGTCTTTGTCATCGTTAGGTCTCTCTTCGTCACTCATGATGCGATGACCAAGTAAACCCGTGCTGCTTGCAAATGGCCATCGCCACCTCTGGCTTGATGCTCTGGTTAACTCTGGCAAAAACGGACATGTTCGCCAGATCGTGATCAACAGGTAGGGCGAGATCCCCATTCGTTCGGCAAGCTCTTGAACGATGATCGGAGGTTGGACGTGGATGGTTTTATTCATCTCGGTTCCCCCAACATCAATTTAGGTGCCGCGATCAATTGATCCACTCTGATGAGCCCTTCAGTCTTGATCAAACTCAATGGAGTATCCTTAGGGTACTCTTCGTACCAGTACGTCATAGAATCGTATCCGGTGTTGATCCCAAGCCAGATGAAAGGCATGTCTGGACTATTGTCGATCTCCACGAAAAATCCCCTGTACCGGGTCGCCGAATCAAGTCCTCGACCACTGCTCGTCTCGATGTCCCACCAACTCTGTTCTTCCACCGACTTACTGACTGGAATGTTGCTTCGCTCGAACATGCTCTTCGTCCATCTATCCGTGGGGCGGTAGAGGTGATGAGGATCAGTCTCCCTCGTATTCGCTCTCCAGATTGTAGCGACCCGCAGCCTCATTCCAGTGCCTCACGTCGTAATGATTGAACTCCACCTTCAGATTGAAAATCACGAAGGTGGAATGAAAACCACCGTGATCGGTGCGGTAGCTCGTTTCAATTGAAATGATCAACCAGTGAATCCCACGCTCAAAGCCCCAAAGATCGACATCAAACTCAAAGCATTTGTGTTTTCTGGGTTTTGAGTGCCAGTGGAACAGTGTGCTCACTACTAAGACATTTGGCGGGGCCGGGGTGGTTTATGCGGCCTGTACCATCGCCACCACATTGTCCGGTTGACCCGGAGGCTTTATCTGCCAGTATCGTTCGGCGTCGGCTTTACTGA
>Ga0206947_1114_pt4 | contig 16403 bp, 17 predicted proteins | sample Alteio_BWOrgHeat_3_FD_153239 | JGI IMG/M metagenome (GOLD analysis project Ga0206947, IMG submission 153239) | Enriched cells from forest soil in Barre Woods Harvard Forest LTER site, Petersham, Massachusetts, United States -... | ecosystem: Environmental > Terrestrial > Soil > Temperate forest > O...
GGTTGGGTATACCTGAAACAGGATTATGTGGATTCGGCAAAGGCCACCTTCACTAAAGGGCTGGCAGTAAACGGCAAATCCTCGTTAAATTTAGTTGGCTTAGGCGCCGTAGCCCATCAGGGGAAAGACGATGCTACCGCAACTACAAACTTTAACCAGGCTATTGATTTGGCTGGCAAAAAGAACAGTACACCTTTTTTGTATGTAGGTTTGTCATACCTGTTACCACTTAACGGAGCTACAATGGGGCAAAACGGCTACCCGGTTTCGCCTGCCAATGCCGATGCAGCCATTGCAGTATTAAACAAAGGCTTATTGGCTAACCCTAAAGATGTTGATGTGATGATTGCATTGGGCGATGCCTATCGTTCGCAGTTAAAAAGCAATGATGCGTATTCCAATTACTCATCGGCACTGGCTATTGACGCTAAATCAACTGCGGCAACAGTAGCTTTAGGCGTATTGTGGCGGTTTGCCGATAACTTCGACGATTCGGAAAAACAGTTTCAGGCCGCGTTAGCTATTGATCCTAACTTTGGACCGGCATACCGCGAATGGGCCGAGACAGATTTGCGCGAATCGTTTAAAGATCCTACGAAACATGATGCTAAAATTGCCGAGGCTGCCGATAATTATAAAAAATTTATCAGCTTAACGGATTATTCCACCGAATCGCAAATGCGCTACGCCGACTTCCTGATCAGTGCTAAAGATTATGTAACCCTACAAAAAGTGGCTACAGACCTTAGTGCTTCGGCTAAAAGTAATTTAAGGGTTTACCGTTATTTGGGCTATGCTGCATTTGAAAACAAAGATTACCCCGCAGGTTTAACTGCCATTAATAAATGGGTTACTGAAGCAGACGCTGCGCGTTTAATACCACGCGACTATTTAGTTAAAGGTCGTTTAGAGATAGCCATGAAGAACGATTCGCTGGGCGTATTGGATATGCGCAAGGCGTTACAGATGGATACAACCCAGGTTGACCTTTATATTGATATTGCAAAATCGTTATACGGTTTAAATAAATATATTGATGCCGGGGATGCTTACCATATTTATGGACAAAAATCATTAAAAGCTACCTTGAACGATCATTACCGTGAAGGTTTGAGTTATTATTTAGCCTATACCGATCAGTTGGATAAAGCATCGAAAGATAGCAAGTACAAACCAGACACCACTTTATTGGCTAAATCTGACTCGGCCTTTACCTATATCGAGCGTAAAGCAACAAAACCTGTTGCAACAATTATTCTTTACCATGCTTATGTAAAGGATTATGAAGATGCCGACAGAAATAATATTAAAGGACTGGCTAAACCTTTTTATGAGCAATACATTCAAATTGTATTAGCGAAAGGTACACCCGACGATAAAGCAAAGGTGAGTTTGGCAAATGCTTATGTATATTTAGGCCAATTTGCCGAAGTGAAGGAAAAGGACGATGCCAAGGCTTTAGACATGTATACTAAAGCGAAAGACATGGACCCAACAAATGCACAGGTAGTTTATTATTTTGCAAAAAAAGCACAAGGTAAAACCAAATAAAAGGTAATTCTATAAAAATGAGGCCTCCCGGTTTACCGGGGGGCTTTTTTTTTGCGTTTTTAAGTATTTACGTTTGTATATTTGTATGGGATGTTAATCTCCCCCATCGCTTCCCCAATTGCTTCAGGAATTTTTATTGCCATTTAAAACAAATTACCAGCATGAAAATTATCAGTAAAACAGCCACCGCAGTATTAGGGTTAATACTTATGGGCCCCCCGGTTTTTGCGCAAAGTTTGGCTGATGCCAAAAAAGCTATAGGCGCCGAGCAATACCAAAAAGCTAAATCGATGCTTAAAAGCCTTACGGTTACACAAGCTGATAAGGATGAGAATTTTTTTTACCTTGGTTGGGTATACCTGAAACAGGATTATGTGGATTCGGCAAAGGCCACCTTCACTAAAGGGCTGGCAGTAAACGGCAAATCCTCGTTAAATTTAGTTGGCTTAGGCGCCGTAGCGCATCAGGGAAAAGATGATGCTACTGCAACTACGAACTTTAACCAGGCTATTGACTTGGCGGGCAAAAAGAACAGTACACCTTTTTTGTATGTAGGTTTGTCATACCTGTTACCACTTAACGGAGCTACAATGGGGCAAAACGGTTACCCGGTTTCGGCCGCCAATGCCGATGCTGCAATTGCGGCGTTAAATAAAGGCTTATTGGCAAACCCAAAAGACGTTGACATACTTATTGCTTTGGGCGATGCATACCGCTCGCAGTTAAAAAGCAATGACGCTTATTCTAACTATTCATCTGCCCTGGCAATTGATCCTAAATCGGCCGCTGCCAACGTTGCCGAAGGTGTGTTGTGGCGTTTTGCCGATAACTTTGAAGATTCGGAGAAACAATTTAAAGCGGCATTGGATATCGACCCTAATTATGGCCCTGCTTATCGCGAATGGGCCGAAACAGACTTGCGCTGGAGTTTTAAAGATCCCGATCAGCACGATGCGAAAATTGTTCAGGCTGCAGATCACTATAAAAAATTTATCAGTTTAACGGATTACTCGCCAGAATCGCAGATGCGTTACGCCGACTTCCTGATCACCGCTAAGGATTTTGTGACCCTCCAAAAAGTAGCCGCTGACTTGAGTGCGTCAACCAAAACCAATTTGAGAATTTACCGTTATTTAGGCACGGCGGCGTACGAAAATAAAGATTATAGTGTCGGTTTAAGCGCCATGGCTAAATGGGTTAACGGAGCTGATCCTAAACGTTTAATACCTGGTGACTATTTGACCAAAGCCCGTTTGGAACTTGCACTAAAAAATGATTCCGCTGGCATAATAGACTTGCGTAAAGCGATATCGTTAGATACCACCCAGGTTGATCTTTACAGCGAAATAGCGGCATCGTTGTTTACACTAAAAAAATATAAAGAAGCCGGCGATGCCTATAAATTTTATGCGGAAAGATCAAGAAATGCGAAACTGCTTGATCATTACCGCGAAGGCTTTAGTTATTACCAGGCGTTTAAATACGAGGTAATTGCACAGCAAACAGATAAAACAGTAAAGCTCGATTCGGCGCTGCTTGTCCAGGCAGATTCGGCGTTTACTTACGTTGAGCGTAAATGGACTAAACCAAGTGCAGCCATTGTTTATTTTCATGCCAATGTTAAGGATTTTCAAGATGGGGACCGCAATAACATAAAAGGCCTGGCGAAACCTTACTTTGAACAATACATTCAATTGGTTACCGGAAGCGGAGGTTCAATGACTGACGACATTAAAAGCAATTTGGCGGTTGCTTATGTATATTTGGGTACTTACGCTCAGTTTAAGGATAAAGACGATGCTAAAGCATTAGAATACTTTACTAAAGCAAAGGAAATGGACCCAACCAATGCGCAGGTTACCTATTACTTCGCCACGAAGGGGAAAGGGAAATAGTCTCAAGTCATGGGTCGAAAGTCTTAGGTCGAAAATCGCCGCTCGCGGTTTTGTTGACTTGAGACTTTCGGCTTAAGACTTTTTTTCTTGCATCTGATTCTTGACTGTCCGTTGACGTTTGTATATTTGCACCATGGAAGTTAAAAGTTTACCGGTTAATTTTTTGCCCATCATTTTTCAAATGATAGTGGCTTTGGGTTTTGTGGTGGGTACCATGTTTGTAACCCACAAAATAGGCCCCAAACGCAAAACAAAGGATAAGTTAACGCCTTTTGAGGCAGGTATTGAGGTTATTGGTAACGCCCGTAATCCCATCTCCATTAAATATTTCCTGGTGGCCATCCTTTTTGTGCTGTTTGATGTGGAAGTAATATTTATGTATCCATGGGCAGTAAACTTCGGCGATTTGGGCAAAAGCGGCATGATAGAGATGTTTATTTTTATGGCAACGCTGCTTGCAGGTTTCATATATGTAATAAAAAAAGGCGCACTGGATTGGGACTAAGAAGTCCGAAAGTCAGTAAAGTCCGGAAGTCTGAAAGACGGAAGGTTACTGACAGTTGGTCCATAACGTAGGCGAGTCATTGAAGCTTCTTTCGGACTTGCCGACTTTACTGACTTATTTGGAATAATTCTAAATATTCAGCTTATTGCTTAGTGTACCTGTTACATATTAAATTGTTGTATTTTTGTCATTAAATATCAGTTCGGCAATTTGACTGGTTTATACAGGGTCGCTGGCTCGGGAAAATTAGGTCAAAAAGCGGAACTTCATAGATAAATCATGAGTGATATAAAATTAGTTGACGCCCCCGCTGGTGTTGAAGGCGCAGGTTTCTTTGCCACTTCTATAGATAAGGCAGTTGGTATGGCGCGTGCAAATTCATTATGGCCGCTACCCTTTGCAACCTCATGCTGCGGTATTGAGTTTATGGCCACCATGTCGCCACATTATGATTTGGCCAGGTTTGGCGCCGAGCGATTAAGCTTTTCGCCCCGTCAGGCCGATTTGCTGATGGTAATGGGTACTATATCAAAAAAAATGGGTCCGGTATTGCGTCAGGTTTACCTGCAAATGGCCGAGCCACGCTGGGTAATGGCCGTTGGCGCATGCGCATCAAGCGGTGGTATTTTTGACACCTATTCTGTTTTGCAGGGCATCGATGAGGTGATACCTGTAGATGTTTATGTGCCGGGTTGCCCTCCTCGCCCTGAAGCTATTATAGATGGTTTTATGGATATCCAAAAATTGGTGCGATCAGAAACCGGACGCAGAAGAAACGAGCCGAAATATCAGGAATTATTAGCTTCATACGGTATACAGTAATGGGTAAGATAACAAACGAAGAGCTTTTAAAAAAGATCGGCGACCAATTCCCTGATCAGTTTACCGTAATTGGCGAGCCTTTTGGCTTATTAACCATAGAAACTACCAGGGAAAATATTACAGCTATATTAAGTTTCTTGAAAGCTGACGCTGTACTTCAATTTATATATTTAACAGATATTACCGGTATACACTTCCCCGGCGCCGAAAGGCAAATTGGTGTTATTTATCACCTGCATAGCCTCGTAAATAATGTACGCATCCGTTTAAAAGTATTTTTGAACGATGGCGATGTACACATCCCAACTGCAACTACTATTTGGGATGGCGCCAACTGGATGGAGCGTGAAACTTATGACCTTTTTGGGGTGATATTTGACGGGCATCCCGATTTGCGCAGGATATTAAATGTTGACGACATGACGGCATTCCCCATGCGAAAAGAATTTCCGCTGGAAGACCCGAACCGTGTTGATAAGAAAGATTACTTTTTTGGAAGATAAGAAAAATGCAGAACCATCCGGTATTTACAGATAACGATCCGCAATCCGAGCTTTCAACCCTAAACCTGGGGCCAACGCATCCTGCCACACATGGTGTATTCCAAAATGTGCTGCAGTTGGACGGCGAACGGATAGTGAGCGGCGTATCAACCATTGGCTATATTCACCGCGCGTTTGAGAAAATTGCCGAACACAGGCCATTTTATCAGATAACTCCGCTTACCGACAGGTTGAACTACTGCTCATCACCCATAAACAACATGGGCTGGCACATGACCGTTGAAAAATTGTTGGGTATTGAAACTCCAAAACGTGTGGATTACCTCCGCATCATCATTATGGAGTTGTCGCGCATTACAGATCATATTATTTGCAATAGCGTACTTGGCGTTGATACAGGTGCCACAGCGGGTTTCTTTTATATGATGGAATACCGCGAGCATGTTTACGAAATTTATGAAGAGGTTTGTGGCTCGCGCCTAACAACTAACATCGGTCGGATAGGTGGTTTTGAACGTAATTTTAATTCAATCGCTTTCGCCAAACTGCGTAAGTTTTTAAAGGATTTTCCAGCTGTATTGCGCGAATTTGAAGGTTTGTTGAAACGCAACCGGATATTTGTTGACCGTACAAAGGATGTTGCAGCCGTTCCCGCCGAAGTGGCGTTGAACTACAGTTGGAGCGGACCTATACTGCGCGCTACCGGCGTTGATTATGACGTAAGGGCAATGAATCCTTATTGCTCTTACGAAGATTTTGAATTTGAAGTGCCCGTTGGCAGCAACGGTGATGTATATAACCGCTTTTTGGTACGCCAGGAAGAAATGTGGCAAAGCCTTCGCCTTATTGAACAGGCTTTGGCGAAAGTTGATAAAGAACCGGCTGATATTTTCCATGCTGATGTTCCCGATTTTTACCTGCCTCCAAAAGAAGACGTTTATAATAACATGGAAGCTTTGATCTATCACTTTAAAATTGTGATGGGCGAGGTGCCAACCCCAACCACCGAAGTTTATCACTCGGTTGAAGGCGGCAATGGCGAGTTAGGTTTTTATTTGGTAAACGATGGCGGACGTTCGCCTTACCGTTTGCATTTCCGCAGGCCAAGCTTCATCAATTACCAGATGTATGCGCCAATGAGCCGCGGTATGTTGTTATCAGATGCGATTATTAACATGAGTAGTTTAAACGTAATAGCCGGAGAGTTAGATGCTTAGAGTTGAAACAACCCAGGCGCCGGTTGAGTTTTCGCCGGAACTGGTTAAACAGTTTGATGATATAGTGAGCCGCTACCCTGCCGGAAAGCAAAAATCGGCTTTGTTGCCTATTTTGCACTTGGTGCAGGCAGAGTTTGGCTGGTTGAGTTCGGCAGCAATGGATAAAGTTGCTGAGTACCTGAAGCTACAGGATATTGAAGTGTATGAGGTTGCTACCTTTTACAGCATGTACTTTATGCGCCCGCAAGGTAAATATGTACTGGAGGTTTGCCGTACCGGCCCGTGCTGCTTAGTTGGCGCCGAAAAAATAATGGACCATATTGAACAAAAGCTGGGTGTAAAAGAAGGCGAAGTTACCGCCGACGGCCTGTTTAGCTGGCGCGGCGTGGAATGTTTAGCAGCCTGTGGTTACGGCCCGGTGTTGCAAATAGGCCCTGAGTATACATTTTATGAAAATTTAACAAATAGTTCGGTAGATCAACTTATTGCGGATTTAAAGGTAAAGAGCAATAATTGAGATGAACCGATCGACCTTAATATTTACAGATTCGTTGTTTGCAATAACCGTATTTGTAATATATTATGGGAACGGAGGGGACATTAACGGAACCCCGCTATTTTTAAGAGCGCTGGTATGTATAGCATTTGCAACCTGCATTATCAGACATATTAATTATTACAAGCTGACCAAAAGGATATATTAAACAGGAATGGCACGTAAATTACTTTTAGAACACATCAACGTACCGGGCATCAACACTTTTGATGTTTACCGTTCAAAGGGCGGATATGCTTCTGTTGAAAAGGCGTTAAAAACCATGTCGCCCGATGCTGTGGTTGAAGAAGTGAAAAAATCAGGCTTACGCGGCAGGGGAGGGGCAGGTTTCCCTACCGGGATGAAATGGAGCTTTTTGGCCAAACCCGAAGGCGTTGCCCGTTACCTGGTTTGCAATGCAGATGAGTCGGAACCCGGCACTTTTAAGGATCGTTATTTGATGACTTATATCCCTCACCTGTTAATTGAGGGCATGATTGTATCGAGCTTTGCCTTAGGTGCAAAGGTATCTTACATCTATGTTCGTGGCGAAATGATGCCGCAAATAAGGATATTGGAGAAAGCCATCGCGGAAGCAAAAGCAAAAGGATTTTTAGGAAAAAATATATTAGGCAGCGGCTACGATCTGGAACTTTACGTTCAGCCCGGCGGCGGCGCCTACATCTGTGGTGAAGAAACTGCACTGTTAGAATCATTAGAAGGCAAACGCGGTAATCCGCGCATTAAACCGCCATTCCCGGCAATTGCTGGTTTGTACGGTTGCCCAACTGTGGTAAACAATGTGGAGTCAATAGCAGCGGTAGTGCCAATCATAAATGAGGGCGGCGAGGAATATGCTAAAGTTGGCATTGGTCGTAGTACCGGTACTAAATTAATATCTGCCGGTGGCAACGTTAAAAACCCAGGCGTTTACGAAATTGATTTAGGTCTGCCTGTTGAAGAGTTTTTATATTCGGATGAGTATTGCGGCGGTATTGCCAATGGCAAACGTTTAAAAGCGGTTGTTGCAGGCGGCTCGTCGGTGCCAATTTTGCCAGCTAACCTATTTTTGAAAACTATTAACAACGAACCACGCCTGATGAGCTACGAATCATTAGCCGATGGCGGTTTTGTTAGCGGCACAATGATGGGTTCGGGTGGTTTCATTGCTTTTGATGAAGATCAGTGTATCGTTCGCAATACATGGAACTTCACCCGTTTTTATCATCACGAAAGTTGCGGACAATGTTCGCCATGCCGTGAAGGTACAGGATGGATGGAAAAAGTATTGCACCGTTTGGAGCATGGCCATGGACGCTTAAGCGATATGGATTTGCTGGTGGACGTATCGAAGAAAATAGAAGGAAACACCATTTGTCCACTGGGTGACGCGGCAGCATGGCCGGTGGCCAGTGCTATCCGCCACTTCAGGGATGAATTTGAATGGCATGTTACTAATCCATCAGAAGCGGTAGCACGGAATTACGGGATAGCGCATTACGCTGATCCGTTGGTGAAGCCGGAAGCGGTTGCGTAAAGTAGCATTTGTCATTGCGAGGAGGAACGACGAAGCAATCTCGTCGATATGCTTAGTGATAACAAGGTGATAATTTTAAGGAGTTTTTGATATGAATAGCATTGATGACTTAGACTTCTCGAAATCTTATACCTACGCTGATTATTATTCGTGGCGTTTTGAAGAGCGTTTGGAATTAATTAAGGGTAAGATTTTTAGAATGAGTCCAGCGCAAGGCGGGAACCATCAAAAAATATCATTCAATATTTCGGGTGAGCTTTATAATTTTTTAAAAGACAAAACTTGTGAGGCTTTTACAGCTCCTTTTGATGTTCGGCTGGTGAGGGATGAAAAAAGCGATAAAAAAGTTAAAACGGTCGTTCAGCCGGATGTGTGTGTGATATGCGATTTGACCAAAATTGCGGACCCGCGAAGTTGCTTAGGTGCTCCTGATATAATCGTTGAAATTCTATCTCCGGGAAATAATAAAAAGGAGTTAAAAATAAAGTACGATTTATACGAGGAGTTTGGCGTAAAGGAATATTGGGTAGTTTACCCTGTTGAGCAATCGATAATAAGATATATCCTTAATAGTGAAGGTAAGTTTGTAACCCAAGGGGGCGCCTTAACGAGTGGTGACAAAATCACTACACCAGTACTGCCCGGTTTTGAATTAGCTTTAGATGACGTTTTCAGAAAATTGCCTTTGGCGCCTGATCACGATAAAAATAATATATAATTTTGACAAGAATATAAATGTCAGTTAAAGTAACCATAGATGGCATTGCCATTGACGTAGAACCCGGAACCAGCATCCTGAATGCCGCAAGGCAAATCGGGGGCGACATTGTTCCGCCTGCTATGTGCTATTATTCGAAGCTGAAGGACAGCGGCGGTAAATGCCGTACCTGTTTGGTTAAGGTAAGCAAAGGATCTGAAAAAGATCCGCGGCCTATGCCTAAGCTTGTAGCATCATGCCGCACCACCGTTATGGATGGGATGGAAGTGCAAAATATCACTTCGCCAGAGGTAATTGAGGCACGCAAAGGGATAGTTGAAATGCTATTGATCAACCATCCGCTGGATTGCCCTATTTGCGATCAGGCCGGCGAGTGCGATTTGCAAAACCTTGGCTTTGAGCATGGCGCCGTTAAAACCCGCTACGAGTTTGACCGCCGTACATTCGAAAAAATTGACATCGGCGATAAAATACAACTGCACATGACGCGCTGTATTTTATGCTACCGCTGCGTTTTCACTGCCGATCAAATTACCGATCATCGTATCCATGGTATATTAAATCGCGGTGATCATTCTGAAATATCTACTTACATCACCGCAGCAGTTGATAATGATTTCTCAGGAAATGTAATTGACGTTTGCCCGGTAGGTGCTTTAACCGATAAAACTTTCCGTTTTAAAAATCGTGTTTGGTTTACCAAGCCTGTTGAGGCTCATCGCGATTGCGATCACGAAAAATGCAACGGTAAGGTAACCCTGTGGTACAAAGGCGAAGAGGTTTTGCGGGTAACTGCCCGTAAGGATCAATATGGCGAAGTGGAAGAATTTATTTGCAATACCTGCCGCTTTGATAAAAAGAAAACCTCAGATTGGGTAATTGACGGACCGCGCAAGGTGTCGCATAAATCGGTAATCAGTTCAAATCATTATGAATTTATACCGTTGCCGGTGGTGAAAACCAACCCTGTATTAATTGAGGCGAATAAAGAACAATTTGAACGAGATAACCGCTTATAATGGAAGTTGCAGATATAATAATAAAGTTTGTACTGGTAGTGGTGATTTTTGCAATCAGCTTAGTGATTGCCATGTACTCCACTTATGCCGAACGCAAAATAGCGGCGTTTTTCCAGGACAGGATAGGCCCTAACCGCGCCGGTCCCTGGGGCATTTTTCAACCCCTGGCCGACGGTGGCAAGATGTTTTTAAAGGAAGAGATTATCCCCACCAATTCCAACACCTTTTTGTTTATAGCCGGGCCGTCGCTGGCCATACTTACGGCCTGTATTGGTTCGGCAGTTATTCCATGGGGACAGCAATTGGTTATTGGTAAGTATACTATTCCATTACAGGTTACCGATATTAATGTTGGTGTGCTGTACATTTTTGGTGTGGTATCTTTAGGCGTTTATGGTATTATGATAGGTGGATGGGCATCAAACAATAAGTATTCATTATTGGGCGCCATACGCGCAGCTTCTCAAAATATCAGCTACGAAATAGCAATGGGTTTATCCATCATTGCCCTATTAATGGTAACTGGTACGCTAAGCCTAAAAGAAATAGCAGCAAAGCAACACGGCTTTTGGTATCACGGCTGGTTCACATGGAACTTTTTTAGGCAACCATTAGGGTTTTTACTCTTTATTGTTTGTGCCTTTGCCGAAACAAACCGTGCACCTTTCGATTTGCCCGAGTGCGAAACCGAGTTAATTGGCGGTTATCACACCGAGTATTCATCCATGAAACTGGGCTTTTACCTTTTTTCGGAATATATCAACATGTTTGTATCCGGCGCAGTTATGGCAACGCTTTATTTTGGCGGTTATAACTTCCCGTTCATGCATTATTTTTCGGGTAATGTGCTTGCCTTATTGGGTGTTGTCGCATTATTTGCTAAGATATTTTTCTTTATATTCTTTTTTATGTGGGTACGGTGGACCCTGCCGCGTTTCCGTTACGATCAGTTAATGGATTTGGGCTGGAAAATTTTGATACCGCTGGCCATTGCCAATATTATTATAACCGGGGTATGGATTACTTATTTATAAACAGAGGATACAGATGGAGCCATTAAGTAATAAACGAAAAGTAATTGAAGATAAGCCGCTAAACTTTTTAGAGCGGGCGTATTTGCCTGCAATTGTACAAGGGCTGGCAACTACAATGAAGCACTTTTTCAGGAAACCTGTAACCATAGCGTATCCCGAACAAAAACGCGAATATTCGGAGAATTTCCGTGGTATGCACTCCCTTAAAAGAGATGAAAATGGTAAAGAACGTTGTACTGCCTGCGGTTTGTGCGCCCTATCGTGCCCGGCCGAAGCCATCACAATGACGGCTGCCGAGCGTCAAAAAGGTGAGGAGAATTTGTATCGCGAAGAAAAATACGCTGCTGTTTACGAGATAAACATGTTGCGTTGCATTTTTTGCGGGCTGTGTGAAGAGGCCTGCCCGAAAGAAGCAATTTACCTGGATGGCCCGCACGTACCGTCGGACTATTTGAGGAAGGATTTTATTTACGGGAAAGACAAATTAGTAGAAGCGCCGTTAAATCAATAAAGAAGTTTTATACCTTTGCCCTACCTTTTAAAGGGGTAAAGGTATTTTGTAAATTTAAACCATGAGTACATTTTACTTCATCGCATTTTTATCCGTATTTTTTTCGATACTGGTTATTACTGCAAAAAATCCGGTGCACAGCATTCTTTATCTGATCATAACGTTTTTTACGTTCACCATCCATTACATTTTAATGAATGCCGAATTTTTGGCCGTTGTTAACTTTATAGTATATATGGGCGCCATATTGGTGTTGTTTTTATACACGCTGATGTTAATGAATTTGAATAAAGAATCGGAACCGCACAAATCCATTTTAATTAAAATTGTTGGTTTTATAGCCGGCGGATGTTTTTTGGCGACTATAGTAGCAGCGCTTAAAGCGCTGCATGTTTCGCAACCGGTAATTTTACAAAACCCTGGCCTGGGTTTGGTAAAAAACTTAGGTGGAATATTATTTAACGAATATTTATTGCCGTTCGAATTGTCGTCAATATTGCTGCTGTCGGCAATGGTGGGCGCGGTCTTATTAGCAACTAAAGATAAAGAATCAAAAACAGCCTGATGGATACCATATCGCACAATATTCAAGCAGTACCGCTTAATCATTACCTATTATTATGCGCTACTATTTTTTCGATAGGGGTTATTGGCGTATTAACCCGCCGCAATGCCATTATCATATTCATGTCGGTCGAGCTGATGCTAAATTCGGTAAACCTGTTACTTACTGCATTTTCTGTTTATCGCGGTGATGCAACCGGCCAGGTGTTCGTGTTTTTTATTATGGCGTTGGCGGCAGCCGAGGTTGCTGTAGGATTGGCGATTATCGTGATGATTTATCGGAATACAAATTCGATTGATATCAATGTGTTGAATAAGTTAAAGAATTAGCCCCCCGGCCCCCTAAAGGGGGAGTTTGAGGAGTTGACAATTATATATTAAAAAATGCCCGTTTTTGTTCTCCCTTTAGGGGGCAGGGGGTTAGAGATTATACAAAATGGATAAATACATCTGGCTTATTCCTTTATTACCGTTAGCCGGTTTCATTATTAACGGCATTGGCCGTAATGCCTTGCCCAAAGCCTTTATTGGCTTTATTGGCAGTGCACTGGTGTTGGCTTCTTTTGGCTTAAGTCTGGCCGCTTTTTTTCAGGTAAAAGAGTCGGGACAACCGATTAATGTTACCGTTTTCGATTGGTTTTCTGCCGGTCAAATAAAAGTATCTTTTTCGTTTTTGGTCGATCAGTTGAGCGCTATTATGCTGCTCATTATCACGGGTGTTGGTTTTTTAATTCATCTGTACTCGGCAGGGTATATGAAGGATGATGGGGGTTATGGTAAGTTCTTCGCTTATTTAAACCTGTTTGTTTTCTTTATGTTGTTGCTGGTTTTAGGCTCCAACTACTTAATTATGTTCATTGGCTGGGAAGGTGTAGGGCTTTGCTCATACTTGCTTATCGGTTTTTGGTATACCAATCCCAATTATGCCGATGCTGCAAAAAAAGCATTCGTTATGAACCGGATAGGCGATTTAGGTTTTATCATTGCCATATTTATATTGATCGTATGGTTTGGCAGCGCCAATTTCGCTGATATTTTTGGTAAAGCGGGTACAAAGGATTTTGAACGTGCACCTTATACCGTAATTACCATGTTGCTTTTTGTGGGTGCTGTAGGTAAATCAGCTCAGCTACCATTATTTACCTGGTTGCCCGATGCGATGGCTGGTCCAACACCGGTATCGGCGCTTATACATGCTGCAACCATGGTAACTGCAGGTGTATATATGATAGCCCGCTCCAACATTTTGTTTACCCTTGCTCCGGATACGATGAATGTTGTAGCAATAGTTGGTTTAGCAACCGCGGTGGTTGGCGCCCTTATCGCTTTAACACAAACCGATATTAAAAAGGTGCTGGCTTATTCAACAGTATCGCAGTTGGGATATATGTTTTTAGGTTTGGGCGTAGGTGCTTACACCGGTGCTTTTTTCCACGTATTAACCCACGCATTTTTTAAAGCATTATTATTCTTGTGTGCGGGTTCGGTAATACACGCAGTAAGCGGTGAGCAGGACATGCGCAACATGGGTGGTTTAAAAAGCAAATTGCCCATCACTTTTTGGACGATGCTGATCGGTACTATAGCAATTTCCGGTATCCCTCCGTTTGCAGGCTTTTTCTCGAAAGACGAAATATTGGCGCACACCTTTATGCACAGTAGGCCTATGTATATAATTGGTGTTCTCACCGCTTTGTGTACGTCGTTTTATATGTTTAGGATGATGTTCCTTACTTTTTGGGGTAAGTTTCGCGGTACGCACGAGCAAGAACATCATTTGCACGAGTCTCCATGGACAATGACTGTGCCACTTGGTATTTTGGCTGTATTGTCAATAATAGGTGGATTTGTTAATTTGCCTGAGTCGTGGGGTGGGCATCAATCGCTTCAGGAGTTTTTGGCCCCTGTTTTCGAAAAATCAACGAAACTATTGGTGGAAACACCATTGGCAAGCGGCACGGAAATAACTTTGATGGGTATATCAGTTGCTGCAGCGATATTAGCTTTGGTATACGCGTACAGAAGATATGTAAGCAGTGGCCACGTACCGGTTTCTGATACCGAGCAACGTCCGTCGTTAGCTAATGTATCATACCATAAATTTTACATTGATGAATTTTATGATACCATTATCCGCAAGCCGTTGGATGCATTATCAGTGTTCTTCTATAAGATAGTAGATAAAATGGGTATTGACGGGATAGTTAATGGATTCGGTAAAGGATCTATTGAGGCGAGCAAAGGGTTACGCTTGCTGCAAACGGGTAATGTAGGTTTCTACATATTTATGATGGTGGTGGGTATTGTATCCATACTGATGTATATTGTATTTAAAGTATAACGACGATTAGCGCTTACGAAATAAAATGACGGTTTCTATTTTAATTTTTTTACCGGTAATTGCGGCTTTAGCTGTTTTATTATTTAAAAATGCCGCAGCAAAGCATGCAGCGTTAGCATTGTCTATTGTCGAACTGGCTTTAGCAGGATGGTTTTTGTCACAGTTTGTACCCGACGCTTCAAGTCAGTTTGGCGTTGAAGTGCCGTGGATACCCAAATTAGGCATTTACTTTAAAGCAGGTATTGATGGGATAAGCATGATAATGGTGTTACTAACCACCGTATTGGTGCCCTTAATTATATTAACTACTTACAAACATCAATACAAAAATGCCGGCGCTTTTTACGCACTGATATTGTTTATGCAAGCCGGGTTATTGCTTGTATTTACAGCAATGGATGGGTTTTTGTTTTATGTGGGATGGGAAGCTGCGTTGATCCCTATTTATTTTATATGCGCCCTTTGGGGAGGCGAAAATCGCATTAAAGTAACTATCAAATTTTTTATCTATACGTTCTCGGGTTCGTTATTTATGTTGCTTGGGTTGATTTACTTGTTCCTAAGTACCCCTGAAAGAACATTTGATATCAGCCATTTTTATGCTTTATCGATGGACGCAGGTCACCAGGGATGGGTGTTTTGGGCGTTCTTCCTGGCATTTGCAATCAAGATGCCATTGTTCCCTTTGCATACCTGGCAACCTGATACCTATACCGAGGCGCCATCGGCGGGCACGATGTTGCTATCTGGCATCATGCTAAAGATGGGTATATACGGCGTTATCCGCTGGATGATTCCTTCGGTACCGCTTGGCTTTTTGGGATGGCAGCCGATGTGTGTAATGCTGGCTGTTATAGGTGTAGTATATGCCTCTATCATTGCCTTTAAACAAAAGGATGGCAAACGTTTGGTGGCTTACTCGTCAATTGCCCACGTAGGCCTGATAGCTGCGGGTATATTTGTATGGAATGCCGAGGGCTTGCAAGGTGCTATGATACAGATGCTGAATCACGGTATTAACGTTGTCGGTTTGTTCTTTATTTGGGATATCATCAGCACCCGTTTAAATACAAGGGATTTGGGTAATTTGGGTGGTATTGCCAAAGTTGCTCCAAAGTTCTCAATTGCGTTCCTTATTATTGTTTTGGGCACTGTGGGCTTACCTTTAACCAATGGTTTTATTGGCGAGTTTATGTTGCTGTACAGTGTACTGCACTGGAATATATGGATGGTTACTGCTGCCGGAACTACCCTGATATTTGGCGCCGTTTATATGTTACGAATGTACAAACAAGCCATGCACGGCGAAACCAACGTCTTAACCGTTACATTTACTGACATCAGCGGCTCTGAAACTGTAGTGCTGAGCATTATTTGTGCTTTAATTATACTTATTGGTATTTTTCCGCAACCGGTGTTACATATTTCTGAAGCGGCAGTGAACAAATTATTTCAAGCTATTAATACCAGGTTTTATACATTTAGATAATGAATACGTTAATCATCATATCCGTTTTACCTATTGTTCTGTTGTACCTGGGTTTATATAAGGCACAAAAAGCATTGTTGCCCGTTACGGTTATCGGCTTGCTGGCAGCCTTAGGTTTTGCATTTGCCGATAAACAACATCACCAGGTTATAAAATGATACC
>Ga0206947_1168_pt1 | contig 16113 bp, 11 predicted proteins | sample Alteio_BWOrgHeat_3_FD_153239 | JGI IMG/M metagenome (GOLD analysis project Ga0206947, IMG submission 153239) | Enriched cells from forest soil in Barre Woods Harvard Forest LTER site, Petersham, Massachusetts, United States -... | ecosystem: Environmental > Terrestrial > Soil > Temperate forest > O...
CTTGATGGCGGTGCTTTCACAAACTCTGATTCCGACCAGGGACGGTACGGGTCGAGTTGCAGCGTACGAAGTAATGATGGCGACTCCTTCGATTCGAACCCTCGTGCGAGATGGCAAGACGCATCAAATGTACTTAGACATCCAGACGGGCGCCGACCTTGGCATGCAGACTCTTGACGGGAGCCTGATCAAGCTGCTGAGGGACCAAAAGATCGACTACGAGCACGCACTCGCAAAGTGCTCGAATCCTCAAGACTTTCAGCGTCGTGCAATGAACTTGGGACTAGTGGAGGTGGCGGCAAGTGGAGTCCATTGATTTCTTCTTGCGTCGGTGCGTGATCATCGACGGGTCCGATCTTCACTTTAAGACGGACACCGGCAAAGCGTATATCCGCGTTCACGGCGATCTGCATGAGGTCGAAGCACCCGAATTCACCCACGACGAATTTCGGCAGGCACTGTTTGCCATCTTGAACAAGGGTCAAGTCGACAAGTTCGAACGGGATCTCGAGCTTGACTTTGCTTACGAGGTCAAGGGAGTATCCCGGTTCCGTGGGAACATTTATCAACAACGAGGGCACGTCCAGGCTGCTTTTCGAGTCATCCCGTACGATATTCAGACGATGGCGGATCTACATCTTCCGCCTGCGTGCTATGACTTTATCGATCGACCCAGAGGGCTGGTTCTGGTAACCGGTCCGGCAGGCTCTGGGAAGACGACGACTCTCGCTGCGATGATTGATCAGATCAATCGAACTCAGCCCCTTCATATTGTCACCGTGGAGGACCCGGTCGAGTTTGTCCACGAGGATCGTTTGTCTCTTATCAACCAACGTGAGGTAGACGTCGATACCCTTTCGTTCGCGAATGCGCTGAAGTTCGTTCTGCGTCAAGATCCGGACGTTATCCTTGTAGGAGAAATGCGCGACTTAGACACGATGCAACTGGCCATTACTGCGGCAGAAACGGGTCACTTAGTGTTCGGGACTCTGCACACAAGTGACGCAATCCAGACCGTCGACCGTGTCATCGATGTGTTCCCAACCCATCAGCAGCAGCAGATCCGCATGCAGCTTTCCGTTAATTTGGTTGGAGTTGTCTCGCAGACACTGGTCAAACGTAAGGACGGCCGCGGCCGCGTGGCCGCACACGAGGTAATGGTTGCAACAGGCGCGGTCCGAAACTTGATTCGTGAAAGCAAGAGCTACCAGATCGGATCCCTGATCCAGACTGGCTCAAGGCAAAAAATGAACACCCTCGATCAAGCGCTTGCCAGCTTGGTAGACCGTAGCTTGGTCGCGAAAGAAGACGCCAGGCAAAGGGCCAAGGACCCGGCTGAATTCGATCGACTCTTGTCGCTAGACTCCTCGCAACGTCCACAGGTTGGTCCCAAGGGACCGCCGTTGCACCATCCGCTTCACCAGCCTACCACGCCCAACCAGGGGGATCAGCCCTCATCGAATGGCTCAGGTGCGGCATCTGGTGATGACGGAACGGTCAAGCCCCCGCCCGTAGCGGTGGTACGCGGTCAACCCAATCGGCCGCAGTATCGACGGGATTGAGGCACATTGCGGACTCCTCAAGTTCTAGCAAGCCCGAGGTACCCTTTGGCTGGTGCGGATTGATGCGGCCCTCTTCCAAGAGAACGAACGGACGGCTCCGTTAACAGACGGTCGTCAGTTTGTCGATGTTGGGAGTTATTCCTGTGAGGCCGGAGGCGATGTTCCAAACGTTACCGTTGCATACGAAACCTGGGGTGAGCTGAATGCGGAGAAATCCAATGCTGTGCTCGTTTGCCATGCGCTTTCCGGCGATGCCCACGCAATTGGGTGGTGGGACCGTCTGATTGGGCCAGGGAAGCCAATTGACACCGATCGCTACTTTGTAATTGGAACCAATGCTCTTGGAGGCTGCCAAGGAACGACCGGCCCTGCATCGCTCCATCCGGATGGCCGACCCTATCGGTTGAGATTTCCAATCGTGACGATTGGAGACATGGTCTCGATCCAAGCTCGGGTACTTGACCACCTTGGTATCGACCGGGTCCTCGCGGTTGCCGGTGGAAGCATGGGTGGTATGCAGGCGCTCGAGTGGACCATCCGCTTTCCGAACAGAGTCGCCAGTGCCTTTATAACCGCGAGTTGCGCCGCCCACAGCGCCATGCAGATTGGTTTCAATGAGACCGCGCGCCAAGCAATTATGCGAGATCCAAACTGGATGGGTGGGAACTACCCGCTGGGAACTCAGCCGGAGGGTGGGCTCGCGGTGTCACGCATGATTGGCCATCTTTCCTTTCTAAGCGACGCGGCCTTTACTGCGAAATTCGATCGCCGGCTCCAAGACAAAGATGCCTTTGAATACACCCTCAAACCTGAGTTCGAAGTCGAGAGCTATCTAGGGTATCAGGGCCAGAAGTTCACGAAGCGCTTCGATGCAAACTCGATCCTGTATCTCACAAGAGCGATCGACTACTACGATCTCGGCTCCCTCAAGGGAGCCCAGGCTCAATACCTGTTCGTTAGTTTTAGCTCTGACTGGCTTTACCCCTCGTACCAGAGCGAGCGAATGCACCAAATGGCGCTTGCCGCCGGGTGTCTAAGTGAGCACGTAGTGATCGACCTGCCATACGGCCACGACTCGTTTCTATTGGATGGCCTCAACCAAGGTGAACAGGTTCGACGATTCCTAGCAATTCATGCGAGTGCAACTAACTAATGGTATCGGCAAAATTTTGTGCTATCGACGTTCAATCTCGACGAAATATTCGTCATGGAGTCGAGCCTTACAGATGCGGTTCATGTTCTCAACGATTTCGGTCATCGGTTAGTAGCTTGCGTACCCATGTAAAAGAAGGACTAAATAGGAAGAGCAAGATATCGACAGCGGAGGTTCATTCTGGACGAAGCGTAGTTCAAGGAGCCAGAAAACCGACTTTTCGTTGAAACATCAAATGTCAGATGCTGATCATATCGTAGAAAGCGAATGGAGAAATCCAAACATTCAGCTTGTTCCTTGTCCTGTTTGGAGTTGTGAAAACATTGCGTCAATTTGAAGGTCTGCCTGCAGACCTGCGAGACATGAGCTTTGAGGAGCTAGTGAGTGCCTATGAAGGACTCCTCAGCGACTATCAGGCGGAGTCTTCACATAACCGAGTGCATGAGGCCCTGCTGGTGGCGTTTCACCGCGATTCGAGCATGGATGGGATTCTTCGAGCGATCGAACAGATCGTCGAACAAGAATGGAGCTTCGCTCGAGTCAGTGCTTTTTGGTTCGATAGTTCAACTGAAACCATGCGCAGAACCTGCGATCTGGGTGCGGCGCCCGAGACGATGTCATCCGTGATGGATCTGTGGAAGCACGCAAGAGAGCAAGATCGTCAGTTTATCGTTGGCAGCTTCGATGACCGAGAGGACTTGAGCCAAGCAATCCTCTTTCTCACCCTAGGATCACAACTCGTCGGTTGTATCGCGGTCGAACAAGAAAAGGCTTCTGGACCGATAGCGGAAAGTGATGTCGAAGAATTATTGCCGCTCGAAGGTCGCGCTGCTGCCGCAGTCTATGCTGCGCAACTCTACATCGAACGAGAAACCGTTATCCGGCAGCAGCGACGGATGATGGAGATTTCTCTCGCCATCGCTTCTAATGAAGACACCGAGATGGTGTTCAAGATGGTTCGGTCGGCGATCATCGAGATCGGGCGCGTGGACCGGGCGGCGGTTTGGATCGTCGTTGAAAACACTGCCCATGGAACTTGGGGCACTAGCGTTACCGGTGAAGAGACAAACGAGCAGGATATGACGTTTGGAATCATGCCTGGAGGTAAGTATTTCACTCCGTTCGCAAACCCGGACCAACCGTTTGTGATCGACTCCGTGACGGTCACTGGGCCAAAGGGAGAGCGTTGGGAGGACGTTGCACATGCCTACATTCCTTTCCGGGTGCGTGACGAATTGATTGGGATCGTTACGGTTGACACCCTGCTTACCGGAAATGCGATCACTCCTGCGATGCTCACCGCCGTGATCCCGATCGTGGATCAAGCTGCCGTAGCAATTCAAAAAGCCCGTCTTGCTAGTCAGCAGCGGCGTGTTCTCCTTCAGCAGCGGCGTGTCATGGACATTGCCATCGCGATTGCCGACAACGAGGACCCCGACGCGGTGCTTCGCCTCGTTCGTGACGCAACCTTGGAAACTGGGCTGGTTGATCGGGCAGGAGTTTGGATTGTCGAAGGGATGGTTGCTCGCGGAACTTGGGGTACCGACGAAGAAGGCAAGCCGTATGACGAGCACGGAATGGCTCACAGGTTGGAGAGCTTCTCAACAACGCACTCGAGGTTTTGGAGTGGAGAAGACCAGTACATCATCAACCCGGGAAGTTCCGTGACGCTCAAGACCGGCGAGACAATCCGTGACGTCCCTTTTGGAGTGCTTGGCCTACGAGCAGGGGGCCAGCTTGTCGGACTCATCACGTTCGATACGATGTTCACAAAGCGAGCACTTACTCCCGAGCGGCTAGACATGATCTTGCCACTTGCCAAGCAAGCCGCTGTCGTCGTTCTAAATGCTCGGTTGCGTCAGGACCGAGAAACGGTGATCGCTCAACAACGACGGCTCATGGAGATCTCGGCTGCGGTCGCAAGTAATGAGGATCCCGACGCGGTGTTGCGAATGGTTCGGGATGCCATCTTGGAGACCGGGTCCGTTGATCGGGCTGGTGTCTGGTTGGTCGATGGAGACATCGCAAGAGGGACTTGGGGAACTGACGACCACGGACTGGGCGTCGATGAACACGACCTCTCTTTTCCGCTTGCAGATTTCCGAAAAGCGTTTCACGACTGCATGGTTGGAGACGAGGCGTTTGCGATCGACGTGCTGGATGTTGCCGAACTAAAGAATGGGGAGAAGCGGTTCAATGTCCCCTACGCCGTCATTCCGCTTCGCGCCGGAAAGACCGTGGTTGGAATCGTCACCGTCGACACCGTTCGCACGATGCGAGAGATCACTGCCGACCGGTTCGAGATGATTTTTCCTCTGGCGAGGCAGGCAGCGGTAGTCGTTCAAAATATCAGGCTTTTGGCCGAGGCCAAGCAGGAGATCGCCCTCCGAACGGACGTCGAGACGGTTCTGAAGGCTCAGGCCGAAGAGCTTACTTCCGCGCGCGACGCCGCGCTTGCGGCAACGAAAGCCAAGAGCGAATTCCTTGCCAACATGAGCCATGAAATTCGGACTCCGATGAACGGAGTCGTGGGAATGACTTCGCTTCTCATGCAGACAGGTCTCACCCCCGATCAGTTGGGATATGCCCTGGGTGTCCAGCGCAGTGCCGATGCACTGCTCACCGTAATCAACGACATCTTGATGTTCTCCCGGTTGGAAGCCGGGATGCTCAGGATCGAGCGACAAGAGTTCAACCTCCGGGTCTGCATTCAAGACGTAGCAGAGATGATTGCGTCCCAGATGAAGCGGGATTCAGTGGAGCTGAGTTCTTACGTGCCACTTGATTTCCCTGAGTGGCTGGTTGGAGATGGCAACCGAGTTCGCCAGGTCATCACCAACCTGCTAGGAAATGCGATCAAGTTCACTCAGCATGGCGAGGTGACGATTCAAGCTTCCTGCCTTCTAGATACGGAAACTGAGGCAAAGGTTCGGATTGAGGTTATCGACACGGGAGTTGGCATCGCTCCAGACAGACAGAAGGCCGTGTTCGAGAGTTTTACTCAGGTTGACGGAAGTCCGACGCGTCGTTACGGCGGATCTGGACTAGGACTTGCGATCACCAAGCAGATCGTCGAACTCATGGGCGGAACAATCGATCTCAAGAGCGACCTGGGGGCAGGAAGTAACTTCTGGATCGATTTGACATTTGAAAAGCAGCCTGCGCTCGAGGTTGGAGATACAAAGAAAGCCGTTACAGACTTGAAATCATCTGTGCTTATTGTTGCTCCGGGAAAGACGCAGTTGAAAATCCTGTCTGATTACACCCATTCCCTCGGATATCGGCCGGTCGCCGTCGATTCGGGCTTGCTGGCTATTCAGTCAGCACAGTCGGCAGACGAGCCGTTTAGCTATGTCCTGATCGATCGTGACACCCCCGATATCCGCCCGCTAGAGTTGTTGACGCAGTTGAGAGACATCTCCTCAACGAAGGATTCTCGTGTTGTTTTGCTTGTCGGAATAGTTCAACGTGCCCAGTCAGAGGTTGCAAAATCTCCCGGATTTGCTTCTGTGCTGACGAAGCCGATTCGATTGTCGCGACTACGAGACGCGCTCTCCGGTGTTCAATCGAAGTCCTCGGCCAAGGTGGCCTCGAAGCCGGAGAGAGCTCAAAACGACTTAAAGGGACTGCGCGTTCTCTTGGCGGAAGACAATCTGGTGAACGCGACCGTCGCCGGAGGGCGACTCGGTATGTGGGATTGTGTGTTCACGATTGCCGAGACAGGACGCGAGGCTCTCACCAGTTTTGAGAGCGAGGTTTTCGATATCGTCTTGATGGACGTATCGATGCCCGACATGGACGGTATGCAGGCAACTCGGGAAATTCGCCGCAGGGAATCGGATACAGGCGGACATACCCCAATCATCGCCATGACCGCCTACGCGCTGGAGGGAGACAAGGAACAATGCCTTGCGTCGGGCATGGACGACTTTGTATCGAAGCCGGTCAATTTCGACGAGCTTTATGAGAAGCTCAAACACTGGTCCGGCCGGTAGGTGCCACACCGCATGAGCTGGGCTTTCAAGGGCGCATGAAACATAGTGCAAGTTGCGGGCAACCGAAGCGTTGGAGTCCGGAGTGCTCGAGGTCCGGGGAGCTTTCATATCACAAGCCCTCGAACATCCAACGCTTGAATTCTCTGGATTGATTCAGATCAGTATTGTCACAAGGGCCAGGCCCAAGACGTCTATTTGAACCCGGGGAGAAACGCCTCTTCAGCTTTGAACAACCGATCGACCATCTCAGTGATTTCTGCAGGCGAGCAGACCGCCGACGTGAGGGGATCGAACATCAGGGCCCAAGTGGCATATTGCTTGGAACGGTGAATTGCTGCGTCCGCTGCGAGGTCGAACATTCGCATGTTGGAATCGCACACGGCTGCCATTTGTTTTGGAAGCCGTCCGTACCGAATCGGCTGAATTCCGTTGTGATTGACCATGCAAGCGACCTCGACACATCCGTCGGATGGCAGGTTCTCGATGCAACCCTTATTCTCGACGTTGCCATGGATCTTGAAGGGCTGGTTCTTTTCGATCGCCTCGATGATCCAGGCTCCGTACTCCCAGCTTCTGTCACGCTTGATCGGGTCCTCACCTGACAATTGACGCGCCCGCCCCTCATCTTGCCCTTTGCGCCATGTGGGCCAGTTGTCGGCGTAAAAGCTTTCTTGGCCACGGTAACCAGTGTCGGTGTACTTGTCAAGCAGGTCCTTTCGTTTTCGGTAGTAAGGAAGGTATTCGCTCAGGTGGCCGCTTGACTCGGTGATGAATGCGCCGAAGTGGAGCATCATGTCACTTCGAACCGGCTCGTTTACGGCAAATTCGCTGCTTCGATCTCGAGCCTTCTCCATCAGCAATGGGTAAAGGCTATTTCCGCCAAGGTCGTTGAATTCTGTAAACCAGGCAAGGTGGTTGATGCCGGCACATTTCCACTGAATTTCCTCATACGGAGTTTCGGCATATCCGGCCAGCATGTGCGAAGTGCCTTGGACCGAGTGGCATAGTCCGACCGTTTGCAGGCTGGAAGTTCGCGCTGCTGCGAGGCACATCATATTCATCGGGTTCGTGTAGTTCAGCACGACCGCTCGCGGGCATAGGCGCTCTGCATCCTTGAGAATATCGATATAGACCGGGATGGTTCGAAGGCCTTTCATTAGCCCGCCTGGACCGATCGTATCGCCGATATTTTGGCTGACTCCAAACTCGAGAGGGATGTCGTTGTCGAGTCGAACGCAAGCAACCCCGCTGACTTCGATCGCATTGACGATGTAATCGGTTCCTGGCAGAAGTTCCTCGCGATTTGTGCTTGCGACGACTTGCCAGGTTTTCGAATCGCTGAGTTCGTCGACTATTTTTCGCATGAGCTTCTCGGCAAGAGCCAAACGCTCCGCGTCGATGTCGATCAGCCGGAGTTCGCCACCCATGTTGTCAGGAGTAAGGATTACGTCTTTGAGGATCGAGTTGGTGAAGAAACTTCCCGCTCCCATCATCGTTACGTTGATCTTTCTGGGCATCTTTCCCGGAAGTCCAATTCGTGTGTCGGCTTGGGTGTGGTCGGCGTGCGAAGTTGCGGCAGGCATGGTTGAACTTAGCAGATGAACGCGCCTGCTTGCCAGGTGAGAGGTATTTCTTGGACCTTGATTATCGGTCAACTAGACCCAATCGTCCGGTTCAGGGACGCTTGATTGTCTGGGCGGGTAATGTAGTGAAAAGGGAAGAGCCGTCCTAGAATAATCGGTGGCAAAAGTGCCGATAACTTCCTCAGTTCGCGGTTGGAAGGACGGTGACACCGCAAAGAACGTAGGAACCACTCAGAACGATGTCAAAAGTTCAAGGTCCAAGCCTAGACAGCAAGCTGATCCTACTCATCGAAGACAATATTGACGATGAGCGCTTGACCCTTCGAGCCCTGCGGCGAAATAACATCATGAATGAGGTCGTCGTTGCGTGCGACGGCCAAGAAGCGATCGATTACCTTTTCGCGGCGGGCAGTTTCACGGGAAGAGACATGTCCATCATGCCGGCCGTAATCATCCTCGACCTGAAGTTGCCAAGGTTAAGTGGCCTTGAAGTGCTCGGGCGGATTCGGGGTACTGAGTCCACGAGACGAATTCCAGTCGTTGTCCTGACCGCGAGCGAAGATGTTCTGCAAATCGAACAGAGCTACGTCTTGGGTGCTAATTCGTTCATTCAAAAACCGAGTGATCCCGCCGATTTCAGTGAGATGATCCTCCAGGTCGCAATGTACTGGCTGCTCTTGAATCGGACGATGCCAGAGCGCATGTTGGCCTAGGGTTCATTTTCTTTGTGGACGTCTACGAGTTGTGGATCGTCGAGTTAACTCACAGCCTTCCTGACTGTCCCATTTAACTTTGGACCGTAGTTTCAAGGCGAATGACGCTTACAGCTCCTTGAACCAAGTCCGAAGTCTTAAGTGTTAGGCTCTGAGATCGAAGGGATCTGGCTCCTCCCTTTGTTAAGACTTTGTCCGTCGAGGAACCCGAAGCATAGGCGCTTTACCTAACGATGGTAGGCCAAACAGGCCACTACGTCCGGTTGCTATGCAGCCGAGGGAGAAAGGTGATTCGAGAATGTCAACTTCGCACCTCAAGCTCTTTGCAGTTCTACCGCTTCTAGCCGGAGCTGTTCTGAGTAACGCTAGTCAATCGATCTTGAGGAGGCTTTCTGCATCTCCAAGGCTGAACGTTTCCACCGTTCCGAGCAATGGCGATCTTAATCCGTACGGTGTCGCATACGTTCCTAGGCGATTTCCACGTGGCGGATTGCTCAGATCCGGTGACATATTGGTTTCAAATTTCAACAACAGCGCCAATCTACAGGGTACCGGCACTACGATCATGCGAATCGGCCAGAATGGCCACTCAGATCTTTTCTTTCAGGGAAGCGGGCTCGGATTGACCACCGCCCTGGGCGTTCTGAGCGGCGGCTATGTGCTCGTTGGAAACGTTCCGACAACGGATGGCACATTTGGCACTATTGGACAGGGTTCTTTGCTTGTCCTGCATCGCTTTGGGCATGTTGTCCAGACGCTTACCGATTCGGCCCTGCTGGACGGACCCTGGGATCTGACCATAAACGACCGTGGATTCTTTGCACAGGTTTTCGTATCTAACGTCCTTAGTGGGACCGTGACTAGGCTGGATGTTCTCGATGCGTTTGGTTTTACGGTGATCGGCAAGAATCAAATCGCGTCCGGGTATGCACATCGGTCCGATCCAGCCGCACTGGCGGTTGGACCCACAGGACTGGCCTACGATTCAGTTCATGACGAACTATATGTTGCGGCAACGGGCGACAACACGGTCTATCGTATTGCGGAAGCAAGCCGTCGACGCACGGATGCTATCCGGGGAGAGATTGTTTTCCATGATGAGCAACACTTGCGAGGCCCCCTTGGACTCGTGCTCGCCAAAAATGGAAACCTGATTACGGCCAACGGAGATGCGGTCAATGAGGAGGCGAGTCAGCCGAGCGAAATGGTCGAGTTCACTCGGAATGGCAAGTTCGTTGACCAGGTACCGGTGGATCCGTCGGGACAAGGCGGAGCCTTTGGACTGGCGTTAGTTGAAAATGAAGATCAAGAACTTCAGTTAGCAGCTGCAGATGACTTGACCAACACCCTGAAAGTATGGGACATCAAACACGACAATCGGCCGTAACTGCACCCAACGGTCCGGTCGCCAAATAGTTGGCGACCGGAGCCTTGAGGTCAGACGGAGAGAGTTGCCCCACGAATGGCGTAGAGCCGAGCCAAAGGATGGTGCCACAGCCCGGACTTGAACCGGGGACCCTAGCATTTTCAGTGCTATGCTCTACCGACTGAGCTACCGTGGCACGAAGATGTTGGCGCGGAAGACGGGACTTGAACCCGCGGCCTCCGGCGTGACAGGCCGGCGCTCTAACCACTGAGCTACTCCCGCGAACAGACTGGGAGTATGGCACCTGCAGACTCAAAAATCAAGGCCCAGAGGAACCTTTGGCCTGCTGCTCGCCGGATTGCCCAATCGCATCATTTTATCGCACTATCGCCTTGGTAGTTCGTTGAGACTAGATGCTACGGTTCGCCCGCGAGGGTATGGGACCTAAGGAACCGGACAGTGGGTCTCATCGTCGGTCATGACATAGGGCCTGCCTCGATTGGCGTGAATGCTGTCGATGCCGAGCCGCCGGAGGTTACTCATGCGAAATCCAGTCCTGATCTTGTTTCTTGCCCTTGCCGCCATCGCCGGTACGGTCATCTTCATCGAGGTCGCAGGTGTATTTGCACTTATCGGCAACGTGGTGATCGGAACTCTAGTGGTCCTTTGTATCGCCCTACTTGGGGTCGAAAGGCGGAATCCAGCCTAAGAGAATTTGCAAAGTTAGGCCGAGGACTCAAGCTTGTCAATGTCCTGTGCCCAAGGCCTTCCAACAACCTTCAACAAGGGCCCTAACTGACGCGGGTCTGTGATATGATGGACCCGACTCGGATGTCCGGTTAGCGTTGCGTCTCCGTTTTTAGCTTTCACCGATGCCGATGTGGCGAGAGGAGACCCAACGCAGGGTTGACGATGGAGGTTAGAGATGATTGTCGGCGTGTTGCGTGAAGTTGCCGCGGGCGAACGAAGGGTTGCGCTTGTCCCTTCTGGAGTCGCCGCCCTAAAAAAAGCGAACCTTGAAGTTCTAATAGAGGCTGGCGCGGGGATCAGCTCGGGGATTGCAGACAAGGCTTACGAAGACGCCGGCGCAACTATCGTCACCAGGGACGACCTTATCAGCAGATCGAATGTGCTGCTTGGTGTCCGTACCCCAACGGTTTCCCTGACGAAGGGGCAAATTGCGGTCGCTGTTTTCGACCCACTTTGGGCTCCGACCGAATTGCCTGTCGACTCGGGCGCAGTCCTGTTTTCTCTCGACATGGTTCCGCGCACAACTCGCGCGCAAGCGATGGACGTTCTGTCGTCCCAGGCTAATCTCGCCGGTTACCTATCGGTACTGATTGGTTCCACGGAGCTCACCAAGATTTTGCCAATGATGACTACGGCTGCCGGCACGATCGCTCCAGCCAAAGTCCTCATTCTCGGGGCGGGAGTGGCTGGACTTCAGGCCATCGCCACCGCCCGGCGTTTGGGCGCGGTTGTTTCTGCCTACGACGTTCGAGCCGTTGTGAAGGAGCAAGTTGAGAGCCTTGGTGCTCGCTTTGTGGAACTACCACTCGAGACGGGAGACTCGCAAACTTCCGGCGGCTATGCGAAGGCGATGGGTGAGGAGTTCTATGCCAAGCAGAGGCAGCTTCTGGGCGACGTCTTGGCTGAAATGGATTTGGTTGTAACCACTGCCGCCATACCCGGCATGAAGTCACCGATCCTTGTGACAAAGGAGATGGCTGAGCGAATGTCTCCCGGAGCGGTGATCGTGGATATTGCGGCTGAACGGGGCGGCAATTGCGAACTGACTGAAGCGGGTGAAACGATCGTCCACAACGGAGTCAAGATTTGTGGCCCTATCAATTTGCCGTCCCGATTAGCCACCCATGCCAGCCAATTGTTCAGCAAGAACATTCAGACCTTCCTCTTAAACATGGTGAAGGACGGAGAGATGGCGATTAATTTGGAGGACCCAATCGTTACCGGGTCTCTGATCGCCAAAGAGGGACAAGTGGTGCACCCTCAGGTTCGTCAGCGTCTTGGACTCGAGGAGGCTGCCGCCCAATGAATGGTCTTTTCTCCAATTTATTTATCTTTTTGCTGGCGACGTTCCTCGGGCTAGAAGTTATCCGCCGTGTTTCGCCGCTTCTTCATACGCCCTTGATGTCGCTGACCAACGCGATATCCGCTATCTCGCTAGTGGGTTCGTTGACGATCCTTGGTCGAGCTGAAACGGCACTCAGTATCACTCTCGGCGCTATCGCAGTCGTCGCGTCGATGACGAACGTCGTTTCAGGGTTCTTGATCACCGATCGAATGCTGAAGATGTTCAAGACCCGTAGCCCTGGAGCGGCTCACGGCATCTTTTTTCCCGTCTTCATCCTTGCATCGATAGCGGCCGGGGGCATCGACCTTGGTGCTCACTGGGCGACGGACCTCACTTATCTGATCGCATCGGGACTTTTCGTGATGTCACTGAGGTGGATGAATCACCCAACCACAGCAAGAAAGAGTGTCATCGCTGGTGAGGCCGCAATGGCAATGGCGATCGGGGGAACGCTTCTCGCATTGGCCAACGACCCGATTCTCGCTGGAAAGTCGCCAGCCTACGGCTACATTGCGGCCGCGCTAGCTCTCGGAGCAATCATCGGTTATCCAATATCGCTAGTTCCGATGACGGCCGTACCGCAGCGGACGGCCTTCTCTCATGCGTTTGGTGGCTTGGCAGCTGGCCTCGTCGGCTCCTCGGAGTATTTTCTGTCCCTTTCCCGAACTGGAGAATCGATCAGCAGTGTCACGGTCGGGATTATCGCTTTCGAAGTCTTGCTCGGATTCGTAACGTTTACAGGCTCCCTTATCGCCTTTGGAAAGCTCGCCGAGATGCTTCCCGGACGCCCCATCACGTACAAGGGGCAAAACGGAGTGAATGCCGTGTTGTTTCTGATCGCAGTTGCATGTGCGGTTGGAGTGGTTATCAACCCTGGCATGTGGCAGCTATATGTCGGCTTTAGCTTCCTGTCCCTTTTGTTCGGTGTGCTGCTCGTTATTCCCATCGGGGGAGCCGATATGCCGACGGTTATTTCGCTCCTCAACTCGTACGCCGGTCTCTCCGCTTGCGCAATGGGATTCGTTCTCAACAGCCCTATGTTGATCATTGCGGGCGCTTTGGATGGCTCTAGCGGCTTGATTCTCAGCATCATCATGTGCAAGGCGATGAACCGGTCGTTTACCAATGTTCTGTTCGGAGCATTCGGAAAGCCGGTCGAGAGGAAGGCACTTGGCGAAGAGAAACCGATTCGGAGTGCCAGCGCGGAAGAAGCCGCCGCAATTCTGGGTGCATCGTCTTCGGTTGTGATCGTTCCTGGATACGGAATGGCAGTCGCTCAGGCGCAACACAAAGTGCGTGAGCTTTACGATTCGCTCACGAAGAAGGGCGTCCACGTTCAGTTCGCGATCCATCCAGTCGCCGGCCGAATGCCTGGTCATATGAATGTGCTTCTCGCTGAGGCTGACATTCCGTATGATCGCCTGATCGAAATGGACGACATCAACGGAGAACTACCCCAGACGGACGTCGCCCTGGTTATAGGGGCGAACGACGTTACGAACCCTGCCGCCCGGAACGATCCCAGCAGCCCGATCTACGGAATGCCGATCATCGATGTGGACAAGGCCCGAACGGTAATGGTCATTAAACGATCGATGTCCAGCGGTTTCGCCGGGATCGATAATGAGCTTTACACCATGACCCAAACCCTGATGCTGTTCGGCGACGCTAAGAAATTCGTCGGCGACCTAGTCAAAGAACTAGGCTCGGCGCAATGAGGCAAGCGGTGACGGGGAAGTGCTGGGCTCTCTACCTTGGATGAAACTTGATGCCAGTCAGATCAAGTGCGAATACGTTAGCGAGTGGAGCGTTCGAGAGCGGGAGGCAACTTGCCTTGGGACCTCGAACGTTTCCCGTCACTAAGTCAACAATATCGAAAACTGCGACTTCATCCCGTTCCCTCTTGCCGACCTAGCCAAGTCCAGCAGCATGTGAGAGCCGGCCGTCGTACCATCGGGCAATCGCTCGCTAAAAACCATGTCGCGTTCGTTCGTGGTTTCTGGACTTGTGTGGGACTTATAGGGTTCAGCGGCGTAAATTCTTGCCTGGTCAGGTTCTCGGAAGAACACTTGTGAGGTGAATTCGGCGGTTGTTTGGCGGCTAGTCGAGAACTTCCTGACTTTGAAGTGGATGTGTGGACACCGCCCGGGATACCAACCAGGAACGATTGTCTTGAAATGGACTTCGCCGTTCGCATCGGTAACTTGGAAGCCGCGAAGCCATTTCTGTCCCGACGTATTCTCGTGATTCATCGGAGACGCTTCGTCGGAGTAGGCGCCGACAACATCTGCACTCCAGAGGTCGACGGTCGCACCCTTCAGCGCGCTGGTCTTCCCGCCTGCGAAAACGAGACATCGCAAATTCAGTTCGAGGGGCATCCCATTCTTGACGGATGCTCGGTCGGTAACGGAAACGAGGTCCGACCGGTTTAGCTTCTCATCAACAAAAAACGGACCCTCGGTCAACGCTGGGCTGGCCACCAGGTGGACCTGATCCTTGGCCTGCCAAACTCGGGAAGCGCGAACAAGCTGAGTGGCGCCTGCGCCAGCTACCAGAAACATTCCGGCTCGAGCAGCGAGGACGAGAGCTTCTCGTCTCGTACAAATCGAACCGATGGTTTGATCGTCGTGTTCCATATCCGACAGTTTCCGGGCTAGAAATGAAGCAAGTATGAAGACGTTTACTTTGGACTAGCGGCGCGCGAAAATGATGATGTGCTGCCGTGGCAGAACCTCATTCGTCTCCACATAGTTGAGAGGGAAGACAGACATCTCCTTCTTAACCTGATTGACCGCCATCTTGTGGACTTCTTTGATCGGGACCTCGGGATCTTCCTTTCGATACTCGACGAAAACGAGTCTTCCGCCCTTCTTTAGCGCAGGAACCATGTGAGAAACCATCTCATACGGCTTATCAAACTCGTGATAAACGTCGACCATGATCATGAGGTCAACGGAGTCGGCGGGTAGTTTTGGATCGGTTGTCGTGCCAAGCCAGGGCAGGACGGTTTTGATTCCGTATTCTTTGCCCTTTTTCTTAACGATGTCCAGCATCTCTGGCTGAATATCCTCTGCATAGATCCTTCCGGTTGTTCCGACGTATTTGGACATCATAAAGGACAGATATCCGCTTCCCGCTCCGATGTCTGCCACGACCATTCCCGGCTTCAGTTTTAACGACTTTACAAGGATCGATGGCGCTTCTTCCGTCTCTCTTTCGGGACGGTCGAGCCAGTCGGCTGCCTCGTGCCCCATCACCTGTGCTATCTCACGACCCATGTAGGCAACGCCGATCCCATCTGGATCGTGGTGCCTCATCTTCATGTAGGGCGGATGGCCCTCATCTTGGGCCCAGACGCAAGCGATTGAGAAGATGGCCAGGCTGATGCCGATTCGGCGTAGGTTTTTCATAGGTGACTGACCGTTGACATCCTCATCATACAACGATCGTCCTCTCGCCGCCTGTCCCATCCCAGGCCAAATATCGGTCATCCTTAGCCGTGCCTGAATTGCCGGAAGTCGAAAGTGTTTGCCGCCTCATGCGAAGTGCCTTGCAAGGTGAAACGATTGTGGAAGCAACGGTGGCAAACGACGATATCGTGCTTTCAGGAACTCCTGCTGAAGCAGTGAGGGGCGCGCTCGTGGGT
>Ga0206947_1170_pt1 | contig 16023 bp, 16 predicted proteins | sample Alteio_BWOrgHeat_3_FD_153239 | JGI IMG/M metagenome (GOLD analysis project Ga0206947, IMG submission 153239) | Enriched cells from forest soil in Barre Woods Harvard Forest LTER site, Petersham, Massachusetts, United States -... | ecosystem: Environmental > Terrestrial > Soil > Temperate forest > O...
CGGAAGGACTTGATGTTATTTTTGGCGAGGCGGAATTTATTGGTGACAAAACCATCTCAGTAAAACTAAATGACGACGACAAAACGGAAGAGCTGAAAGCGCCGCTGATATTTATTAATACCGGCGCCAAAACTTTTATCCCGCAGATAGCAGGTTTGAATGATATTGATTACCTCACCTCAACTACTATTCTTGATCTGGATAAAGTTCCCGAACATTTACTGATCATCGGCGGTAATTATATCGGGCTGGAATTTGGGCAGATGTTTCGCCGCTTTGGCAGTAAGGTGACCATAATTGAAAGATCTGGCCGCATTGTATCACGCGAGGACGAAGATGTTTCGGAAGAGCTTACCAAGATTCTCCAGGCCGAACATGTTAATATCCTCACCAATGCCACTACCACCGCGTTTAAAAAAAAGAAAGGCGGCAAAATAACCGCAACGGTAAAGGTTGGTGATAAGGAAGAGAAAATAAAATGCAGCCATGTTTTATTGGCCGTTGGCCGCAAACCGCAGACCGAAGCGCTTTATCTGAATAAAACTGGCGTTGAAACCGACGATCATGGCGCCATAAAAGTAAACGATACGCTGGAAACCAACATTTCCGGTATTTATGCGTTGGGCGATGTAAAGGGTGGCCCCGCGTTTACACATATCTCGTACAACGATTATACCATCGTATATCGCAACCTGATTGAAGGCGATAAGCTAACCATCAAAAACCGGCCTGTTCCCTATTGTATGTTTACCGATCCGCAATTGGGTTGCATCGGCCTGAACGAAACCGAGGCAAAAAAGCAAAAAATAAAATATAAGGTAGCAAAGCTTCCCATGGCTTACGTAGCACGCGCCATAGAAACAGGAGACACCCGCGGCTTTATGAAAGCTTTAGTTGACCCGGATACTAAGCAGATACTGGGTGCAAGCATTATTGGTGTAGAAGGCGGCGAAACCATGACGATACTACAAATGGCCATGCTTGGCGGTATTACTTACGAGCAGATACGCTACTTTGTTTTTGCACACCCGCTGTATGCTGAATCATTAAATAATCTTTTTATGGCGCTTGAGGGGTAGTTCGGGAATTTAAACACAGAGAAACAAAGAAAGCACAAAGAGCACGGAGAAGATATCACGAGGTTAATTAGTAATTGATAGGACAATATTTGCTCACTTTTTAACAAAACTCCGTGTCCTCCGTGCTTTCTCTGTTTCTCGGCGTTAAAAAATAAATATAACCTCAACTATGATAAAAGTTGAACATCTAAGCAAAAGCTTTGGCAACGTAAAAGCTGTTGATGATATCTCTTTCGAAGTAAAGGAGCACGAAAACCTTATTTTGTTAGGTACCAGCGGCTGTGGCAAAACCACGACGCTTAAAATGATCAACCGGCTCATCGAACCATCGGGCGGGAATATTTTCATCAACGGTCAGAATATCCTGCAGCAGCAGCCCGAGATTCTACGCCGGGGTATAGGCTATGTTTTACAAAACAATGGCCTTTTTCCGCATTATACAGTAGCGCAAAATATTGCCATTGTACCGCAACTGCTCAAATGGGATAAAGCTCGCACCGAAAAACGCATAGCCGAATTATTGGAAAAATTACATCTCACAACGGATTATCTTACCGCGTACCCTGCCGAGTTAAGCGGCGGCCAGCAACAGCGTGTTGGCCTGGCCAGGGCACTGGTGGCCGATCCGGCGGTGTTGCTGATGGATGAGCCCTTTGGCGCACTGGATAATGTTACCCGCTCAAAAATTCACCAGGAGTTTAAAGCGCTTGATGAGCTGAAGCGAAAAACCATTATTATGGTAACCCACGATGTACAGGAAGCCTTTGAACTGGGCGACCATATCTGTCTGATGGATAAGGGCAAAATTGTGCAGGATGACAGTCCGGCAGGGTTGTTGTTTAATCCGGCTAACGATTTTGTACGCGGCTTTTTGCAGGAACAGCGCCTGCAACTGGAGTTTAAAACAGTTAGAATGCATGAACTTTGGCAGTGGCTGCCTGCGCTTGAAAAAGAAGTAAAACCGGATTCATTGCCTATTGAAACCGATTTATGGACAGGGTTGGAACAATTTAAATTTGCCGCCGCCGAAACCATTAATGTGCGTAATCAGCAAGATCATGAAGTTCGTTCAGCCAGCTTTGAACAGTTGATGTCGGCATTTTATCAATACAAACAACAACGTGGCGTATGAATGAGCAGCAACAAACCTTATGGGGCTTTATGGCAGAGCAAAAGGATAAATTGCTGGAACAAACCATTCAGCATATCGGGCTTACCTTTATTTCGTTGTTTATCGCGGTTGCCATCGGTTTGCCGTTGGGGATATTCATCGCGCGCAGGAAGCAGTTCTCCGGACCCGTGTTGGGAGTTGCCGGCGTTTTGCAAACGATACCGAGTATAGCACTTTTAGGCTTTATGATCCCGGTTTTAGGCATCGGCCCCAAGCCAGCCATTGCTGCGTTATTGTTGTACGCCTTACTACCGATTATTCGCAACACTTTTACCGGAATTGTCGGAGTGGACGCTGCCGTAAAAGAAGCCGCAACCGCAATGGGCATGAGCAAATGGCAGGTATTGTTTAAAGTGGAGCTCCCGCTTGCGATGCCCGTTATTTTTGCAGGCGTCCGCACGGCCACGGTAATAACCGTTGGTGTGGCTACGCTGGCATCGTACATTGCCGCCGGTGGATTGGGCGAATTTATTTTTGGCGGCATATCGCTTAACAATACAAATATGATACTGGCCGGGGCAATACCAGCTGCATTATTAGCTATTGTTTTTGACTTTTTGCTGTCGCGATTGCAGAAACTCAATATCAAAAAATTAAAAATTGCAACTGCATCCTTGCCCCTGCTACTTATATTGCTTTCCTCTTTCTACTTTCTTCCATCGGCTTATGCCACCAAATTAAAAGCCGGTTTTACCCCGGAATTTATGGGCCGGCACGATGGTAACCTAGGCCTGCAAAGTAAATACGGCTTAAAAATCAGCACCGTAGTAATAAGCGATGCAGTAATGTATAAGGCAGCTTACGAAAAACAATTGGACGTAATCAGCGGGTATTCAACCGATGGCAGATTAAAAGCCTATAATCTGGTGGTGTTGGATGATGATAAAAAGATATTCCCACCCTATTATGCGGCACCTATAGTTAGAGAAAGTTCGCTAAAAAAATTTGCATTATTAGAAAAAATACTAAATTTGTTAGCCGATAAAATAAATGACAGCGTGATGACTGCCTTAAACTATAAGACTGACTACCTTCACCAAAGCCCGGAGAAAGTAGCAAAGGATTTTTTGGTTGATAAAGGATTGTGGAAGCCTGCGCGTAACGGCAACAACGGACTAGTACGGATAGGTTCGAAAATTTTTGGCGAACAATACATATTAGCGAACATGTACAGTATGCTGATAAAAGGCAACAGCGATTATGGTGTGGCAACAAAAACAGGCCTCGGCGGCACCAAAATTTGTTTTGATGCTTTAACCAATGATGCGATAGATTTTTACCCGGAATATACCGGAACGGGTTTGTTGGCGATACTACAGCCATCGCTAAAAACGGTGGATTCGCTAACCAGCAGCAAGGAAGCCACTTACAATTATGTAAAAAAAGGCTTCCACGAAAAATATAACATCGCATGGCTAAAACCAATTGGGTTTAATAATGCGTATGCTTTGATGATAAGAGAAAAGCAGGCAAAAGATTTGAAAATTAAAACAATATCGGACCTCAAACGATATTTGGAAAGTAAATAATACTATGGACATAGCTGATTGTTATAGAAAAGTCCGTAAGCGAACGGAGGATATCTGTAGTCCGCTGCAAACAGAGGACTATGTGGTGCAGCCTGTTGTTGACGTTAGTCCACCAAAATGGCACATTGGCCATACCACCTGGTTTTTTGAAACTTTTATCCTGAAGCCTTATTTTATGGGCTATCAGGAATATGATCCTGATTACAATTACGTATTTAACAGCTATTACGAAACCGTTGGCAACCGCGTTATCCGTACAGATCGCGGTAATTTAAGCCGCCCCACCGTTATCGAAATCTACCGCTACCGCGAATATGTAGATAACGCGATGAAAAAGTTTTTGTGTGAAGAGCCTTCTGCAGATGTGCGCGAATTGATGATACTGGGATTAAACCATGAAGAGCAGCATCAGGAGCTTTTATATACGGATATTAAATACAGTTTGGGCCACAACCCGCTGTTCCCGGCCTATTCAAAAGCCTACGTTTCGCCAAAGGCTGAAATGGCAGCGAGTGATGAGTTCATTTCGTTAACTGAAGGTATTTACGAAATAGGCTTTAAAGGCGAAGGCTTTTGCTTTGACAACGAACTAAACCCGCACAAGGTTTATTTAAATGCTTTTGAAATAAGCCCCAACCTGGTAACTAATGCCGAGTACCTGGAGTTTATGAACAGCGGCGGCTATCATGATTTTCGCCACTGGCATGCCGAAGGCTGGGACTGGGTTAAAACGCATAAAGTTGAAGCGCCGCTGTATTGGCATTTAATTGATGAAGAGTGGCAACACTATACTTTCCACGGGTTGGAACCATTGAATTTACATGAACCGGTTTGCCATATCAGTTATTTTGAGGCTTATGCTTATGCCGCCTGGAGAGGGCTGCGCCTGCCCACCGAATTTGAATGGGAAGCGGCAGCAAGCCAGTTTAGCTGGGGTAAAAGCTGGGAATGGACCGAAAGTTCGTATCTGCCTTATCCTGGATTTACAAAAGCACCCGGCGCTATTGGCGAATACAACGGCAAGTTTATGGTGAACCAAAAGGTATTGCGGGGTGCATCCGAAGTGACATCGCCGGGGCATAGCCGCCTTACTTACCGTAACTTTTTTCAAACACATTTACGCTGGCAGTTTACAGGGATAAGGCTGGCGCGATGAGATTGTTCATAGTTGATGGTTCATAGTTCATAGCCGGAAGCTTGGGGTGAAATCGGCGGGCAGGGGTTGTGTGAGGAATTCCCTTCTTTAGCGGGCTGGGGCATGTTCGCGAATTAACAGGCTCAATGTTTATAAGACAACTAATAAAAAAATAAGTACTTTGTCATCCGGTGCGGAGCGAAGTACGACAAAAGAAAACTACCAATACTAATCTGCTACCAATGAAAAACTTTGACACCACCACACAAACTGTCCCGATGGAAGTCGTGACGACATCAAAGGCCAACCAGTTTTATGATGATGTGATAGCGGGTTTAAAATCGGACCCCAAACAACTGAATTCAAAATATTTTTATGATGCCAATGGCGATAAGCTTTTCCAGGATTTAATGAACTGCGACGAATATTATCCAACCAATTGCGAACTGGAAATATTCTCGGAAAAAACAGCAGATATCTGTAACGCCATTATTGGCGAGGGCGATGCATTCGATCTGATAGAACTAGGGGCTGGCGATGCTACCAAATCAGCCTATCTGTTGCAGTATTTACTGGATAACCAGGCAGATTTTACTTATTTGCCTATAGATATATCGGATAATGTTATATCCTACCTCAATATTACCCTGCCTGTGACCTTGCCTGGCCTGCAAATAACAGGCCTTAATGGCGAGTATTTTGATATGCTGGAAAAAGCCGCCTCAATATCTAATAATCGTAAGGTGGTCTTGTTTTTAGGATCGAACATTGGCAACATGCCAGCAGATGTAGCAGCAGATTTTTGCAGGGAATTACGCAACCATCTGTCGTCAGGGGATATGATGCTGATAGGTTTTGATTTAAAAAAGAATCCCAAAACTGTACTGGCTGCGTATAACGATAAGGGTGGAATAACCAAACGGTTTAACCTGAATTTACTGGAACGAATCAATCGGGAATTAAATGCTGATTTTAATATCAGCCAGTTTGACCATTATCCTATTTACGACCCCGAAACCGGCGCCTGCAAAAGCTACCTGGTAAGCCTTGCCGATCAGCAAGTAAAAATAGGTGGTGAAACCATTCATTTTGCAAAAGATGAATATATCTATATGGAGATATCACAAAAATTCACCGTTGCGCAAACTGATGAAATGGCAGTATCAGCGGGCTTTAAACCGGTTAACCAATTTTTTGACGGCAAGAAATGGTTTACCGATGTGATTTGGGTGGCGGAATGACATTTTACACAAAGTGCCTGTGGGGACACAGGCACCAGTTATTATTTAAGCAACAATAACCCGATGTCATGTTGCGTGTCAGTTTAGAAAATGATAACTTACTGTATTGAAACAGTATTTAAAAGTGGGGACATTTCGCCCTCAAATTTTGTTTTTAAAAGTATCGTCAATATTTCCAAGGGTAGCTCACTTAACCTTAAAGGGTTAACCGGGCTGGCTACCAAATGATAATCAAAATCCAAAAAACGGCATGGCCTCGTTTTATCATAAGCAAAAAGCCCCTTATAGGCCATAACCACAAAACCAAGAAGGTACATGTCAGTAACGCGGCCTACTATTTTCTTCAACTCGGGGTTAATAATGATGTCGCATCTTTCAGGCAAATCCTCAAACCACGAAAATACAAGCTCAAGGTCTTCTCGCGATTTAGCGACAGAAGCGGACAATTTCCCGCTGCCGGAGGCCGCAAAGGCGATTTCGCTGTTATTTGTGAAAAACCAGTCGATGTCTAAAGTTGCTTGTTCTATTTCGGAATACATGTCAATCTTTTAATTTCACATCCCTCACTTCCACTTCACCCGTAACTTTATGTTTCAGTATCAGCTTATGTTCGCCTGACGGTAGAATTTCCTTTTTTATCAGGTAGTAGTTTTCATCGTACGATGTGGTATTTGGGCCATAGTTTTCGGTCGTATCGCCGCGCCAGCCTTCAATTTGCACCGGCTCCCAACGACCCGATTTGGCCGATGAATAACAGGCATCTAATATGGCATTCACTACGTAACCGTCGTAAAAAGTTTCCAGCGGTTCGGTTTTGTTTTCAATAGCGTTAAACATATCGGTAAACATATTGGTGTAGCCCAGTTCGTGCACCTCATCGCCAACAGGGAAAAGCCAGCCGCTGCTGCTTTCGGCTTTTTCGGCTACATAACTGCCCTGCCCAGTGCTAAACATTTCGAAGCCTGTACGTAAAAAGTTGTTGAGCCAAATAGTGCCTTCGGTGCCCATTACCTCATCGCGCAAATCCATACCACCGCGGAAACACCAGCTTACTTCAAACTGACCCATGGCCCCGTTCGCATATTTTATCAGACCGATGGCACTATCTTCCGCTTTTATGGGGTGTACTTGCGTTGCCATCCAGCACATCACTTCAACCGGGCGAATTTCCTTGCCGATATAACCGCGTGCTATCTCCACGCAATGGCAGCCCAAATCAACCATAGCGCCGCCTCCCGATTGCTCGTGATCCCAAAACCAGTCGCTATGCGGGCCGGGGTGCGCCTCGCGCGATTTTGCCCACAATACCTTGCCAATACTACCATCCTTAACCGCTTTTACAGATTTCAGGAACTTTGGCGTGTAGCACAAATCTTCCAGGTAGCCGCCCATTATGCCTGCTTCGGTAACCATATCCAGCATCCGTTTGGCTTCAGCGGCGTTACGGCCGAGCGGCTTGGTACATAAAACATGTTTTTTTGCCCGGGCGCAAGCCGCTACTGCAGCTTCATGCAGGTTGTTGGGCAACGAAATTACTACCACATCTACATCCGGGCGACTGCATACCTCGTCCATATCGTCGCTGTAAAACGACAGTTTGTAATCGTCGGCAAACTTTTTTGCCTTATCAATATTGCGCGAATAAACGCTGATCAGTTTGTCTTTGGCGCGTTGCGCCTGTAACGAATCAGCATAAAAACGGGCGATGAAGCCCGAACCTAACATGGCGATGTTCATATTTTCTTGTTGTTGAAATAGTTGTAAATGTTTAAACGTTAAGCAGCCCTCAATATATTGCCTTTTCGATTCGGCGGCTTTCACCGCTTATTTTTATCACCAAATGATCCTTTGCATTGTTCTCTAATATATTTTCACCATAATGAAATTGCCTATGGTGGTTCGCGCAAACTGTTATTAGATTTGAAATCCCCAATGACCCTTGTGCCAAATTTGAGACGGGATTTATGTGATGGGTTTCAATATAGTATTCGCCGTCGCTCTTTTTGAACGAATATGGATTTTGCCCAAATGCTTCACAAACTTGGCATTTATAGCTATTTATTTTCTTGATTTCTGAAGCTACCTTTCCTCTTTCGATGCGTTTGCTAATAATTTCTTTAATTTCAGGAACAGCGTTCTGATATTTGAGTTCGAGGTCAGTTATCGCTTGATCTGTATTAGCGTTTTCGTTTTCGACGTTCACTAATACCTGATTACGTATCCCAATAGTATTTATTATTTCATTAAATGCATTCTTCGTCAATGGCCAAGTTGCACTCTGAAAACCATGTATAAACAGCGTATCTTGATTTATTGTCGGATTAGTTTCCATAGTCCGTATTAGCAACGGATTATTGATTAAGTTTTTTAGATAGCGAATTTTTACTCGGAATCGCTCTTTTTTATTAAGCGTTTTATCGACGTAAAATTCATCATCTTCGTCTATCGACCATATCGGAAAATCCAATATTTCAACAATTGCATAAACTCCGGGATGAAGCTTATCTCTGCCCTGTAGTTTGTGCTTTGACCGTCGATCCGTACCTACGCGAATTACTCCTAACTGTCCCGGCCAGATTTTATCCCTATGGTTTTTATTGATCGTATACTTGCCGTACTCTGGATTTGTTTTCAAAAACAGATCAACCTCCCATATAGATGGGCTGCAAGAAAAAAACCAATATCCAGTAATATCTGCCATAACTATTATTAAAAACTCGACTTAAGACTAGGGACTTAAGACTTAACTACCCTCCCACCCCGTTTCCTTCAGCGCCGGGTCGTTTTCTTTTTTCAAAAAATCAGCGTTCGATAATGATTCCGCATCCCAGTCTAATATCGCATTATCAGGCACTATATCGACAGGCACTTTGTACGATGTTGAAGTTTCGCTATAAGCGAGGTTACTTTGCAAATTATAACAAGATATAATCGACCATCTCGGCCTGTCGGACAAGTTGGCCTCCGAACGGTGCAGCAAATTACTGTGAAATATCAGCGCATCGCCGGGCTCCAGCTCAACATATACCAGGTCCATGGTTTTAAGGGCGTTGTTTACCATCGTCATATCGGCGCCTACCTGTTCGCCGGCAAAACCGTGGTTTACGCGGCCCAGTTTGTGCGATCCTTTTATTACCTGTAAACAACCGTTTTGCTGGTTTGCTTCAGTTAAGGCCACCATAATGCTGATCAGCTCGTCCGGGAACATAAACTGGTTTTTATACCAATAGCCGTAATCCTGGTGCCATTCCCAGGCGCCGCCTACTTTTGGCTCCTTTTGCATCAGTTTTGAGTGAAAATGGCATACCGGCGCATCGCCATCCAGCAACTGCTTTACCGGCCCCACCATTTTTTCGCTGCGCGTTAAATAGCCAAACACATCGTTACCGGGCGTAAACCAAAGGGAAAGTCGCGTTTTTTTTCCGGTTTGGTCGTTTAAATCCAGCGCGTTATTACGCATCGCGTTATCATCTAATGCGGTCTGGTACAGCTTGTTTATTTCGGCCGCGCTGCAAAAGTTTTTAATAATTAGGTATCCCTGCTGGTTGTAAAGTGCAACCTGGGCAGGCGTTAATTTTTCGGTTGGCATGTTTACCTTTGCGGTTGGTTTTATATTGGAAAAAAATCGATACAAAATAGGTTTATTTGACATAAGTTTACCAACCTTTTTGCAATTTTACATTTATGGCTATAGCATACAGACAGCAGGTTGATGACGAAACGGAATTTGCTATTTGGAAAATTGAAGAAGAAGCTGAAGAATTATACAATCAGCTTCAATTAGACGAGGGCGAAAAAGCCTACTATCAGCAATTAAGCGTGGGCAAGCGTAGCTTACACTGGTTAGGTACGCGGGTTTTGTTACGTAAAATGCTGCGCACCGATGAATATATCGACTGCAAAGTTGATGCCCATGGTAAACCCTATTTAGTAAACCGGCCCTACCATATTTCGTTAAGCCACTCTTTTGATTATGCTGCGGTAATGATTAGCAAACGGCCGGTTGGTATTGATATTGAGCAGGTGAAAGACAAGGTGGAGCGTATTGCCCACAAGTTTATGCGCAAGGCCGAGATGGATTTTATTAATCCAAATGATAAAATAAACCAACTTTACGTTTGCTGGTGCGCCAAAGAGGCTGTTTACAAATGCCATGGCCAAAAAGAGGTTTCGTTTTTAGATAACATTTTATTAGAGCCTTTTAATTTTGAAGGACACGGCTATGTTGATGCACACCTTATTAAAGGTGATATAAACCTTGATTACGAAGTGGGTTACCTGCAATACCAGGACTATATGGTGGGATATGTTAAGGGGTAAACTTAATATCGTAATAAACCGTGCGCTTTTTTAAACACGGAGAAACAGAGAAAGCGCAAAGTACACAGAGATAAAATAGGAAATAAAAATGAAGATGTTAATATAATCGAACTATACATTTAAAAACTCCGTGGTCTCAGTGCCTCCTCTGTTTCTCTGTGTTAAAATAATCGAACTGTTTTTTATAAAGAAGGGATGAAGAACAAGAAAGTAAGTTATATAGATTGGGGTTTAATTGATTACAAGGAAGCCTGGGATAAACAGGAAGCCCTGTTTGCCGATACGGTAAAACTAAAAATAGATATCCGCAACCGGCAAAGCGCCATGGACGGCAACGAAAGCGATGAATATATCCCGACACCGAATTACCTTGTTTTTTGCGAACATCCGCATGTATACACCCTGGGAAAAAGCGGTAAGCCCGAACATTTACTACTGGATGAAAAAGGCCTGAAAGAAAAAAATGCAAAGTACTACCCCATCAACCGCGGCGGTGATATTACCTATCATGGGCCCGGCCAGATTGTAAGTTACCCAATATTGGATCTCGATAATTTTTTTACCGACATACACCTTTACCTCCGCACGCTGGAGGAGGCAGTAATACTTACCCTGGCCGACTTTGGCTTAACTGCAGGTCGTTACCCCGGCTTTACCGGCGTTTGGTTTGATGCCGATAACGAATGTGCACGTAAAATTTGCGCCCTGGGTGTTCGTTGCAGCCGCTGGGTTACCATGCATGGGCTGGCATTCAATGTTAATCCTGATCTCGGGTATTTTAAAAACATTGTGCCTTGCGGCATCGACGATAAAGACGTAACCAGTATGCAGCGCGAGCTTGGGCATCATGTAGATATAAATGAAGTTAAAAAAATCCTTTTACACCATATTTCCGTATTGTTTAATATGGAGGTGTAAATGAGAATAGTACAAATTTTATTAGTAACCATAACCGCATTAGCGGGATGTAAAAAAAGCGACAGTAATTTGCCTGCTTTTAAACCCGATACTGTAAAAACAACAATGAAAACCGGTCCTTTTACTTATTTAGCTTTAGGCGATTCATACACCATTGGTCAATCGGTTCCGCCAACTGATTCGTTTCCTTACCAGCTAACCGGTTTACTAAATGCCGATGGATTTGGCGCACAATTACCCACTATAATAGCCACTACCGGGTGGACAACTGATAATCTGATCAGTGCCATCGCAAACAGCAATATTCAAAATAATACCTACGATTTTGTTACTTTACTGATAGGTGTTAACGACCAATATCAGCAATTAAGCATAGATAATTACCAAATAAAATTTGCCCAGGTATTAAATACCGCCATCAATTTTGCCAAAGGCGACCCGAGCCGTGTATTTGTTTTATCCATACCCGACTGGGGCGTAACACCATTTGGCAAGGGGCAGGAAAGCGTAGTTGGCCCGCAGATAGATGCATTTAATGCCGTTAATAAAGCAATAAGCGACAAGGCCGGGGTAAATTATTTGAATATTACGGAAATATCAAGGCTGGCGGCAACACAGCCTGCGCTGGTTGCAGACGATGGCTTGCACCCTTCTGCGAAAATGTATAACTTATGGATGCTGCAGTTGGAGCCACTGGTGGCTGCGCGGTTGAAAAAATAGATTTGGATTTTACGGACAATTGTCGTAAATTTATTGACAATTAGCGTAAATGGATATGAAGGAGCCAAAAAAATATAATTTTGTTGATGACGATGATATAACCCTGGCTAATATGGTTAGGGAAGGTGTCTCTGTTTACCATTTTACCAAACTGTCTGATTATATTGGTTTAAATATGCAGGAGTGGGCTGATTATCTTCATCTTTCGGAACGAACCATCCAGCGGTACAAAAAAGAGGGAAAAGCATTTGATCCTATTTACTCCGAAAAAATAATTATAATTGAGCTGTTATATAAAAAAGGTATCGATGTTTTCGGTATCGAGGATAATTTTTATACCTGGATGGACACAAAAAGCATTGCCCTTGGTGGTGTAAAGCCGAAGGACCTGCTGGATACCTCGTTTGGCATCTCGATGGTTTATGACGAGTTGGGCCGTATTGAACATGGTATTTTTGCATGATTGTTTACCGGCTTGCCAAACAGCAATACGTTAATGATCTATCGGGCCGCGGCGCTGAAATTACCGGTGGCCGCTGGAATGGTAAAGGAGTGGCGGCTTTGTATACCGCTGGTTCAAGAGCTTTAGCAGTATTGGAAGTCGCGGTACACGTTCCTTATGGTATTATGCCCATTAATTACCGGATGATAGGTATTGACGTTCCGGAAGGTGATATTTTCAAATTAGATGTTGTTGATTTGCCAAAAAACTGGAACCGAAACCCTCCTCCCGGTGCTACACAATTTTTAGGCGATGATTTCTTGAACGAAAACAAGCATCTCATTTTACAGGTCCCGTCGGCGGCCGTCGCGGGCGATTGGAACTATATCATTAATCCCAGGCACGTTGGTTTTAGCAACCTAAAGATAGCCTTTACGGAGCCTTTTGAGTTTGATTCGAGGCTGTTTAAGCTGTAAAATCAGGAAGTTTTTACGCTTTTAGTGTCGAACAAAAACCTATCCGCGTTCCACCTATCCCATTCGCCCGGCATCAATAGAATACCAACCAGCAAAATAGCCCGCGGTATAACGTGCTGCAAATCCCAAATGGGCTCTAAAAGGCCATGCCCAAACGAAACGATCAATAAATCAAGCGCGAGAAAATACAATGCATACCTGCGAAAAAGCCCGATAATGAGCAAGAAGCCGCAAATAAGTTCAACGTACGAGGTATAATAGGCGGTACCCCATATCAGCCATTTGGGCAAAAATGTTTTTTCGAAATCCTTAAAAAACGTCCCGTATAATTTAATTACCGTGAAGGTGAATATTTTTCCATATCCCTGCATCACAAAGATAAGGCCTAATAATACCCTCGCAAATAATACGGCTGCTGCCCTTGATGTTTTGTCGTTCATAAAAACTGTAACAATTACATGCTAATGTACTGAACCGGGCTGGTTTAATTGGTTTAATATTATATTTTTGGTAAGTAACGGGCAGGTGCCCGTAAAATTTATAAACTCACACTAAAGCTGTCAATTTATGTGTAAATTAAAAATGCCGCCGCTTATAGCGCTGCTGCTGGTGCTTGTTGCTACCCGCAGTTTTTCTCAAAAGTATCAAAATTTCAAAGTGTCGGTGTACTGCCGCGAGTACGAGGTTGCCAAAATGGGCGATACCGACAATTACCTGAAACCTGCCTGGAATGAAATTACCCGGCAACTAAAGGTTGACAAAGTATACCTGGAAACTCACCGGGATACTCACATCATTGATCAAAAAACGCTGGACATTGCCAAAAAATTCTTCCGCGACAGGGGCATTCAACTTGCCGGTGGTATTGCCTTTACCATCAGCGAACCCAATCGCTTTCAAACCTACTGCTACAGCGATCCGGAAGACCGGAAAAAGGTGAAAGAGATTGCCGAATTCACAGCCAAAAACTTTGATGAGGTGATTTTGGATGATTTCTTTTTCACCGACTGTAAAACCGACCAAAGTATAAAAGACAAAGGCAACAAAAGCTGGACGGAATTCCGGCTGAAACTGATGGCCGATGCCGGGCGTGAATTAGTGGTGGGTCCGGCAAAAAAGGTAAACCCCAGGGTAAAAATGGTAATTAAATACCCCAACTGGTATGAGCATTTCCAGGGCCTGGGTTTTAACCTGGAGGAAGAACCCAAATACTTTGATGGGATTTATACCGGTACCGAAACCAGGGACGCCGTAGGAAGTGATCAGCATCTGCAACAGTACCTCGGCTATAATGTGCTGAGGTACTATGAAAATATTAAGCCGGGCGGCAACGGGGGCGGCTGGGTTGACCCCGGCGGCATGGGCAATTACGACCGCTATGCCGAGCAATTATGGATAACCGCTTTTGCCAAGGCACGCGAAATTACGTTGTTTGATTTTAGCCAGTTGCGCCGCAAAACCATACCAAGTGATCGTGCCCCATGGCAGGGACAGAAAACGAGTTTTGATTATGATGACATGATGCAGCCTGTTAATTACAACGGCGGTACCCCATCTGCACCAACCACTATTGCCCGGGCGGCAGGTTATGCATTTGAAACTGCCGACAAAGCAATGAGCAAGGTGGGTAATCCTATCGGGATAAAAAGTTACCGGCCGTATCATTCCATCGGCGAGGATTATTTACAAAACTATTTGGGGCAGGCCGGCATCCCGATGAATATGACGCCTGAATTCCCGGAAGCTGATTCGGTAATTCTGCTAACCGAAGAAGCCAAATTTGATCCGCACATCGTGGACAAAAGTCCGTGGTGATAACGTCCGGCTTATTGGATGCGCTACAGGACAAAGGTATACAGGACATAGCTGAAATCAGGTACACCAACCGTAAAGCGCTGGTAAAAGGTTTTAAAAGCGGATGGGCCAAACCGGTAAGCATCGAAAAGCCTATTCTCATCCCGCAAATTGCCTATTTAACCAACGATTCCTGGGAGCTGGCTTCCGCGCTCGACGGGCCAAACGGCTGGCCGATGCTGCACCAGGCCGATTATTCAAAAGGCAAGCTGGATGTGCTGGTGATCCCTGATAATTTTGCTGATATGTATCAGTTGCCACCGCTTATTTTAAACAAAATGAGGGCGGTGCTTGGTGCGAAAATGAATGTAACACTTGAAGGTCCCGGCAATATTGCCATTTATGTGTACGATAATAATACCTGTATTGTAGAGTCCTTTTTGGATAAAGATGCCGAGATCAGCCTGGTAACAGCCAAAGCATTTAAAACCCTTACCGATTTAACATCCAACGAGAAAATACCCGGCACCCAAAGGCGGGCGCCATACAGCTGGACGGAACCCGGAGGAAAGGAAAAGAATGCATTCGCTTTAACGCTGAAACCACATTCGTTTAGGGTGTTTAAGTTTGAATAGAGTACATAGTCGCATTTATATCAAATAGCTATTTGTGTCATCCTGATCCGCCAATGGGCGGATCGGGATGACAAATAGAAAAAGGAATATTAACCTTACTTTTAGGCATGATTTATTGGTTACTAATAGCCCTCTTTATCGGCCTTATCATTATTACCGCCGATTTTTTTAAAAAACGATCAGCAACCCGGAAACTCCTGGCCGCAATAAAGGAAAACTGGGGGCAGCCAAAAGACACCACCCGTAATTTTGAATTGATAGCAACCTATTTAACTACGACAGGCGGGGAATACGCCGCGACGGCTGCGGATTTAGATTTGGATGATGTATTCTGCTATATAGACCGCACCTGTTCAAAACCCGGGCAACAATACCTATTCAAAAAACTGCATTCGCCCGAAATATCTGACGAATATTTTACCGCGCTGGAAGAAAGAATTGAAAAATTTGATAACAATGCCGATTTGCGGGTGCATACCGAATTGAAACTATCGGTATTAAGCGGCAGGGATGCCTGGTACTTGCCGGAGTTATTTAGCAAAAAACAGAAAACCATATTTGCG
>Ga0206947_1171_pt1 | contig 16022 bp, 11 predicted proteins | sample Alteio_BWOrgHeat_3_FD_153239 | JGI IMG/M metagenome (GOLD analysis project Ga0206947, IMG submission 153239) | Enriched cells from forest soil in Barre Woods Harvard Forest LTER site, Petersham, Massachusetts, United States -... | ecosystem: Environmental > Terrestrial > Soil > Temperate forest > O...
CAAGTATGGCAATAAGTAATTTGTCGCTGGTTTTTAATGGCGATTTGAGAATACCTATCAGCACAATACCGATGATTGCCAGAATAATTCCGATGGATATGAGGAAATGCATATTAACGCGCCGGTAAAGTGTATGCGCCACATGGGTTTACGGATGTGAATATAGGAAAATCCATAAAATTAACTGCTACTCCGACGCTCCGGTAAAGTTTATTTCGGGACGCCAGGGCAAACGCATCTTAAGTATTCAGACGGCAATTAGGTTAGGATAGTCCGCTAACACGTGGCTCCGCTGGAGCCTACGATGTGTGTTGTGGTGGAGGAAATGTTTCAAACTATTTAGCTGCATTTGCCCTGTTCGGGGCGCAAGCAATTGTAACAATGGCCAAGCGATTTACTCTAATCGGCAGTTTACAAACCAACACTTTAGGCAATGATTAGGAAATATTCAGTTTTAACAGGAGTTATAATTTCGGTAGTTTTAATAATGATAGCCATTTCAATTTACCCGGGCGGCACCATGTTCGATGAATATTCGATTGGCTTTAGCTGGACAAAAAACTTCATGAGCAACCTGTTTGGAACAAAAGCGCTAAATGGCGCTGAAAATCCTTCGAGGATTTGGGCATACGCAGGAATGATTATCCTACCGTTTACTTATGCCATCTTTTTCATTAATATGGCAAAAAAAATACCTGAAAAAAATGCTGCCAATATCCTAAAATACGGCGGCATAGCTAATATTGTTTTTACATTCTTAACCGTAACATCTTTGCACGATATCATGTTAATCCTGTCAACTACCGTGTTTTGGACATGCTTAGTCATTATCACGGTTTTTGTACTAAAGACCAAACTTCATTTATTTAAATTCTTTTGTATAATTACGCTGTTGGTTTTTTATTACAGTGTTTACTTATGGGGCACAAGTGATTGGAATTTACTGCCAATAATGCAAAAGGTAAATTTTATCAGTTCAACCTTATTAATTTTAGGGCTCGAGTATTTTACCCAAAAGGAGGATTTTGCTCATATTAAACCGAAGACACATAAAAGAGTCGCCGGTTCCTTTGGTTGAACTAAAGGAACCGGCGGGATGTAATCCAGCAGCCGACAGATCGCGCAGGTAGTGTTGCTTCTTGCAAATTTAAAGCAGTACTTTTAAAAATTTAAAGGTCCCTTTTAAAAATGCAAACTTTGCTAATTGCATTTTGCGCCAATTCCAAATATGCATTAATATTCCGATTCTAAAAGAGTCCTTTGGATAACCTGCTACTCACTTCTCAAACTCTTCACCGGATTTGCCATTGCTGCTTTCACCGCCTGGAAACTTATAGTTGCCAATGCAATGGCTATTGAAGCAAGCCCGCCTGCGGCAAATAGCCACCAGCTGATGTTGATGCGGTAAACATAAGCCTGCAGCCATTGGTGCATGTAATACCATGCAATGGGTGCAGCAATAGCAAAGGCAATTGCAATGAGTATGATAAATTCTTTTGAAAACAAGTAAACGATATTGTCTGCAGTAGCACCCAAAACTTTACGAATACCAACTTCTTTTATCCGTTGCACGGCCATAAATGAGGCTAAACCGTACAAGCCCAAACAGCTCAGGAATATTGCGATAGCTGCAAAAATTTTATATAGAGCCGCTAACTGATTTTCCTGTTTGTAAAAACTTCCAATCTTTTCGTCCAAAAACTTGTATTCAAACAAAAAATCGGGGAGCGTTTGCTCAAATATCTTTTTAACAGATTGAATGGAAGGAGAAATATTGGTGGTTGACAGTTTTATGCCCACCTGGTTGTACATCGCTACATCGGTGGTGATAAGCAATGGCGCCAGGTCATTACGGAACGATCGGTCATTAAAATCTTTCAGCACGCCAACAACCGAACATTTTATTTGATCATTCCACATACTTATTTCTTTGTTCAGTATATCTTCCGGCTTTTTAATGCCTAAACTCTTCAGCAGCGATTCATTCACCAAAAATTCCCTGGTCATGTTGGAAGCTTGCAAATTTCTTCCGGCTATCAGCGTTAATTTATAGGCCGGCACATAATCGTTGTCGGCAAGTTTGGTAATAGCCTTAAAGTCCGTTTCTTTTGCTGCATGGTTATACCGGAATGTGGCCCACATATCACTGCCATTTTCAACCGGGGTGTTGGAACTGAAGCTTACTGCCTGCACGCCGTTTATTGATAATAGCTGGTTCTTTAAATAACCCATCCTGGCGATGCGAAGACTATCTACCCGGTAAGGAACGTTGATGATGGCATCCTTATCGAAGCCTAAGGGCTGATCCATAAAATAATCCATTTGCTTTACAATAATCAGGGTGCCGATAATCAGCGCCTGGGCAATGATGAATTGAAAGACTACCAATCCTCTTCTTAGTGAAACTCCTTTTACAGTATTTGATGTGAGTTTGTTTTTTAAAGCATTAACAGGATTGAAACGTGATAAAACCATAGCAGGATAAAAACCGGCGAGTGCGGTTACAACAATTGTTACCGCTAAAAGAAACAAAATAATTGAAGGATTGCTGATGATGTTGAATGAAAGCGAAAGTTCTAAAAGTTGGTTTACATAAGGTAATGCAAGTATAGTAACAACCACTGCAAGTATTACCGCACTTGTAACGATCAAAAATGTTTCAACGATGAATTGGATTTGCAATTGCGATTTATTACTCCCCAAAACTTTCCTGACACCGACCTCCTTTGCACGGTTAACGGCTTGTGCCGTGGCCAGGTTGATAAAGTTTACGCAGGCAATTAACAGGATGAATGCCGCAATAAGCCACAACACATTGAGCAATTGATGACCGATGGTTTTGTTGCTGTAATTACCAACCTGGGTGTCATAATGCACCGCGCTTAATGGCTGTATCAGATGATTATCCTTATTGACCGGAGATTGCACCTTTTGGGAGTACGCTCTTAGTTGCTGATTAAAATTGCCAACCGGGGTATTGGGAGGGAGTAAAATATAGCAGCCAAAATCTGATGTCGTCCTATCCTCCCAATTGGTTGATTTTTCAATGATACTCCCGGTAAAACCCGTTCCGTAAGCCACCACTAATTTTAGCTGAAAGTCGGTATTTGCAGGTATGGTGGCCAAAATGCCCGAAACTTTTAATACCTCGGTGCCGTGCTCGAATATATAACCCCCGGCCTGTAGTTTAATGGTTTTGCCAATTGCTGTTTTCCAGTCGCCGAAGTATTTTTCTGCAATCTCTTTGGTAAGTAATACATTGTTCGGGTCCTTTAATGAGGCGTAGGAACCTGCAAGCAGGGGGAAATCAAATATTTTAAAAAACGAAGGTGCTGTGAAAAATACCCCCCTTTGCTCTTTAAATGTTTTTACCGTGGTTCCATTGTCGTCAGGTATCAGCAACTGGTCATCCTGGCTGGCAAAAATCGGGGCTATTTGTTCTATTTGCGGAAAAGCCGTTTTTAATCCTCGGGGCAGCGGCAACGGCACTTCTTTCCCGTAAGAAACAATGCCTGATTCTGCATGATGGTATTCGGTTAATACGCGGTAGATGCGGTCTTTCTTCGCGTGAAAACCATCGACGCTGGTTTGGTATTGTATAATGATAAAGATCGTCATACAAACAGCAATTCCAACGGCCAAACCGGTAATATTAATAGCGGCATAGCTTTTATTACGTACCAGGTTGCGCCGTGCTATTTTGAAATAATTTTTAAACATATAACTGCGGTTTAATTTTACAGGAGCCCAGCTTGGCGGGCTTCCTGAACGCAATATTACCGACGGCAAGTGTGTTGGGATGGCCAACTTATCATTTGGCAACTCTTTTTTCAGGCTGTTCTTGTATTCCACCGGGGTTTTGCCGGTCATCTCTTTAAAAACGCGGTTGAAGGTTCGTTGGGAATTAAACCCCGACTCGTAGGCGATACCCAGCAGGGTGAGCCGGTCGTGGGCCGGGTCCCGCATCTTCCGCGCCGTTTCACGAACGCGGAATTCGTTAATAAAGTCGTTGAAGTTCTTTTCCATCCCCACATTAATAATCCGCGATAAATCGTGCGGGTGGACATTCAGCTTTACTGCCAGTGTGGTTAAGGTCAGTTCGGCATCCGCGTAAAGCCGGTTTGCGGCTACGGCTTCCTTTAGCCTGCGGCTTTTTTCCTTTGCATCATATCTGTCGGTTATCGGCGTGGCCAGTTGTGTGCTGCTATCCAATTTTAGCATCACTTCGGCAGCCATGCCAATCAACACAAAGGCAAGGGCAAAACTCCAGGCATCATTAAACAGCCAAAACACGCAAAGCAAGGCGAGCAGGTGCAGGGCCCTATCCAACCGGCGGAAAGCAAAGCGCGGCCTATCCATTAGCACCGGCTGCAAGCGGTTATAAAATTGCTGTATCAACCGGTGCGACAGGTATAAATAAATGACAACCGAAATTATCACCAGCCAGCCCGGCATCCAATACGCAACCAGCAAAGGACAAAAATGCAGCACATCCTTTCGGCCAAAATGCAGGTTTGGCGCCGTCATCCGCCGCACATAAAAATACAACAGGGGGCCCAGCGCCGGTAAAAAAATCGGCGAAAGCCCGCCAGTCTTCAGTACAATTACAGCTAAAGCGGCACTTAAAAACAGGTTGGCTGTTTGGCTTTCCCTTTTTGCGCATGCTAAAAGCAGCGCAAATGTAAACCCCGAAAACAGGGTTGCCATGGCGGACAGATGGTACAGGTTAATATGGAATATATCAGGATTCAAATTATTCAAATAGCCCAAAGAGCTGTTTCAAATTTACAACATATTGGTGTATACAAAATTATGCGATGATAAATATGTTTTGCTGTAACGGAAGCGAATATAGGGGGAACAAAAAAGACCCATCCCATGATTTACGCTTTAGCCACATTTAAGTCCTGGAAAATTAGTAGCTTAGCCGTGTAAACCTAAGCTGTAAAATGAAAGAAGGTTATTGGTTTTTTGGTGCTTTGGTGCTTTTCCAAATTGGAAAATTGTCATATCGGTATTATCAAAAAAAGCGTTCTGATAGAGCGGAGGAAGAAATAGCCGACTTCCATTACGATAGATACCTTGAATTGAGGGATGAGACATTTGTCCTGAAACCTGAAGACCTGGGTATAGAGGTGCCCAACGACAAAGAAACCGCTTTTGCGCTCATAATGGAAATACATGCAGTTAGTGTATTGCAAGCTGTTGCGGCATTTGCTGATGGCACGGTTTGGGCGTTTAATACCAAAAATGCCCGCAAAACCATTGGCGACAACAATGCACTGGATTTGAGTGCTGCGGCCATTGAGGCTGTAGCGGCCGGACAATACCATTTTGCAAGAATGAGAAGAGGGGACGCCGACACGCTTCTACCGGGCCATATTAAATTTCATATATTAACCAATCATGATATATACTCGGTCGGCGGTCCGTTCACTGAAATGCTGCACGAATCATCGGAATGGTCAGAATTAGTTGAAAAATCTTTTAAAGTGGCTGAAGGGCTGAATAACGTTGCTAAAAACAGGCCCAATAAACGTGTTTATACGCCAATTACAGTAAAGCGCAGCAAGCCCGCAAATTTTTAAAAATTTACTCTGCCCGGGCATTGTCCACACTTGACTGAATGACGTTATGAGCGTCTTGGCTCATGAAAGGAGGTTGCCGGCTAATTTGAAGGGGCTTTAGGAGTTTGGATGGATTTAACCATTAGTTGCATGGGTTGCGAGCGGAGTCGCTCGCAAAGGTACTCATCCAAACGGGGGCGCTTGGATGGGCGGGTACTTCTAATTATTTCGGGCTTTAGCATATTGCCAGGTATCTGACGTTGTGTTTTTATTTAACTACCACCCTTACTCTGTCCAGATTTTGAATACGGGTAAATACCGTACTGGCATTTCCTTGCCGCTGCGACGCAACTCTTAATGTTGGGAAGTAGGTTCCGGGTTTTGAAAACCTGTATGTTGTTGTTATTTTAACACTCGATCCTGTTTTGTTGATTGCACTCCATTTGGCGGTAGTTGGAAAGACTCCGGACGTTAAAAAATTCCAACCATGGAAATCACCGCCTTTTTTAAAGAAATCGTCAGGTAACCCTTCAAAGTTCCATGCAGCTTTGACCACCTTGCCCATACGTTCGGGCACATCCACCACGGCCGTAAACGTTACTGTCTGACCGACTTTTACTTCGGCGAGCTTACTTCCGTTTGCTTTTAACATTACTACTGGTTGTATTCCATGTCGTTCATTTGCTGCCGCTGGAACAACTACCTGTCCGTCGACTATTTTGTAATTGGTACTGGCCGCCGGAGCTATGCCTTTTTCAACCCAGGCGCTCATATCAAGAAGCGCTTGTTGCAATACGCCGAGGTAACTAACGGTTTCGGTTGGATCGTCTTCTAACGAAATGTCGCCATGCAGGGCACGATCAGTAAACCATACCCTAAAGTTGCTATCCATATTTTTGCCGAGGTTTGCCTTTACCTTTGTACGGTACCAATCGGCTTGCCATGGAAAAGCTTCACGATCCCAAAGTGACTCAAGTAAAATCATTTTACCCTTGAACTTGCCCGTTGGTAGGATACCGGCCGCTCCTTTGGTAAACAACGGCCCCAACAAAAAAGGGCGCTGCGGGTATTTAGGCGTGCCGTCTGCATTGCGAAACTGATCCCATACATAATACGCTGCACCCGGCACCTGGTGGCGGTGATAGGTTTGTCTCGCGAGGAAGTTTGAATTGTCGACTATTACCGTATCCCCGACTTTCAGTTTTGCAACCACAACAGGGTCGACCGGGCCAAAAACCACCTTGTCGTCCATGATTTTAGTTATCGTCAGCACTTTTCCAGCGGCAAGGCCGCTTTTAATGATCAAATCGCCGCCCAGGAAATAAACGTCCTTAAGCTTGTCCTGCAATTGAAGCGCAACAGGCATACCTCCCTGTGCTCCCCCCACACTTTTCCATGCAGCGTCTGCCGTACCGCGGTCTTGCGCCGATATCGGCTTTGCAAGTCCTAAACTCACCGCCTGGTCAATTTCAATCGGCGCCGTGATAATATTAGGTTGCTGAATTCGGCCCTTTGTTAATGATGCAGGTGAATCATATCCCCGGTAACCAGGCAGGCTCCAAAAGTCATGATTGAAATACTGGGGGTCTATGCCAACGATTGACCGGTATAACACCGAAAAACCCTGTATCCCCAGGTTTTTATACCCGAACCAGCTTCTCACAGGGAACCCCATTTTGGTGACTTCCCCGAGCACTGACCTTTCTTCATCATTCAGACCTGCATACATGTCGCCGTTTCCGCCCGGTTCAATGGCGTCAACAATTTGAGGGAACTTATCCCTCAAAACAGTCATAGCATACATGCGGACCGTAAATACGTTTGGAATGGCTTCGTCTGAACCTAATACATAAGGAACTATTCCATCCCAAACACCATCTGTGCTTTCAAAGCCACCAACCGTGCGATAAGCACCGCCGCTGCCACCAAAGGCATACCCGTATGGGCGTTTACCCGCATATATTTGCTTTGCTACCACCCGCGAAAACTCGGCTGATGCCGCATTTACCCGGTAGGCTGCCAATGAAGGGTCCGATTTAGTTGGATTGGTAAAGCTGAAATTTCCACCCTCGTTCGTTTCAACAAAATAAGCGCCGTGACTAATGCAAAATCCTATTTTGTCTTCCTCGCCGGTTCTTCCCTGCGATCCATTTTCGCTATCAGGGAAGGGAGTAATATATTGAAAAAAATGTCCCTGATATTTCTCTTTTTGAGGGAAATAAAACGAGAACTTTGAACTGGTGCCGGTAAACCCCCCGTGAATATACCTATGCCTGACCGGTTTGTCACGCCATTCATCCACATCTATGTAGGGCTGCCTGAATAATGTATCGCTTGTTTTAAAGTCTTTCGCCAGGCCTGCGTCATGTACCAAACTATTCTGCGCTCTGGCAACCGAAATGCCGAAAACAAGCATAGTAAAAAAGCTTAACATGAGCCTGGAGGACGTCACTTCGCTTTTGGTAAATCTTGAACTTTTCATTTTTATGCTTTTTTAAATATCTTTTATTTCCCGTTATTTTTAAGTTCATCTATCTGCACCTCAGGCACAAGCGCTTTATGAACTTTTTCAACGATAATTTCTTTGCTCAAACTAAATCCGGCGGAAAGTTTGATATCCTCGCTTGAGCTGCCTATTTTTAAAACATACTTGCCCGCCTCGGCTACCCATGATGATTGAGTGGTATCAAAGGAAGCCAGGTCGGCCGCCTTAACCGAAAACGTGATAGTTTGCGATGCACCTGGTTTAAGGAGCATTGTTTTTGAAAAGCCCTTTAATTCTTCAGCTGGTTTATCCATGTTTTTGTGTGGTGCGCTTAGGTATAGCTGTATGATTTCTTTACCCGGTTGGCCGCCCGTATTGGTAACCGTTACTTTTGCGGTTAAATGGCCTTTGAAACTGGTTGAGTTTAGTTTCAAATTACTGTATTTAAACTGGGTATAGCTTAAGCCATATCCGAAAGGAAATGCAGGCTGCACATGAAACGAATTGAAATAGCGGTAACCCACATAGATGCCATCCTTATAAATAGCCTCGGTTGGTATCTTTGGCCCTGGTTCGCCAGGGAAATTTAGGGCTGAGGGTTCATCCTCGTATTTTACCGGGAAGGTGACTGCCAGTTTTCCCGAAGGATTAACAACGCCGCTAACCACATCAGCAATTGCGTTTCCACCTTCTTCACCTGGCTGCCATACCAGCAAAATACCATCTACCTTGTTTCGCCAACTTTCTGTTTCAATTGGGCCGCCAATATTGAGCAATACAACAACACCTTTATGTTTTGCGTGGAAGGCATTGACAACCGCATTCAAATTGGCGGTTTCAATAGCCGACAAGTTAAAATCGTTATCGACTTTTCTGTCATTACCTTCTCCTGCATTTCTGCTAATGGTAAATATGGCCATATCGTTGTTTTCGGCCGCATCCGTTATTGGTAAATCTGTAACAGCAATTTCCGGTATCATGCGTGGAGCGTTTATTGTCATTCCTTTTTTGGGATGCGTCTTTTGGTCATTCTTAATAAATGCCTTATACAATTCGGACACGGTGGCCGAAAGCTTATAACCTGCGCGGGTTAGCCCTTCGAATATGGATACGTTATAAGGTGTGTTTACTTCGCCGCTCCCAGTTCCACCCCGGATGGTTTCGTACGAGCCATCCCCAAACAATGCGAGTCTGATGTTTTTCTTTACCGGCAAAGCATTGCCGTCATTTTTTAGCAGAATTATTCCCTCTGATGCAGCTTTTCTGGCAATAACGGCATGCGCTTTCAAGTCAGGGGCATTTGAATAGCGATAATTACGAAACGATGGCGTCTTAAGGATATAATTCAGTACCTGTTCTACATCCCGGTCAAGATCGTCTTCATGGAGACTACCATCTTTTATGGCGTCAATGATCATCTGCTGTTTTGATTTGCTTCCGGGCTCGATCAGATTATTGCCGGCCCTCATCTGAGCCGCCGCATCCCTTCCGCCATACCAATCTGACATGACCATTCCTTTGAATCCCCATTCATTTCTCAGGATGGCAGTAAGCAGGTCATACCGTTCGGAGGTGTAAGTGCCGTTAACCTTATTATATGAGCTCATCACCGTCATCGGTTGGGCATTCTTTACCGCAATTTCAAAACCTTCAAGATAGATCTCACGCAATGCCCGCTCACTTACAATGGCGTTTATGGATGATCTGTTAGTTTCTATATTGTTGGCAACAAAGTGCTTGATAGAAGTTCCCACACCATTTGACTGTATCCCCTTTACCATCGCAGCAGCTATATAACCGGTCACCACGGGGTCTTCAGAATAATATTCGAAGTTTCGGCCGTTCAAGGGATTCCTTTGAATATTCATTCCCGGTGCAAGGATCACATCTACGCCATATTCCTTGACCTCATTGCCGAAGGCAACACCGACTTTTTTAACCAATGCGGTGTCCCAGGAGGATGCCAGCAGCGTTCCTACGGGCCATGCTGTTGCGTAATAAGACTTCGTGCTGTCGCCTTTATGAAAAGGATCTATCCGCACTCCGGCAGGCCCGTCTGCCAATACTGTTCCGGGTATCCCAAAACGTTTGATATTCATGGTATTCCCTGCTGCACCAGGCACCCTTCCATCGGCCTCGCCAACTACCGGCCCGCTGCCTGCAAATCGCAGGCCCGTGCCTGTAGCGAGTTGCACTTTCTCCTCCAGCGTCATTGCTTTTACGATATCTCTAACCGGGTCTTTGCCTAATTGAGGTAGCTTATTTTGTGCTTTCGCAGCGATTGAAAAAAGGAGAAGGGCTATTGCTAAAAACGAAGATTTCAAAAATCGAGACATATTCATATTGTTTATTTTTTAATGAGGTACAGGCTCGTCACAAGCGGCATTATTTCTTTTTCGGATCGGTTTCTTTTATGCGCGTGCCCTTTGCATCAAACATACCCATCAAGCTTCCTTTTACATGGTCATCATCCACCGGCTCAAGCGATAGCGCAACATCATGGTCATTAATAGTAAAGGCAGCATTGATGGTTTTATCTTTCTCGTCAATTTCAGTTATTTTAGAGACTTCCTTCTCGGTGGAGTCCCGCACTGCGCCAATTAGTTTGCCATCTTGCCGCTCGAAGATGAATGTCAGTTTAACATCTCCATTTGGAGTACCAATGACAGTAATTGCCCATTTCCCTACAAAGTAGTTGGCTGTAGACTGAGCCCTTACGGCTGGTGAAAATAATAGCCCGATTAAAAGAGCCAATAATAAGCTTAACTTTTTCATTTTTTTATGGATTAATTCTTATTCTGTTTATCTGACAGAATAAAGGTATGTTTGTTACAGGAGAATTCAAATTAATTCTGTTATTTTTACAGAATAGTTATTTATGGCCTATACAGAATTAGATATCATTCGTCATCCCGAGAGTTATCTCCCTAATATACAGGTTGATAATGTAATATTAGGGTATCATGATAAAGAGTTAAAGGTGCTGTTACAGCAGACTGTTGCGACCAAAAAGTGGTCGATCACGGGCGGATACGTTGGCAGAGCAGAATCAATAGAAGAAGCGGCTAACCGCGTTGCCTCGTCGAGGACCGGTTTAGAAAATCTCTTTCTTCAGCAGTTCCGAAGTTTTGGTGGTGTCAACCGTTCGGAAGATCCGGAAAAAAATGCTGCCAACATGAGCAAACTGACTGGCGTTGAGGTTAAAAAAGATTTGTGGATTTTTGACCGGTTCGTATCCCTGGCGTATTATACCTTGACAGACTTTTCGACTGTGAAGATTAAGAAATGGTCACTTGATGCAGATTGCAGATGGTGGCCGGTTAATGATCTACCCCCATTAATGTTTGATCATCAGCAAATTATCAGCGAAGCTTTAAAATCTTTAAGAATGCATATTGCCTTTTATCCAATTGGCTATGAATTACTGTCGGATAAGTTTACGCTGCCGGAAATTCATGCACTTTATGAGACTATTTTAGGAAGGACTTTTGATGAACGAAACTTTCAGCGAAAGCTATTGTCATCCGGAATAGTTACCAAATTGACAGAAACTAAACGGATCGGTCCTCACCGGGCTCCCTTTCTTTATAAATTTAATAAAGTGCAGTACGATCAGGCTTTAGAAAATGGGCTTGTTTTAATTTTTTAACAGCGACCAACAGGTCATTGAAACGTGCCATTAGTTAAAAGTAATGTTGAAAGTAGGTATTCCTTTCCTGGTCTAAGTTTAGCTTCGCGTAACTTCTATATAACTAACAATTTTTAACACGGAGAAACAGAGGAATCACAGAGAGCGCGGAGTTTGATTTGATATTTTACTTCTCTGTGTTCTCCGTGCCATCTCCGTATCTCCGTGTTAAATTAACTATGCTTTATAACCAAAGTTATTTTTGCCGAAACATCACGACCTTATTTTTGACTTAGACCGAAAATTCAGCAAGCATCCTGCTTGCGAAACCAAACAACCTTACCTATATTGGCCGAAAATACAAGTCCCACGATCATCAGAAGCTCATTTTGTAAGCTTCGCGACTATAAATTGGATAGACGTTTTTGTAAGAAGAATCTACTGCGAGATCGTTGCAGGATGGCAACAAAATAATCATCCGATAGAATTGTCGATTATTGAAATGTTTAATCAACGGCCCGACAATCTTCAAACAACCCGGTTGAGTCCGGCGCGGTGGCACATCCGCCGGATTATTTATATAGCAGTGCAATAGATTACTATACTGACCAGAAAGGTTTACTGCCCATTTTTACTTTAAGCTGAAAGCTTAAAACATTTTAGGACTAAGTTACGCTGCGCTAAAAGACCAAATTGGGGTATATGAAGGAGAAGCTACTGAAGCGGCTGGAGGCGGAGTGGGCGAAATAGGGCTCAAGTTAATTACAAATTTAAACTATTTTTTTTGTTAAAATCCGTATTTTAAGCCATTGAAATACTTATCTCCGAAAAGTGCAGGCAATATTTATATTTACAAAAGATCGCGTTCATACTTTTAAACTTACTTTTGAGCGGGTAAGGGATTTTCCCTATCCGTTGTTTGTTATCGACGATTCTGTAGATAAAAACAACAGGCGGGTAGTTGAAGAAACAATTTCCGGTCGTGATGAAACCTTTTATTGTAATAATGAATCATACCAGCTTTTTCTCCGGCAAAAGCAGGTGATCTGTACCAGTGTTGATCTGTTATGCGGGCAGTTGGGAAATTTTGACTGGAACTTAGGGCTAGCCCGCAATTACGCATTGATGATTGCGCAATCTGGTCGCTTTGAAAAAGTGCTTTTTATGGATGATGATATTATCGTGCATGACCGGACACTGCCCGATAGGGCGTTTAAGCTACTAGACCATCACCTGGTGGTGGGGGCCCATATAACCGGACTTACGGATAATTCTATTACTGGACATATCGCAAGTGCGTTTTCCATCTCGACTGCGGTGATGGTTTCGGGCGGCTTTATGGCCTTCAAACCCGATGATGTTCAATTTTATTTTATGAATATTTATAATGAGGATTGGATCTGGCAATTTATCAATGGCTTCGCCAGCGATCTTAGCTGGGCTGGCGAGGCAGAGCACATTGACGCTGATAAGTGGTCAAACGGAGTAAGTAAAGCGTGCTTTCAGGAATTTGGCGAACTAGCGCTCGACTGTGCGTCGGCAGCTTTTGAAGCACAAAATTGGATGATTTTATCGGAAAGCGACTTCATTGGCATAATAAAAGCTACCAGACGGACTTACCTTTTGAATTTGACGGAACTTGCAAGGATCGACAACAAACCTGAACTCGCCCGGCTGCTCGATGTTTCAGAAAAGCAACTCGAGGCGATTAGCCCTAAAGCACTTCAAAATCATTTCAACAGGTATTTTGAGCAAAATACATTGTTACGCAGTTATTTTCCAGACGAGCGGAATAGTTCACAAGTTCCCCAGAAAGCCCATGCATTTTAGAATTTCGGAAAGTTGCGGTTCGCCAGCAGTAATTGAAAAAGAAATAACTTTTTCGTACAATGACTTGCATCGGCGGGTAAATGAACTTTGCGCTTTTTATCAGTCCCATGGCATTGCTAAAGTACTTATCCATCTTGATCAAGGGTTTGAAGCATACGCATTTATTATTGCGGCATTTATCGCAGGGGTAACTTTCTGCTCGGTAAATTCCGATACCCCTGAGAGCAGGTTGCTTTATTACGAATCTTTATTTGAGCCGGATACGATCATTTCTGTACTGAATCATCAATCGGCCGCTGGCATCAACTCTGCTGCACCACAAACAATTAAGAGCACCCAAACACTTCTTGAACCGCAGTTTTTGAATCCAAGAGGTATCGCTTATGTGATCTTTACATCAGGCTCTGCGGGTTTACCCAAAGGCGTTAAAATAACCCGGGCAGGGCTGTTGAATTTTTTACAATGGAGCATATCTGAATACGCGGTTTCGCCGGGAGATATCTGGGGACAATATTCAAACATAGGATTTGACCTCAGCATTTGCGATATTTTTACTGCAACCTATTCGGGGGCGGTACTGGTGCCGCTTAAATCACATGGTGAAAAGATGTTGCCGGGCCCAACTATAAAAAATAAACAAATAACTTTCTGGCATTCCGTTCCAAGTGTAATTGACCTATTGAATAAAGCCGGACAGCTTAACAAACAGTATCTTTCATCGGTCAAAAAAATGACTTTCTGTGGCGAAAAGCTTTACCCTGCACAACTGGAACTTTTATTCGCTGCTAATACTGACCTTACAATTTACAACACCTATGGCCCTACAGAAGCGACCGTTTTTTGCATTGCACAAAAACTAACGGCAGCGAATTACCGCGCTTACTGTGATAAAACAGTCGCGCTTGGCGAACCGATTCCCGGTTATGAATTGTCATTGAGTGATCCGGCGGATGGAACTGCGGGTGAAATTACCATTTTAAGCGACTTTATCGGTGCGGGCTATCTGGATAACGCCCGGGCAAGCGGGTATACCACAAGAATGGTCGCCGGCAGGTCCCAGCGAGCCTATATAACCGGAGATTATGCTTATAAAAAAAACGGTTGCCTTTATTATGAAGGGAGAAAAGACAGGCAGGTTAAGATATTGGGAAACCGCATTGATTTAAGTGAAATTGATTCCAGTTTACGGCGCTATGGCTGTGCAGCAGCTATTAGTACGGTGGTGGACCAAAAGATTATCTCTTTTGTCATTCATTCCTGCTATGACGAAACCGAAACCAGAACTTTCCTGAAACATTGGTTGCCGACAGCTTTTATGCCGCATCGTATTGTGCCTTTGCATGAATTTTGTTATAATTCAAATCAAAAAATAGATATTGGCCTTATGGTCTCAAATTTGCAACGTAATGAGTATAATGATTGATAGAAATGAGTTGATTGAAGTCATTGCTTTGGCATTGGATTGCCCAACAGCTTCTATAAACTTTGAAAGCGGTCTCGGGCATCATTTGAACTGGGACAGCCTCGGTCATTTGTGTATTATGGGCGCCCTTGAAGACCGGTATAAAATTGAAATAAACGAAAATAATATAACTAAAATGTTAACTGTGAGAGATATTAGCGAATATTTGGAAAATAATATATAATTTGGAACCGCTAATAAATCTTATTCAATTCAAACCATATGGCGAGTCATTTGCTCACTTTATCTGCCGACGAGCAGTCATCACCTGATTATATTGGGAAAGGTGTTTTTTTTAGCAAAAAATTTAACATTTGCTGGTAAATTTAGCGTCGGACATTACTCCGTGATCGGTATTAAAAAACCCGGAGCCGATAGCCAGATCATCATTGGTGATGGTTGTGATATCGGTTCATACGCAATTATCGAAAACAATGTATTTATCGGGGCGAATTTTCATATGGATCACCGATGCTGCATTTATGACGGTACAGTCGTTGGTGATAACGTTCGTTTGCTATACAAAGCAACTATCTATTCAGATTGCCGAATCGGCAATGGTTGTATTATATGTAACGACTTGCCTGAGAGAGTTTTCCTTCATGACCGTGTTACATTTATGGGGAGGATTGCGCACAGCTATAGAGATGCAACCTTACCTTGGGATTCTACCATTGAGCCGTCCCCAGTGATTGGAGAAGGGACAGTAATCGGGGAACAAGCATTGATTATCGGTGATATCACTATCGGCGACAATTGCTATGTCGGTGCAGGAGAAACGCTTCGTTATGATCTCCCTTCGAACAGTGTCTTTTTGAAAAATGAAATCTACCCCATTGAATATTTTAAAGGATTAATTAAAACGAGGTATTTTGAATAATGGAGGACAATAAGTTCGGCATTCTTATAGATTTCTATCTGGACGAAGATTTTGATGAACAGACCAAGGCCAAAATTTCCGACTGCTTTTATGAACTTATAGACGTCGACAGTCGTGAAATGTTCAAACTTGTTTTTGGCTACCATCGCAAGTCGTCAGCTAACAGGTTC
>Ga0206947_1172_pt1 | contig 15910 bp, 24 predicted proteins | sample Alteio_BWOrgHeat_3_FD_153239 | JGI IMG/M metagenome (GOLD analysis project Ga0206947, IMG submission 153239) | Enriched cells from forest soil in Barre Woods Harvard Forest LTER site, Petersham, Massachusetts, United States -... | ecosystem: Environmental > Terrestrial > Soil > Temperate forest > O...
TTTGTCAAAGGATTTTCGATCTCCTCTATACGATATCCACAGATTACCCCGGTGATGAGGCAGGCATTTGGATTTAGTGAAGCCATTTGAAAGAACATTTCAAAAGTTGCTTTTTTTTCGATCATATCTTTTAATTTCTCGTTATTGAAGCCGGTTAGCCACGAGATGACCTTGTCCAACTCTTCTTTTGTTCTGCCTTTTTTCTCCACCTTTACAAGGTACATAGGATAAACCGAGGCAAAGGTCATTTTTGCAATACGCTCGTTGTGTATGTTGCTGGTGTTCATCCCTTGTATTATTGACTTTATCTTCGTTGTTCAAAAATACCCATAAAACACGGATAACCAAAAATGCTCAATAAGCGCATGCTTTACGGTTTCCTGCCTTGTGTCGATTTTAAATAGTTTTCCCGCTTTATTGCTTCCGTTTTTGTCCCGTATTCTTCGGTGTGGACAACAACCCATGGGCGATATTTTATAGTGTGACCTTTGGTTGCTCATTCGTTGTGAGAAAGAATGCGATTAGTTAAATCAGCGGTATAGCCAATATAGATTTGGTTGAATTTAACAGAATATAAAACGTATACTGTGAACATGTATGGCCAGGTTTAAAAAGAAAATGGCCCTTATCTGCCAAGATAAGAGCCGTATTTTAAAAGTAGCCCGCACCGGACAATTTTCGAACTATTTTCTCGAAGATTTGAGAAAAATTGCATTTTATGTTTTATAAATTGGCTTCCAGTAGATAAACCAGGAAGCGAGCAATTAGCCCGATTAATAACCGGCTGTACCTTGTGCTTGTTGGCGCCATTATGTCGCATATCCAGTGCAACAGTACATGCTATCGTATTCACAAAATCTTTCTAAAACAATCTATCATTTCAATCTGATAAGATTCAAATTTTATACCATTTCTTGGAATCAGTAAATTCCCAATAATATGTTGCGGATATAAAAAATTTGAACCGATATTAATCAAAACATGAACAAGACTTTTAAATATTTTCCTTCGTTTTTATAAATGTTAGAATCACATTTATAAATTTTAATTTCATATGATTATCGTCATCAATTTAAATTTTTCAGGCCAGTTTACGTTGTTTAATGGTATTCATTTTTCCATTAATGTGTGTTGCCAAAGTTGAAGTATCTATCATATTGATTGTTTTTATTGAGCCCTGTTTCTCTCACTACTATTTCCAGACGCTATTTTTTTACCTTTAATTTTATTATTTCCAAAGCGATAGCTAACAGTTAAATTTATACTTTGGGTATCAAAATAATATCGGGAGTTTTGTAGAACACCATTCACGGTCGATGTTTGCTGTAGGGCATTTGATCTGTAGATATCATTAAGCTGTAAGGAAAGGGACAAGCTTTTATTAAATAATAGGTATTTGAAATTTAAATTCAGATTATTGTCAGATTTAAGATTGTAGATGCGCCACACAGCCGGAAATATGTAACTGAAACTAAAACCACCCGTAAATGTCTTATCTTTGTTAAAGTTAAAATCGTTATCAGTTCTAATTTTAGCTATCCACCCATCTAAGTTTGGATGATATTCTTCCAAATTAAAGCTCGTAATGTTGTACGAAAAATCAATAACATCGGTATTCGACCACCAGGAAATCCTATTAAACAAATAAGTTCCGTTTAAGCCCATTGATTGTCTGTTTATATAATTGAGCACAGTGTTCTGTATAACCATAGTTTGTGCATTTGGAAGGCCTATTGGAGCGGAAGCATTATACTCTGCTGTGTAATAGATTGCCGTTGTGAAATTTTTAAAGTTTTGCGTCAATTCAACATTATCGCTATAATCCGGTTGAAGAAAAGCATTACCTTGAGTCGAAAAAAATGGGCTTGTATAATTAATATTCGGATTTAGTGAATTAAATCCAGGTCTGTCAATTCTTCGATTATAACTTAATGTATAAGTCAAATCCTCACCTGACTTGTAGGATAAATAGAAGGTTGGGAATAATTTTAAATAATTATTGCTTTTGTTGAAATTTAAATTTTCTGAGGCCGATTCGGTTTGTGTTTGTTCGGCCCTTAAACCAATCTTTAAAGAAACTTTCTTACTTATGTTCTTATTGATAGAAAAATAAAGGGCTTCTATACCTTCATTATATCTGAAGTTATTGTATGTTAGGGGCATATCATCAGATAACTGATCTACCAAACCTGAATTGAAGAATTTTAAATTGTCGGTGGTTTTTGTAAAAGTGTATTTCGTTCCAAAATCTATATTTGCAAATTTTGCAGGCATCACAAAATCCAATCGGATTGAATAATTCTTTATTGACTGAATATTTCCGTTAATTCCATTATAAAATTGCTCTGGGGCTGTTTGGTCTTCAAAGTAATTACCTTGATAGGTAGACAATATATCTGCGCGAAAATTAAAATAATCAAAATCTAAGGTCATTTTTTTGTTCAAAGAATCTAATTTGATGGTGTTATTCACATTAAATGAATTTAAAGCACTATTATTTATAATATTATCGGGAGAAGCAAAAGTAGAGATCAAGGAGTTTGTGCTGATGTCCTCTATGGTGGTTTGGGACTTATCGTTTATGTTCCTATCATATGAATTGTGTAAATATTGACCACCAATAGACCAATTGGGTGTGATTTTATATTCTAAATCAACCCTAATATCGTTTGCATGATAATCTCGGCTAAAAGGAAATTGATTACGCCAAATTTGATTTGGATAATATGTTTCTGAATATTGTTCCTGATTATATATTCCATCCCGAAAACTTGAAGTAGCTGATAAGCTCAATTTGTTTTTATTATAGTCAAATACCACGCCCGGAGAATATGAGGCATCCTGCCTTTGCGTATAAATTGTATACAGTTGTGCATTCCAAGCGTTGGCTTTTGCTTTTTTAAGATTAATATTGATTAAACCACTGTTTCCTTCAGCATCGTATTTTGCTGGAGGTGCCGTAATCACCTCGATGTTTTTTATGTCTTGCGCAGGAATGGAACTTAAATAATTGGAAAGCTCATCTCCCGAAAGGCGGATTATTTTGTCGTTGACCATAACCTGCATCGTGCTTTTCCCAATTAAGGACACCTGGTCATTGCTAACCTCTATCCCTGGGGTCACCTGGAGGACATCCATCGCATTTCCGGATGAGGATTTAGAAGAATTTTCAACATCAAAAACCAACCGGTCAATTTTTCGTTCAAATAAATTTTTATTTTGATTTATAGTAACTTCTCCTAACTGAACGACTGGCCTATTTATCTGAATAGGTTTTAATAATTGATTAGAAGAAATTTGTATGTTTCGTAGAAGTAGTATTTTCCCGATAGAAGATATCCTCATAATGTATTCTCCTCCGTCGACAGAAAGCTGAAACGCTCCTTTTTTGTCCGAGTAGTCGACAGCAACCATTGTGGAGTCTTTTCTTAGTAAAGCAACTTGAATAAATTCAATAGCGTTATTACCCGAGTCGATCAGGGTCCCGGTTATGGTATGCTTCTGTGCATCGACACATGAAATACTTAAAAAAAAGATTGAGAGGTAAAGATAAAGTTTAGTCATAACTATTTTAACAGGTAATTTGATCTTACAATCTTAGCCTGGATTGGTATGAAGATAAGAATTTTTTCTCGCATTGCCTTAGATATAAACAGTTGGCGCGCATGAAAGATTTTCGGAAAGAAAAATAAAAATGCCGGTTCTGTTGGCCGTGACAGCGTTTTTTCGTATTTTTATGAAAAGCGCCGCACGGGGTGGCGTTAGGCTGGTCGCCTAGATCGACATATTGCCTGTTTAAACATTGTTTTGACAAAAATGAAAAAGGTAGCTGCGATTTCTCGTAACTGCATGATCTTCAGTATGGGAGCAGGATCGAACAGCCGTCCGCCTTGAGGCGGATATGAATCCTCCGCTCTAACCATCAGCGCTAACTGGAAATTTTTCGCGGATAATTTTCCAGGCGAGTTTCCTGCCTTGTGTCGATTTTAAATAGTTTTCCCGCTTTATTGCATCCGTTTTTGTCCCGTATTCTTCGGTGTGGACAACAACCCATGGACGATATTTTATAGTGTGACCTTTGGTTGCTAATTCGTTGTGAGAAAGAATGCGATTAGTTAAATCAGCGGTATAGCCAATATAGATTTGGTTGAATTTAACAGAATATAAAACGTATACTGTGAACATGTATGGCCAGGTTTAAAAAGAAAATGGCCCTTATCTGCCAAGATAAGAGCCTTATTTTCAAAGTAGCCTGCACCGAAAGATTTACGAACGGCTTTGTGAACGATTTAAGGCTATTGGCTAACATAAATAAGCCTTAAAATGTACTTAAATACAGTTTTTAAAAAAAAGATAATTCTCCAGGAGCTCAAAAAACCAGCAAAAATCAACTTTTTTTATAACTGGAGCGAGAAACATCGAACTGATGTTTTTGACGTTGATTTCGATTCAATACTTTCGCTGAGGATAAAGTTAATACAATACTTTCTCAGTTCATATATCGATTTGATGTTTATTTAAAGGGGCGCCCGCGGCACCCCATACTGCAAATGTTGCCAAAACCATTGACATTAAAGAGGCGGTTTCCCACACCGACGAATGGGTAAGCATTACTGCGCAGGCCTATTCCTCGCGAACCATCGGTGAAATGACTTTGGTTAATTTAGGCGCAGCCTATCCTAACCAATTACTGACCCTGGTATTGAAAGAAGGCGCCAGGGACATCAAACTGGACGGCAAAACCATCACGGTTAACGGGAAAGTGATCGATTATAAAGGGAAACCTGAGATCGAGATGACCGACCCGGCCCAATTAAAAACGCTCCAGTAAACGGATACGCACCGCCTCACCAGCTTCTTTGTGTAACAACTCCCGCAGTTCTTTACGAACGGGCAATTGATGCGTGCCGTCCCCCCGCGCCATAAAGGAACTCCGGAACGCGTGTCCGTCTACCGTAGCGGATACTTTGACCAAACCACGGGTGCCGAAAAAAGCCACCGAATCCGGCCAGATCACAAAAGTCCAGCCGCCCTTGTTCGGGCTCTTTAACAAAACAGCCGTAAATTCTACGTCGAGCGGTGTCATGGACCCAAAGATAATTGATTAAGTTTGTGAATAGCATTACTCATACGCAGTTCCATGAATAAGATCAATCTGACCGCCTATTACGCCACCATCAAAAAGAAAACGGGTAAAACACCGGCTGACTTTAAAGCACTCGCCATCGAAAAAGGCTATTTTGAAGACGGCCTATTAAAATCTACAGTTAAACCCGCCGAAGTCATCGCCTGGCTGAAAGCCGATTTTGAGTTGGGGCACGGCCATGGCCTGGCGATCTATCATTCATTGAAAGATCATTCCGCGTAACACCTCCAGATCAACTAACGCACTGAATATAAAATGATACACCAGTTTTATAACGACCAAACAAATGCTCTTTTCAGGATGGTTTATGAAGAGTCTGCCTTTGACAGGAACTTTTACGGCAAAGACCAGAAAGAAAAAGTACTGACCATTGCCTGGAATCGTGGAGAAGATCAGACCATTACCATAGATAATTACCCCTATAATTTTCCGGCCAACACCATTCACTGCCTGATGACCAGCGAGAACTTTCATTTTCCGAAAGCCTCCGATATCGTAGCCTGGCAGTTTAGCCGTGATTTTTACTGCATTGTAGATCATGACAAGGAAGTTAGTTGCGTAGGGTTTATCTTTTATGGACAGCCACAAAAAATGTTTATTCGCCTATCCGGGGAAGACCGGGAACGCATGAATAGGATGCTGGAAATGATCAAAGATGAGTTTGAAACCACCGACGATATTCAGGGCGAAATGATGCAGGTGCTTTTAAAACGGTTGATCATTATCGTGACCCGGTTGGCTAAGGATCAGTATATCAGCAATGAACTGCCCGGCGATAAACTGGATATTATCCGCAAGTATAACTTCCTGGTAGAAACACATTATAAAAAAGAACACCAGGTCAGCTTCTATGCCGGCCAGCTTTATAAATCACCTAAAACCTTGTCCAACCTTTTTGCCTTGTATAATAATAGGACACCCCTTCAGATCATCCAGGAGAGGCTGGCACAGGAAGCCAAGCGACTTTTCTTATATACCGATAAAACAGCTAAAGAAATTGCTTACGAATTAGGGTTTGAAGATGCGGGACATTTCGGCAAGTTCTTTAAAAGATTAACCGGTCAGTCTGTGATGGAGATCAAAAAATCCATTTTGCCGGCGCGTTAATTCAAAGTTTTCGGGTTGTTTTTGATAATTCGGGAAATCCAGACCACTCGTCGGGCAATCCTGTCGTTTTTTAGGGCGCTGTTTCTGCAGACCTTTGAACCATCAAATAAATCACAACCAAAAACTATGAAAATGAAAAGATTAGAAATCAACGCCGAAAACAAATTAACTCCTGCCGATACTAACGTTATCATCAAATTTGCATCATGGGTAACCAAAATAAATCTGCCGTTCGTGATCATAACTGCGGGTATGATCGTGATGCTGTTATGGGCAGGCGCCTTCAAAATGACTGCGCCGGGAGCCGAAGGTATTGCACCATTGGTGAACAACAGTCCTTTGATCAGCTGGAACTATAAAATATTCGGCGTCTACCACGGTTCCGACCTGATCGGAATAACCGAATGGATAGCGGCTGTGCTGATCTTCATCGGCCTGTTCAAACCGCAAGCGGGCGTCATGGGGGGAGCCATAGCAGTTTTGATGTTCTTTACCACCAGCACCATGTTGATCACAACACCAGACGCCTTGATCAAAGTGGGTGGCTTAAGCTACATGAATAACCTGGGTTTGTTCCTATTTAAAGATATTCTGAACCTGGGTGCATCATTCTACCTGATCTCCAAGTTCGGTCATAAAGCAATCATTGCCCAACACAAAAACAACTAAGCCAAGGGGCGCCCGCAGCAAAAAATATAATAGCATTAACTAAAATCATACAACAACTTAACTACTATAACATCATGAAAATAATCGCAGTTCCAACCAGAGACCAAGTGTCACCAGCAAACCAGGCCTTATTTGATAACCTGAAAAAAAATATCGGAAGTGTACCAAACCTGTTCGCCGTATATGCACACTCAGAAAATGCTTTAGGCACCTACTTAGCGTTCTCCGGTGCAAAAACATCCTTGAAAGCAAAAGAAAAAGAAGTGGTAAACCTGATCGTCAGCCAGGTAAACGCTTGTGAATATTGTTTAGCCGCCCACACCGCTATTGCAAAAATGAACGGTTTTTCAGATGACCAGATCTTAGAAATCCGTCGCGGTGAGATCAGCTTTGACAGCAAATTGGATGCACTGGTGAAAGCAGCCAAAAGCATCGCTGAAAATAAAGGTCATGCTAACCCACAACTGGTAGAAAATTTTTTCGCCGCAGGATACACTGAGGGATCGCTGATAGATGTGGTGATCGTAGTTGGCGATAAAATCATCACCAACTACATATTTGCGTTAACAGCAGTACCAATCGATTTCCCTGCCGCGCCAGCACTTTAATATGAACTATGAAGACCCGTATCGGACCGAATGGCTTCATGGACGATACCGAAGGTAACCGCGTCGCCTTCCATTCTATGCAATAAGCAAAATGACACCGATCAGGAGCAGGCCGAAATAGACATAGCGACGGAAGTTGCGTCCCTCCAGCCGGTGGTTCAGCCATCGACCCAAAAAGATAGCGGGCAGTATCGCCGGGAGCGAGATCAAAAAGTCGCTTAATACTTCGCGGCTGACCAGCCCTTTCCAAAAATACCCGGCCAGTCCCAACAGGCTGGCCGGTAAAAAATAACCCTGTAAAGTTGCGCGGAAGGTTTTGGCGTCCCATTCGCGGGCGTTACCATAAACAGCCAGCGGCGGGCCGTTGATCCCGAACGCCCCGCCAAATATCCCCGACAGGAAACCGCAGACCAGCAGCCAGAACCGGCTATCTTTTTCAAGCCGGAACGCCTTACTGGCCAACAGGGCATATATGGCGTAACCAATAACTATTACCCCCAGGATTGCTTTAACCACAACAGGGTTCCCATGACTTAGCAACAGCACACCGAGCGGGATCCCGGGTATGGCCGAAAGAATAAGCCATTTAGCGCTGCTGAACTCGATCCGGCGGTGATCCTGTATCACCACGACCAAAGCAACCAATACCGACATCAATACGGATAAAGGCACCGCCAGGCTGATCGGCATTAATAACCCGAATAAGGGAACCGCTATCAGCGATTCCCCGAAACCAAATGTTGACCTGACCAGGGTGGCCAGGAAACTGATGAGTAATACTCCGGCAATGATCATCGTTTCCGAAAAATTATTGCATCCAGTGAATACCTTCCTGCGCCCAGTATGATCAGGGCTAATAAACCGGCGATATAGATCGTGTTCAGTTCATAACCCGGCGGTCCGAAAACCGGCCCCTGTGCCGTCAGCCCGATGGTCTTCACCGAGCTATAACCATAATGAATATGAATTGTAAACAGCGCCACCAGCATGGTGCCGATAAGCGGAATACTGACCAAGCTTACCAGCAGGCCGGCCAGTAAGGCCAAACCACCCAGTAATTCGGTGCCAACTGAAAGCCAGGCCGTCACCTGCGGAAAAGGAACGTGCAATACCTTTAACAGCTCGGCGAAATGTTCCGGCCCCCTGACCAGTTTAGCCCAGCCATGGGCGACAAAACCAAAGCCAATGGCCAAGCGTAAAAATAAAGGTGCGGTCAGCCGGTAGTCCTTACCAGCGATCCATAGAAATAATTTGTTCATGATCGTTTGAAATGAAATAAATGCCTAAAAAAAGAATTAACAGACCAGGGACGATCAGATCCGGAGTGCGCGATTGCGTAAATAAAGCGGAATAGTTGAAGAACAAGAAGTTAAAGCTATTGGACCGGCAGTAACTTTCAGTGCAGCGCATGAACCGGCAAAACGGAACACAGTATTTGGCGACAATGCAGGCTGTGCAGCCCGCTGCGTCACCATGGTAAAGGTTACGCATTCCTTGCCACTCGTGATCTTGGCGTAATCCGGCGCCGGCTGCGCCTTTGTTACCGGTTCGGGCTGCGCCAGGCGGCAAAGCATATTCCGCAGCGGGCAAAAACCCAGGAGCAAAAACACACCCAGCACCCCCAGGCTAAACAGCCTACAGCTATAATGGCGAACACTTAATGAGCCGTGATTCATGGTTTAAAGATACAGATTATTTAGGATATGCGCCGGCTAAAGATCATGATACAACGTCACATTTTTCCGAACTGCCACCTGCTCTTCAGCCGAATTACCACATTCGGTATAAGTCCAATAAAATGACTGGTAAACACTTTTGGTGTTCAGGAAAATTCCGTTTAGCCTGTCACAACTTGTGAAATCTCAGCGAGATGCTGATTGGCGTAATGACCGATTTGAATCCGATAATTATAAAACTTCAATTATGTCTAAATCGGCGATTTGTATATATGCCTGAAAATGAATTTTTTGTAATCTAATTTGGTATACCTTCAGCAGAAATCGAACTGTTTTTCGGGGGTAAAATTGGCATAATTGCAATATGCAAAAAGAAAAAATGCAATGAATTCTATTATTAAATAGGTTCATTGCATTATTCTTAAAAGTAGCGGGGGAGCAGGATCGAACTGCCGTCCGCCTTGAGGCGGATATGAATCCTACGCTCTAACCATCAGAGCTAACTGGAAATTTTTCGCGGATAATTTTCCAGGCGAGTTTCCTGCCTTGTGTCGATTTTAAATAGTTTTCCCGCTTTATTGCTTCCGTTTTTGTCCCGTATTCTTCGGCGTGGACAACAACCCATGGGCGATATTTTATAGTGTGACCTTTGGTTGCTAATTTGTTGTGAGAAAGAATGCGATTAGTTAAATCAGAGGTATAGCCAATATAGATTTGGTTGAATTTAACAGAATATAAAACGTATACTGTGAACATGTATGGCCAGGTTTAAAAAGAAAATGGCCCTTATCTGCCAAGATAAGAGCCTTATTTTCAAAGTAGCCTCGGGCATCAAATATACGAACGTTTTTGTGGAAGATTTAAGGCGTCTGGCAGGAATAAATAAGCCTTAAATGCTTAAAAATGGGCTTTTTTATGATTTTGTAATTTTCAGAAGCTGGTAAAAACAAACAGAATTTAAACTGTTTTTGCTGACCACACCGAAAATTATCGAACTGTTGCTAAAACGGGTTAAATGGACTTGTAAAATTTGGCTCCATATCTGCATCTAGGCCAGTATAAAAATGAGGCCGATCAGCCGCCGGCCTCATTTTTATTAAAATCCATTAGGAAAAACCTTTGGGGCTAAGTAGACCGATATTATTCTCGGCAAGGGCCTTTGGTAACCGTGTCAATACCTCCGGTTGCTGATCCAGCACTCCCCAGTCCTTTAGTACCGCCAGGCATTTTTTCAGTGTTACCTTATTATTGTAATAAGGAGCTGAGCGGTCATCATAAAAATGCTCGCTGGATTGGTAACGGATATCGAGGTCAGGCGCAATGCCGGAAACGACGCCGCCGGCAGAACGCTGCCAGATCGGGCAATAATCCCTGTTAAAAAGGACTTCACTACCATCAGCAAGTTTCCACAGGCCGTACGGCAGAGCCAGCCGCATGGGTTTGAAGTCGGCGAGCTGTGGTTGTCTTCTTAAGATGGTCAATTCATGGCGCCCGACGGTAAAGTGTCCGGAATCTGAATAGCCATCTACGGTACTCCTTCGGGTATCGTGACCAAAAACCAGCGCGACCTGTTGATTATGCTTTAATCGTATAAAGGTGCCGCCAGAGATACGCCGATACTTCGAACCGGGCCATTTTATCGTTTTAGGCCATTTTTCCAACATTTTTGTGGCCGTATCAAACTGCTTATGCAGCATTTCAAGGGGCGGGCAATCATGATAGGAACGGTCAATGATCGCCTTCGCCCGACGGAGCATGATCCTGAACTTTGCCTGTTCCTTCAGGGAGGGGGCATCGCCTGTCCAATAAAAGCCGCCGCCATAATAAATGCTATTGAATTCCTGATTCGCGAGCGTAATCTCATCATATTCGCAGCCAAGCCAGGTATCCATCGTGATACGGATGTCCTGCAATGCTTTTTTTGCCCGCTTGTGGTATTCAGCCGCAGCGAGAATATCGCTCAGCAGGTCTCCGACACGGGCGTGGCGTTTGACGGTCATCTTCCGGTTCGGATGCTGGCCGATCACCTTTCCACTGATCGTATGATGGTAATCCAGGGTGGCAGGTACCGGTATGGCGGGTCTTCCGCGATCCGGTTTTTGGCGCGGCCGGCCAGGCGTATGGTTGACGACCTGCTCCCAGTTTTCATAGCCATTTTCTTTGGCCACAAGGTTCAAAGCTGCTGTATGGGTGATCCCATTAGCTTTACTTACTTTTTTTGCTTTACGTTTGATTGATTCGGCGCTAAGGCCGATGGTTGTGATTTTCATTGATACTCCAAACTCTCGCCAGAAAACGTCATTCGCCAACCGCTTCCCGATAACGAGAAAATGGGTTCAATAAAATGGTTAAAAGACGGCGCCGGTTGGGCTTCGCTAAGACGAATGGCAAGCTCCCGCTTTTGAGCTTTGTACAAAAATAAGCATTGGCAGCGGATTTCATATAAACTGTAAATAATATTTTCACCAAAAGATATCCACACAACCGGCATTTAAATAAAGATCCTTATCTTGAAGGAAATTTGAACAGGGGCACCACCTGCATAAAAACTGGTTTTTTTCGAGATGGCACGTAAGTACCCTAAATTCCTTTGGTCTAATCCGACCAACACTAAATCCGATGGCCCTTTCATTATCCATACACAACGGCCCCGGTTTATCGCCAAACCCCATTTTACCGAACAGCGTTACTTTCACAGCATCTCGATCCTGGAGATGTGGGATGATGATCTTGGGCCGTTCGACCCGGAGGTAAATGAAGCCAAAGCGGAACTTTTTCAATGGTTCGAGCATTCCGGCAGGCAAATGTCGATCCACCCGGACGACAAGATCATTTGGGAGATATCCCGTCTGCCTTTCTTAAAAGACAACCAGGTAGAATTCACCGTGGAACAAGCCCGGGAAATTGTCCGGATACTTTTCCCAAGCAAAACGAAGGTGATATACCCATCAAGCAATTCCTACGGATTCAAACATTTGCTGGAGCGTATCAGTGGCAGCCTTAATAAAGGAAATCGTAAATACTGCAGCAATGACACGATGAAAAAAGCTTTTGAACTGGAAGGTTTTAAAATGCAGGCCGATGGTCCTAATGCCTTTATGAACCTGTCCGCGAAAGAGGTGAAAGCGGCCAGGGCACTTTTCCGGGGTTAGCCGGGACTTTTTTTCTTTTATAATTTTAGTAGCTTTATGTGATAAAGGATAAAGAACTATGGAACAGTTTTTACAAGACAAAACGCCGTTCGAGCGACTGCTCATTTTGGGTGGCGCGATCTGGTTAGGCGCTAAGGTACTGGATGCGATCACTACACCGCACGACACGGTAAATTATGCTTTATACCGCAAAAAACGACTTGTCTATCATGGCGTCACCTATGAGGACCGGTTGGACATGCGTCTGGACGAACACGAAGGATGCGGGAAGGTCTTTGATGACTGTGTTTATGACGATGCCAAACCGCGTCGTCAGGCCTTAAGTCTTGAACGCAAGCGGATCAGGCGGGACAAGCCGGTGTATAACAAACATCATAACTGGTAAATAACGTGGCAAAACTTGTTTTGGACACCAGTGCCTGGCTTGACCTGGCCAAACTTCGCTTCAGCGAGGTGCTGACTGAACTGGAAGAGCAGATCGCCTCCGGCGGTACGGTGCTGCTGGTCAGCCAGATCATTAAAGACGAATGGGCGCGGAACAAGGAGCGTGTGATCAATGACACCATGCAATCGATACGCAGCCACGCGAGATCTGCGCTGACCATGGCCGAATTGCTCGAAAAACAAGATAGTGATCAATTAACCGCCATCGCCGAGAAATATAGAACGATTGAAGCAGCACAGCGGGTGCTGGCGGAAAAATTCGCAGAACGCCTGGAGAAACTTATTGATAGCGCTACCGTCTACCCGATCAAAGATGAATTAAAGATCGAAATGGCCGACAGGGCCGTCGCTAAACTGGCACCATTTCACAACAGCAAGAATAATATGGCCGACGCGCTGTTGTACTTTGGGGCGGTAGCCTACGTCAGGGAACATACCGAAATCGCCAACGATCTGATCTTTGTCACGTCCAATTCGAAGGAATTTAATGACCCGGATCATCCGCTGGAAATCCATCCCGACCTTAAAAGACCATTCGTGCATTTTAATAATAACGTGGCCAACGCGTTACAAATGCGTAAGGAGGTCATCGATGAAATGGATGAATACCACGAATACAAATTTTGGAGTTGGATCGAACAGGAAGCGGATATCGCGCGGGGTAAATAGCCGGGAAAAGGTATCGGTACGCTTAAAAGCACCTAAAAAGCGCTTAAGCAGGAAAATTTTTTGACAAAAGCCCGGCAGGTTTACCGGGCTTATACATTTTAAACTTCAACTATCCGCCCGTCCTGGCAGTCGGCTGCTTCCTTTTCCGCTTCGGCATAATCATCGAATACCAAATTATTGCCATCGGTGTCGGTGCAAATGGCGGCATACTCGGGTCCACCCTGCAATTCTAAAATTAAGTAGCTCATATTTTATGTTTTAAATTTTCTGTCTTTTTGGGTTAATACACCGCTACGATAGGCGATTTTGCCATTTATGCCGTTCATCGGTTCAACGTATTCGTACGAAAATTCAACCCCGAATTGGTCAGCGACCTGTTTTAACACATCGGTATTGGGCGACCATCGTGTCTCATAATTCAGTATGTTCGCCAACGTCCATATCTCAAAGAAATACCCATCGTCAGCGTTGACGAAATCGGGCAATTGCCCTTTATCCTCGGCCTTTTCTTTTCTTTCCAATTGTTTAAAAAGGAACATGGTACGGTTGACCTGAATTTTCTCCCCATGGAAGATGACGATATTTGAACACCAGTTTGCCATAGCTTTAGAATTTAAGTGTAAATAATCCGGAAATAACCGCAATCATGCGCCCTCATCAGGTTAGCTACTTGCGTTAATTCACCATCAACTTGTTCGGAGATTTCAGTGTTATCTTCACGAATGTTATCGGGGCTGAACAAATCCTCCTCTAAAATCCGGTCTTTATAGGTCGGCTGTTGTTTGGCGATAAAACCGATAAAGTTCTTGGTAAACTGGCTGTAATGCACATCCAGTACCTTTAAAATATTTTCATGTTTGATAGTCATAATCGTAAAAATTAAGGGCGGATTTACCCGCCCGTGTTGAACCTTAATTGAATAAAATACCATTACCAAGTTTGGCAAAGCCCTCGCATAGGTTAAAGGCGGTTTGCCCTTTCTGCAAAGCGTTGCCGTACATGATGGATTTGAATTTGCTTTCCTCGTCCCTGAAATTGCGCACATTTTGAAAGTAACCCGTCACGGCATTAAACGCTCCGAACAATGTCCCTTGGGTGGTGATTTCCTGCTGGGTCGGGCTGACCAATGCGTATTCCATGACCGAAGAAACCATGTTGTTAAAATGGCTGGACAATTCTTCGTCTTTGCCCGTCTTTAACTTTTCGGTGGTTTCCTTATTCGGCGACATCGCTAATTGTATCAGCCGTTTGAGTTCAGGGTCGGTAATCCGTACCCTTGTCCAGCGGTTATAAATCGCTTCCAGTTCGACCGATAGCTGGTTAGTGATACCCAGCATTTTATGCGCTTCTTTCAATTTGTCGGTTGCGCTGGCGGTATGCCGTATCTTGATGCAATTGGTGTGGTTACGCAAAGCGGCGTTTAAAGTATTACGACAAACTACACGGATAGGTGTAAAAGCAATCGTAATACTCCCGGTGCCGTCATGCGATGAAGTCAGCAGTAAATACTTTTCGATACAATCATCCCGCCCCACCCTGATATAGTCGGGCAGTTTGGCGGTTACGAAAATGACCGCCCCCTGCGCTAACGCCCCGGCGGTCTCATACAAAATCCCATTTTTACCGCCGACAATGCTGTCAAAGAATTGGAATACCTCGGTATTCTGCACCACCTCGTAATCGCTGCCGACCTTATCGCCTAAAATAGCTTCGGTGTCGGTGCGATAGGTAAAATAACTGTTATCTGAAATGATGTTTATCCCGCTGGGCAGGGGGTGAATATTCGGGCGTTTGACCACCTCGAAATTTAACCCTGCGTGGACGATGGCTTCTTCGCTGGTGGGGTAATCGCTGATAATTTGCCCCAGCCCATGCCATGCTTTTTCTTTGACCGAAAAGAAACTATGCTTCCCCGTCTGTTCGTTATAATGAATATCGTGTGCCATGATTTTAATATTTGATAAGTCTATAAACTATAGCAATTGCTGAAATCTGCCAGTTCCATTTGGAATTGTGCAGGGTTTTCGCTGGCTAATTGCTGGGCATAACCCTCCCAAAAAATTTGGTTGGTCAACTCGATGAAAATCTCTATCATTGTTTTACTTTTTAATTCTTTGAATTATAAAACAGACGCCCCCGATACTTCCACTATCAGGGGCGTTGTCCATTAATTACTTGGCGGGGATAATGATACCCGCTTCGATTTCAGCCAGTTTGTCTACGCAAAGGCGGTTCACCATCTGCGAAACTGTCCAGATAATGGTCGGGTTCTTGGTGGTGAATTTTTGGCGGTTATCGTCCTCAATGGTCAAAGTACAGCCCTGGTAAATATTACCGCCTGTCTCGTCCATTTCCTCTTTCAGGTCGAACTCAAAGCCCTCTAAATTATTGATGGTCTCAATCAATTTATCCCTTTGGATTTTACGGCGGTGCAATTCT
>Ga0206947_1173_pt1 | contig 15755 bp, 16 predicted proteins | sample Alteio_BWOrgHeat_3_FD_153239 | JGI IMG/M metagenome (GOLD analysis project Ga0206947, IMG submission 153239) | Enriched cells from forest soil in Barre Woods Harvard Forest LTER site, Petersham, Massachusetts, United States -... | ecosystem: Environmental > Terrestrial > Soil > Temperate forest > O...
CGCCGCACGAGCTGGCGCCTTTTCTCCCTCGCGGATCCTCGAGCAAGTCCAAGCCGATCGCTTTGCGTTCCTGGTCAGTAAGCGACGCGATGCCGTCCCGCGCCACAGTGCCCTCCGATTAACCCTGGACTGGAGCTTTCATTTGCTGCCAGAGTCGGCGCAGACCCTCTTGGCTGGTCTATCGGTTTTTAGAGGTGGCTGGACGTTATCCGCAGCGGCGAAAGTCTGTTCACTAGCCGAAGAAAAGACTCTGGAAATTCTAGAGGTGCTTCTAGATAACTCCTTGATCAAGGTGGCTGACCACGAAGGCGGAATGCGCTTCACGATCTTAGAAACGGTCCGGGAGTATAGCTTCGAGCGATTGACCGAGTCAGGACGTAAAGTGTTGGCGGCCCGAAGACACCGCGACTATTTCGTTGATCTTGCAGAGCAAGCGGAGCCCGAGTTGACTGGACCCAACCAGGTTGTGTGGGTGAATCGGCTTCAAACGGAGTTCGACAATCTTTGTGCCGCGGTTGACTGGTGTGAAAGGGACGAAGCTAGCCAAAAAACAGGGCTCAGGTTAGCTGGCGCTCTGGCGGCCTTCTGTGAGGTCCGCGGATATCTAAGTCTTGGTCGGCGGTTTCTCGAGCGAGCGCTGGAACTTGACGATGGCTCGGTCTCCACGCCGAAACGAGCTAAGTGCTTGCATTGGGCGGGCGTTTTGGCTGCCAGTCAGGGAGAAAATGAGTCGGCACGGACCTTCTTGCAGGAGGCCCTAAAAATCTATGAGCTACTGTGCGATAGCCCGGGCATCGCAGCTGCAAAGGATTGCCTTGGTCAATTGGCTGCTACCCATGGCGACTACCATAGTGCGCGGGACTTGTGCGAACAGGGCCTAGATATCCGGCGCAAGATTGGGGACAAGACCGGAATTGCCAAGTCGCTGTTTAGCTTGGCGCTCGCAACGTGGGCGTTAGGTGGCCATGCGCAATCGATAGCCCAATATGAAGAAAGCCTGATACTTCGCCGAGAAGTGGATGACCATCGAGGAATCGCGAACTCGCTGGCCAGACTCGCGCTTATTGCCGATCTCAGGGGTGAATATGATGCTGCTCAGAAGCTGGCTCAGGAGAGCTTACATATCCTGGAAGCTTTAGGAGATAAGAGTGGCATCGCTGAATCACTGCTAAGGATGGCATCCATTTCCTCGGCCAGAGGAGACTATGAACGGGAGCGGATCTTGATCGAAGAGTGCCTGAAAATCCGATCGGAACTAGGCGATAGGGAAGGCATCGCAACCGCGCTGTATTGGTTGGGACAACTGGCTGTCGCTCAAGGCAATCTTGAATCTGCGATCAAGGAGTTGCGGAAAAGTATCAGTCTCTTCAGGCAGACCGGTGGTCACTGGCTTATCCATGCGCTCGGGCTCCTCGGGCATGTGGCCCGAGACATGAAGAATTATCCGCTTGCTAAAGAAAGCTATCGAGAGAGCCTGCTCATCCGAGCGGAAAGACATGACGACTTGGCGATCGCCCAGTCGATTGAGGACTTTGCTGGTTTGGCCTGGAGGGAAGGCCACATGGAACGCGCCGCGCGACTTCTCGGTATGGCGGAAGCTATTTGTAAAAACGCTGGCTACAACGTGCCGGCAGGCCCGGACAGCGCTTACCGACGAACGTTTGAAGTTGCCCTTCAAACGCTTGGCGCCGATGTGTTTGCAGATGCTTGGACAGAAGGTCACATGATGAGCCTGGAGCAAGGTGTCGACTTTGCTTTGGATTGTAGAACTTCCGGTCAGTGAGATAATTCGAGCCGACTCGGTGCGAGCATGTATGAAGCAAGTTATGGGTTCAGATGTGACGGCGGCCCCGCGAAAGGTAAAGAGCCCTCAAGTCACTTGACGTGAAGCGTGAAAGTACGAATCCCGTCAAGTCAAGCTCTGGATTCTAGGTTCAAAAGTGTTGCTGCACCGTACGGGACAGGTTTGGAACTATCATCGCTACTTAGACTCCGCGCGGACCGAAGAACTCAGCGGCCGGTCGTTGCTAAGCCTGATTGAGATGTCGTCGATGTTCAGGCCAGTGCCCTGCCCTTGGGGATCGAAAACGATCTTCGAGATTCTTAATCCTTCGAAAGCTGAACCCAAGGACGAGCTCTGTACACCTGGGTAGATGCGGTTGGAACTGTTCTGACGTCCCGAATCGCGGCCTACGCGCACATCGACCAGAATTCTACCGCCAACGCCAGAGCGATCCCAGTCATACACACTTCATTGCATGTATTTTAGTTGTTATAAGCGATTCAAATTTGACCGGGCTTTAGACCTGCCACTTGTCCACAAAAAACGAATCGTTGCCGTACATCGTGAACGCAAGTCGCCCGACAAGCCAGTTAGGTGCTGGACTGCGGTTACTTGGAGTCCTAGAGATCCAGTGGCCAGAGGATTAAAGAAACTTCACGGAACGATTCTCTTTAACGCAGGCGGCTTCCAGCTTCCGTCCAAGATGCTTGGCTGGGTCTCCTTGGGCCAATACATTCTTAAAGTAACGTTGAAATCCCCTTCAGGCGCTGGGAGCCAGTTGGCTTCCTTCTCCGCCCCCGGGGACTCATTCTGCACATAAATATCCAACGACCCGTCCAGACCATACTTGAGTGGCATCCAGCCACTGATTGCGTATCGGTTGATGGGATTGTCCACAAAAAAAGAATCGGAGCCGTACATCGTGACGGACCAGAAGGCCTTCACCGGCGGGTTCTGTCCTTTGTCGAAGTGCAGGACATACCTGTTCGATCCGTTCAGGTGTTTGCCGCCCTCGTCTACAAAGCTAGTCGGATAGATTGCATCCTCTTGGAGGTTCGCACCGAAGGCAATCAGCGCGATGAGCGCCCGGGCATTGTAGTTAGACCCGTATCTGCCAACGATTCTGCTGGGGATGATCCATCCGTTCACCGTTTTTCCCAATTTTCCCGACGCCTCATGAAGTTTTTTAAGCGCTATCGAAAAAGCCGGTTCCAGCGCCCGCGCAACTTCAGGGTCAAGGTGCGAGGGATCAAACGGCTGGCCCGGAACGATGCCAATGCTGGCAAATTTCTGCAATTGCTGTCTGTCGGCTGCTGGCGGCGGGTTCGACTTTAACAACTTCGCCATCTCGCTGAAGTAGGTAGCCGAGTTCATGGCCATTAGCTTTTCCGCTGGCCCCGTCTTGTAGTCGAAGTTCGGATTCCTGGTACCTGACGGCGGCGTATAGCTCTTTCCAAAATGAGATAGGGGCGTGAGCTTGTACTCCGCTTGAAGGGCGTGCACCGCGGGATAGTCGGCCGGACCATTGCATTGGGTCCTGCCGAGGATCCATACCATGTTAGTAGAGGACTTGAACACGGGCATATTCGAAGGCAACGGTTCAGTCCAATTTGGTCCGACAATCAAATAGTTGCCTCCCTGGTTTCCAGTCGTTCGCGTGCCAGGTGATCCAAACACGTTCGTCCATGCGTCAAACATCGGCATTAGGAAGTAACGCCCATGGGTATTTGGAATCGAGAGCACCAGCGGCTCATCAGACAGGTCGAGAAACGCTGGAGAATACAAGGTATCCACGTTAGCGCGCACTACCTGCTTGAAGCTGGCGGTTGGGAAAGCTTCCATATTTCCGAACTGGTTGACCGGAGCAGCACCCCGCATCGGGTGCACCACATTCGTTGAGGCTTGCTTGGTGAGGTCCATGATCACCAGCGGAAGTCCGTAGATCACAGCTTCCACCCCTGTTTGAAGAGCCTCCAACTGCTTGGGTGTCATAGATTCCGGGGTCCGGCTTGACGTCACTGGCACGGATGTTAGAAGGGTCAATGCAAAAATAGCAACTCCCGTCATTGGCGTATTTTATATCTCAAGGCACAAGCAAACTACAAGCTTGAGGGGGAACCATGCACCGCCGACTTTTCCAAACATGGTGGGTCCACGAAGAAAAGTCTTCCGTCCGGACTCGAAGCGTTTTCAGATTCAAAAAACGGTGGTACGCCGCACGGGACAGGTTTGGACCTTTCCTGGCGGCACCGACCGGAAGATACCGGATCGTGATGACCTTGAGTTCCGAGTCGAGGGCAGCAAAATGACCGTCTGAGAGATAAAAGGCGCCCTCAGCTCTTTCCGTCTGTTTTCACCGAACCAACGGCTCGTGGTGACTTGTCGCAGGCAGTTTACGGGTCAGTGGGGCGCGGAACGCTGGCGGTCAGATGAGCCAGCCTGACGCGATTCTCCGTTTTATTGACGATTTGCCGACGGAATTCTTCGTCGAATTTGACTCGGACATGGCCGCTGTTGGTATCGACTATGTCCGCGAGACGCGTCCAAATGAAGCCTATGCTGGCGTCGAGTTTTATTTGAACCCGGCAATCCTCTTCTATGTTGGTAAGCCATTTATCAATGAATTTCTGAAACGGGCTGCTCAACACTTCAATGACATCGCGTATCCAAGAGCAAAGAAGGCGTTTGCCGACCTCTTGCGGAAAGTCTTCAGGTCACATCGACCGATACGAATTCTTGCTACTCCGGGGAAGGTCAAGTATCCGGAGTCGCAAATGTTCGCCTTCTTCTCAAAGGCGCGTAACGGAGATCCGTCAAATTCATGTTCCTCTCAACTATTAGTGACAGAAATACGGCATAGCGGTCGAGCGGCTGTTTCAATTGCTGGCCGGGCACTTGGACCAGACTTTATCGGTTGATCCGATTTCGGCTGCACCCATGGGGAAGTCGTGGGAGCCAATCTTCATGGTCTATGATCCCGAGATGTCGGCAGGGTCTGGAAGGATGCACGTCCAAGGGCTCCAGAGTGACCGAAGTTGCCCGCTCTCTTGAAGAGTCGATTGATTCTGCCGCTGGCCCCTTCGCCCTGGGGACGCACCCATAATCTGTGGAAGAGCCTCTTTGTGCAGAGCCACCCCTCTCAATTCGATCAAGGTCTGCCCGTTGTCTGGGGCATGACGACGATTTATGGAGAGGCAGCAAACGTGACTCTGGGTTGGAAGCCAGAATCAGCTAAGCATGCGGGCAGAGGTGAGTAAAAACTGCATTTCTAGATAAGCCCCGTGACGCTGAGTTTTGCGAAGATTCTAAACGAGTTGTTCGGTTTCGAGGGTTCGCTGATATGGGTAGATAGCACCATGAATACTCGCGACGACGAAGTACTGCTTCGAGAATTCTGCCTGGGATCGGAGGACGCGTTTAGAGAACTCGCCCAAAGATATGGGGCAATAGTTTATGCGGCCTGCTTGAAATCCTTGAGGAGGCCGGAAATGGCGGAAGATGCTGCCCAGGCCGTCTTTTTGGTTCTCCTCAAAAAAGCCGAGCGGCTTCGGGTCCGAACCACCCTGATTCCTTGGCTGCTCGCTACCTCGCGGGTGGTCTGCCGGAACTTCACGAGGGAAGAGCGTAGGCGGCGACGGTTCGAGCAGCCCTTGCAGGAAGACGTCGCCGCTACGGAAGCCATTTTCGATGGCTCGATTTTCGAAGCGCTCGGCAAGCTTCGCGATCCCGACCGCGAGGCTATTGTGCTCCGCTTTGTTCAGGGTTTAAGCCTGGGTGAGGTGGGAAGGCTTCAGGGCATATCGGAAGATGCAGCACGCATGAGAGTGAAGCGAGGCGTTTCCAAGCTCAGAGAGAACTTTGTGCCGAGCCTGTTCATCCCTCCATCCCTATTCAATCGGCTGGCCAGTCCTAAAGCGGCCCCGGCACTTATTCAACAGCTCGCAATGAAATCAGCAACTATGGCTATTACAAGCACCACCGCCCTCGTCGCATTCGTCGGAATCGCTGCCATCGGGGCCGCCGGTTCGACCACCTTCTATCGATCCCGGACGCCGGCCTTACCAGGAGTTCAGAGGCCAAACGTGGCCCGCAAGGCAGAAGATTCGACATCCACTGGCCCCAGCTCCGGGGGAGAAATACCCGTGATGCAGTCGGAGTTCACGCTTCGATACCAGGTTTATTCCAAGAGCGATCCAGAAGGCCACCACTTCGTCCTCCTCTCGTCAGAAGGCTCGGATCTCTTGATCCAGGAGGAGAACGACAGCTCAGGCGAGTTAACACCCGGGATGTGCGTGATTGTTCGAGACAACCGCTCCTACATGCCAATCGGCTCCCATTCTCCTAGTGCGCATGCAAACATGTGGGTGACAAGTTCGATTTACGCCGCGCCTCCTTTTCCTCTGTACGTCGGAGCAAGTTTTCCTGCGATCCACCCGTTGGCAGAGTTGACCGGCAACGGCAAACAGACCGTCGGGTCGTTGAAACTGACTGCTAACATCTACCTGCGGGGCCTTCCGCCGGAGCGGCCCTATGTACTTGGCGAATGTTCATTTATGAACGTGGCCAAAAATGTTAGGGTCCTCAGCTCCATTGCGGCCGGAACTATTGAGGAGCCGTATCGGGTATGGAATCTGAGCGGCTTTCAAAAATGGAACGGCTTCCAACTTGCCTCGCAAATCAGCGACACCTCTTATCTTAGGTCCGGTACGGAACCTAGCCGCGTCGTGCTGGATTGGACAAGATACGTTCTTCGGTCCAAAGCTTCGTATGCCCAGCCGTTCGATCTCTTTCACCCTGAGCACTACCTCGACGAAGGAGACCACGTCGAATATAAGATTCCGATGCAAGCCGGAATGAAACTTGACTTTACCTATCATCGGAACCGAGGAACGGTCGAGGACCAGGCCAAAGCCCAAGACACTCTCGAACTAAATCTGCAACGCCAGGGAGGCTAGCGAGGCCGAGTTTACTGCCTCGAAAGGCGCCATCGTGGCCGTGGCCCTGGTGGCGTAGCCTTGCCTCAAGAGCTATCACAGTGAACGTCGTAGGCCCAGACGGAACCGATACCGGAGGGATGTCAGGCTTAAAATTGGAGAAGATTTTTGCAACGTCTTCCCGCCGGAGAGTTGGCACGCCAGCCGACGCATCGCGTCTCACCACATTTTCAGTGAGTGAAGAGGCGGAATGGATAACCGGCCAAGTCATTCGATCCCCGGAAGCGTCTAGCAAAATTTCGTTGAGTTATTCACGTTGAATTGATAACGGCAGATCAGTCCTAACACCGGGAAGAGCCAAATCATGCGATGCCGTTTGACAGACCTTCAACCTTGCCGATGCGATAACTTGAAGCCCACGCAGACTGACTATTATTCTAGGTTCAAATTGTACTGGTACTCCGAACGGGACAGGTTTGGAACTCTTTTGGTCCCTTGAATGGTCGCAGTAAACTGGAAAGGATGGTTGCTTAGCCGCTGACCTGGGTGCTTGGGGGCGATCCTGCCACTGCTTGGCAAGCGATGCGAGATTTGCAAGGATCTCCAGAGTCGGACTGGGATCCAATTCGAAGGACCGTCCCAGTCAAAGGTTGGGGTGCAAAGGTCCTTTGCGCGATCGACGCCGATGGTCTGTGGCCAGAGGAGGGGTGGAAAGGTTCTATTTGGTCGCTTGGAATGCTCATAGACTTCGGAGTGCCCCCAGAAGAGCCTAGGGCACGGTTTGCCGCAGATAAATATCTCCAACCCAAACTATCTGCCTCTCGATTCTGGGAGACTGTCGGGCTGTTTAAGAGAACCGATCTGTTCAAGTACACAGATCTATGCCACTTGGGCTTTTGGCAAAGAATCGGATCATACTTCGGATTGGATCAGGAGCACCTGGTCAGGTTGGCAGAAATTGTGCTCGAACTTCAAATGCCAGACGGTGGATGGAATTACCGGTCACAAAGGCTGCCAAAAACGAGGCACTCATCGTTCCACACGACCTTTGATATTCTTGAGGGACTCAAGGACGCAACCGATTCCGGGATACTTCCGGTGCAAGCGTTCCGCCAGTCTGAGGCTCGCGCGCTGGAATTCATGCTCGCACACCACCTCTATAGATCTGATCGAACCGGAGAGATCTTCAGCGAAAGCTTCACTCGACTGTCTCATCCGAGTCGCTGGCACTATCGCGTGCTCCGCGGGCTAAATTATTTCCGCAACTGTCCAGACATCGCGGATGTACGTCTCGCTGACCCAGTAGCGCTGCTCGCTGGTCGATGTAAGCCAAATGGTCGATGGCCATGCGAGTTCCCCATAACCTGCAAATCGTTGTTCCAGATGGAGCCGAATGGCGGCGATAGCCGTTGGAACACGCTCAAGGCTATGTGCGTGCTCGCGGCACGGAGCCGATCGATGAATTATTAAGAGTTGCAATCCTGCTAGATTTTGCCAAGAGAGGGAATTAGAAATCGACGACGAGAAGACGCATCACAGTTCCATCCGGAACCGTCTCGCTTTAAGATTCAAGAATGAGGTTGGTACACCGAAGTGGATACGCTTAGACCTTTTCTTCGAGTTTGACTCCCGGTATCATGTTGACAAATGGCTAGATGCACAGCACCCGTACACGGTCATCGAACAGCGAGTGGTAGAGCGAACTGCCCTGCATGCGGAGGCAGCGGTCGCAGTTACGGCTGTTACGGAGGCTACAGCTCGTATCCCCGTCCTACTCGGCGGTAGGGAGCAGCAGTGGAAGCGGCAGGGGTAGTGGTGGCGGGTCGAGTCGCAGCACAAGACCACGCTGGTCGCGAAGCGGTTCGTCGCAGTTGTACACACCTGCCGAAGTGGTGGCGCTCACGCCGGCCCGCAACAGCGTCGAGACCCTAGCAACACGCCCTGAGCTTCGGGATGTCTTTCTCTGCCACGCGTGGGACGACCGGCAGGGGTCCGCCAAGGAACTGCATGATCTATTAGAGTTGCTGGGCGTCTCTGTCTGGTTTAGCGAGAAGGACGTTGGCCTCGGTGTGCCATTGATGCGCGCCATCGACAAGGGATTGGCGAACTCGCGAATCGGGATCGTGCTGGTGACCCCAGCGCTCCTGCGGCGTCTTCCGGCAGAGGGCATAGCTGACAAAGAACTTTCGGCACTCCTCGCGCTTGACCGTCTTATTCCCATCGTTCACGAGACGACGTATGAAGCTCTACGCGATGTCAGCCCCCTGCTCGGATCGCGAAGCGGCCTGAGCACTGCCGAAGAATCGATGGCGGACGTAGCAGCCAAGCTTGCCGAGCTCGTTGCCCCCTAGATCAATTTTCGGCGTTGGTCGAACGTCATCGCCGTGGGGGAGTGGAATGTGCGCTATTTTATCAGTCTGAAGCTGCTGCGCATCCTTGCGCTGTAGAAAGGCCTTGGCTTCATATCGATCAACCTTGGCAAGGTCAGCTCTCCACCAAAAGATTAGGCCAGCGAAGCTGGGCGAATAGCGATTAATGTTCGGATATTGCCCAGTCCCAGGATACTTTCAGATTCAAAATGATGTGGGACCTACCACGTGACGCGTTTAGAATCTTTCTTCAAATCGCTTGGCGCTAACCGAATTGTCTTGATTGAACATACTCGCCAAACTCATTCGATGGTGGTTCGGAAGTGCTTTGGCCGCTGTTACCATGTTCACGGCTTTCGGCGGACACTCCCTCTTTGATCAGCCACTGGAGTAGTAAAACTAGAGCGTGCACATAATCAAAAGGAATAAGGTTTGATTCTGTGCGATACTATGCACATGGGAAAACATGGACCAGGCAGCGGTGGCCCGAGAGTTGGCTCGGGCAGACCAAGAACATTTAACGAGAAGTCAGTGCCAATTCGGGTTCCTGAGTCGATGGCTAAGCCTGTTGTCGAAGCAGTAAAGAATAAATTCCTAAAGAAAGGCGAAACGTTATCCCTTGATGAGTTTGAAGCGTTGCCGACATTCGCGTGGGACGTCAGCGAGACCTTGCCGCTAGTAGAAGGAGGGATTACTACACGAGCCCACATGACTTTCGTTGGAGATCAAATTCAGCCGGTGCGGGAGCATATTAAGGGCCTGGTGGAAAGCGGTGACCTCGAGCAAGGAACAATATTAAGATCGGATAAATTCGCTATTGAGGTCTTCTTCGGGCACCCTGGATGGACCGGGCATTTTATAGGATATCGAATTGATATTGCGCCGGACCAGAATAACTTCACTACGTTACGCGGCCTATGCGACAGCGACTTGATTGACGGAATTCGAGACGACTTCGTAGGCCCGATCATCGTGCATCAAATGGATGCAGAAACCATAGAAATCACACGAGACGCAAACAAGATTAGGCTGAATTTGATTCGTAACCCAAAAGTTCCGAACAGATATGCGCCCTTCGAAGCTCCTGATGCCAAGACCTTCACGTTTACATCCGATGCGACTGCGAAGAAGGCGCAGCAGATAGCGCAACAAATAATTGACAGGTCTACGGCCTATATGACAGGGGTGCGTCAAAAATACGGCATTGGCAAACATCGAAGTGGCGGCCAATGATCATTTGGAGAACTTTGGCGGCAAATGAAGAAGGGTGACCTTGAGCGGCACTTGCGGCGGCATGGCTGCGAGCTGGAACGAGAAGGTGCAAACCATTCCGTGTGGCTGAATTCCGCCACGGATGCTAGGTCATCTGTGCCACGTCACAGTAGTCGCGACTTCAAGCGCGGAACAGTACGCAAAATCTGTCAGGAATTGGGTGTGCCTTTGCCGAACGGCTTTTAGGTTAGAAGGCTACAGGGACGCGCTCCACCTGTGCATCCACACGTCGACTCTTGAGCGACGCTTCTCGGCGGGCGAGCGTCAATTCATGTACGGCGTCTAGGACCATCGCTCGAGCTTCCTCAATGGTTTCCCCTTCGCTGACTGCTCCCGGAACCTCAGGGACAGTTGCTATGTATCCACCCTCTTCTGCCGGCTCGAACACAATAGTGAACTCGTGCTCCATGTCAGTTATTATACGCCGACCTTTTTCCCGGTGACGCGAACTGGCAGATTTGAGATGCCTCACTGCCAAATGAGAGTAGAAGACTGGGATTGTTCGAATCCCGTGAGGTCAAGTACTAGATTCTAGGTTCAAATTGTGCTGGTACTCCGTCCTGGACGGTTTACGAACTTTCGACATTGTAGCAGCTTGACCCCGCACGTTTCGCCTCCGACCTCGAAGCTAGAAAGGTGCTGTTCAATTGAACATGATCGTGGCGCCAACCTAGAAAGTTCGACCTCTTCCACCCAATGGAAGGGTCAGCACGTTCAGCGCGCTCACGTTGAACCTAGCCTGGCCAGTTTTGGGGGCTTCCGGTGAGTCTCAGAGGCACGACAGGGACCAGCATAGGGACCAGCCACTCTTTGCGAGGTATAGCCTAGGGATAAACGTTGACTTGGAGTCCATCCTAAAGAGAGTCGCGTGCGCCATGCACATCAACTGGAAAGAGCAGCCGTGCTGTACTGCGCACATCTCGGCGGCCAGAGACACCGCATCCGCTTTGTCAACCTTACGAGAACCCCAATCTATCATCGGAGTGACGAAGACCGCGCCAATGCTGACCGCCGGTGCCCTTCATTGGTCGCGAGAGCAAGTGCTGGCATCTGTAGCTGAGCGGTTCGGAATTCAGGCTCATATTAATTGTTGCAGTGTCGTTCAAGATTCGTTCAAGGCCAAAGCGTCTTGGTTGGTCTCGAGCCTAGCGGCGGTTAGATGGGCCGCCGCCTCCCCAAGGAATACCCGTTCGTTCTCTATGCGACAAAATCCGAATTGGACCCCGAGAATAATCGCTTCAAGCAGATCGCTAAAAAGCGCGCGGCGGATTGCTCGAGGCTCTGATCACCCGCTCTGGCTTCTTCGGTTGAACGATTGGCGACTGGGCGAACACTCATTCCAGGACGTATAACAAACTCTATGCTTAGTCTCATTCTCGCCACTGTGCTGCTTCCTCAAGCAGAGACCGATCTCTTGGCAAAATCGAGGTTTTTGGTAGAGACCGGACATTGGACGGAGCACTCCGAGGACGTGCCAATCTACTCTTGGGTCGACTCGCACCACATTCTTTACTGCGTGGGTGAAAACTACTATCCGCACCCGGCGCCTCGTTGGTTTATAAGGGACGTTTCGACGCAGGCGTCTAGCGAACTCACGGCGCTGGCCAGCGAACCGGGGGGAACTGATGCTTTTTGGGATCCCCTTCCGAATCCGCAAGGCACCAGGCTGCTGTGGGCGACCATGGACAAAACCCGAAAACCAAAGTGGGCGGTGACGGATCTCGGTGGAAAGGTCATCGGAAGTTGGCCACGTCACGCGATGGCAATGATGATGAGTGTAGCGGGCCAAGACCAAAGCTGGACCGAGTGGTCGGCGGACGGGCAATCCATTATCGAATGCGAATCGCAATGGAAGCCGGCGACGAATTTGAAACTGCACACTTGGCGGCGAAATCTTTCGAATCTATCGATGGAGATCGAATATCCCTCGATCGATGTCGTGTCGAAGCCCGAGAACCGGTCTGTAGTCTACGATTTGGGCAATGGCAAGGCGATGTGGTTCGAGGAAGAGTCGGTTGACCCGCCGCGTCTCCAGGTTATTATCCAATGGTCAATAGAAAAAGCCGGTGAGGAGCACAAGACCTCCTTCGCAGTCCCGAAAGAATGGGGCACCTGGAGACCGATCGTCTCGCCCGATCACAAAAGTGTATTGTGGGAAGTTTGGGCCACACGCCTGCTAAAGATCGGCATCTGGGCAAGTGGAATCGATGGTAGCAACCTGCATAAGGTCGGCGCCATCAAGCTTGACCCGAAATCAGCCAACAATGGTGTACCCGGCTTCGGTGAGATCCACTGGATTCCAGGTCGACAGGCTGCGAGCTTCTGCTATCGACAGAAGATCTACCAGTTCGCCATTCCCTAGTTAGGGAATGGCGACACCGAATGTCAGATCCACAAGTCGTGAAGTCCGGTTAGATTCTTTGAACCGAGCGGGGATACTAACGGCCCGGGCCAGCTCCGTGGACCGCAGTCAGCGGATGCCGAACACTTTTGAGCCGGAGGGGTTAGAATCTCGCTCGGACTCAGCCCGATTTTGAACCCAAAAAGGTGTTGGTACACCGCACGGGACGTTTTTCGAACATTCCTGCTCGGCTCGCCTCGTTGAAGGTGCCTTTCTTTCGACGCGCGGTCGAGGCCAGACGCGAATGGCTCGCAAAGGCGATTGAGTAAGAATCACCGAGCTTTGTGATTTTATTTGCGGTCCGAGCGAATCACAATTCTAGTGAACGAGATCGCTGAACGGAGTTTGGAAACCGGCATGGCCCTAACCTCGCTGCAGGAACGATTTTGCCGGTTGCTAGAAGAGCACGGCAAAGTCGTGCTGAAGGTGGCGAACACCTACGCGTTTCGAAGCCAGGACCGTCAAGAGCTTGTCCAAGAGATCCACGCACAACTGTGGAGATCGTTCGCTTCCTACGACGAGCGCCGGCCCTTTGCTACCTGGCTCTACAGGGTGGCCCTGAATGTAGCGATTTCCTTCGTGAGATCGGAATCGATACGCCTTGAGCGCACAGTTAGTTTGGACCCAGAGCTGGGCGAAGTCATTGCCGCCCCGCCGGCCGACGATGATCTTGCCGAGCGTCAGGAATTCTTGAGTCGTTTCATCCAGGGTCTTGGCCAACTCGACAAAGCGCTGATGATCCTCTACTTGGAGGAGCACACCTATCAACAGATTTCCGAAATCCTTGGCATTTCGGAGACAAATGTGGCGACCAAGATCGCCCGCATTAAACAACGAGTCAGGTTGGAAGCCTCCAAAGAAGAAACGGAGCAAAGGTGAAATCAATGGAACTGGATGAACTCAAAGCCGCATGGGTAGCACTCAACGCGAAGACCGCGGCGATATCGTACGAAGTCGAAGTAGCAAAGCTGGAATCCGCGAAAGCGAAGACAACGGGATTCGTCCGACTCTGCATTTTTGAGATTCTTGCCGGATTGGTCGCTTCGATCTTCACCGGAAATTGTCTCGTGAGCGGGCCCCGGACCGTTGGATTTCTCCTTCCGTTCTCGCTGCTGCACATTGGGGCGATTCTGACCATCATCGCTCCAACTTGGCAGCTTGCAACTCTGAAAAGAATCGACTACTCTCAGCCGGTCGTCGAGATCCAACACCAACTGGCGCAAATCATGACGGCTAGAATGCGATTCACACAAGGGATCCTGCTCTCAGGCCCGCTTCTCTGGGCTTTGTTCCTGGCGGCCGCCCTCGGTTTCGTCGGCGCGAAAGCTGGGCACCCTATCTTGACCGGATACCTGGTGGCGAACCTGGTCTTCGGGTTGGCTGCCATCCCGATGCTCTACTGGATCGCGCGATTCATCGGCAAGCGCTTCAAAGGCGCTGCTTGGCTTTCCCGCCTAACGGACGACCTGGGTGGCAAGAGTCTCGCCAGAGCTCTCCGCGATCTAGACGAAGTCACACGATTCAAGCAGTCAACGTTATGAAGATATTCGTTTCTCCTCTCTTGTCAAGATTAGTTACGCCTAAGGCCGAATTCGCGCGATCACGGTGCCACCCCGTCCCCCTAGCAGTCGCGACGCTCTGGATACTCCAGAGGTCGGTTAGGTTGTCCCGTCGACAACTGAGCCACTGTAATCGCCCCAAGCGCCACCTTTTGTCGCGGCAAGGCCTTCGCTTAGTTTAATGATGGGTCGTAGCTTGCCTTCCCTTCGGCGGCACTTCGCAAGCTCAGCCCGCTTCCGCAGGGGTTCTCATACCGATCGGAGCAAACTATAAAGGGGAGTGGCAAAATCATCCACTCCCCTTTATAGTTTTGGTACACCGTACGGGACGCTCTTCGAACTCTCCTGCTAGGTGAAATGGGCAGTGTTTCATCCGAACCGTGACGGCGAGATCGGCACGGCCAATGCGAATATCGAAATCTTATGGACCCACACGAAGCGCGCCAGCCGGTCGAGTTGAAGACCTTCGAGGATCATTTGGGCCTCAGGCCGCTCGAACGCTTACGTGCTTCCCTCGTGCGGTCGATCCAAACGCTTTCCGACCTGGAAATCGAATACATCGCTCCTTCGAATGCCATCGGCTCGTCGACCGGGTCCCGAACTTTGCCCCCGCTGCTCGGTACAAACCTTGTCGTCATTTCCGTAGGGACGGGGCGATACTCGTACATCGCATAGGGTCGCACGGCATCTAGGGCGGCGTTCGCGTCCCGGCTGACGCGACCCTTCGGCTTCAAGTGATTGCCAAGAAGCTCACTTCGGAGCGTTCCGGCGCCATGGCTGGGGCGCTCGCCGGTGTGGACGAGTTCAACATACCAATCGCGACGAACGCGCTTCCCAACCCTAGATAGCGACGAGAGATAAGACTTCTCGGGAGGACTATCCGGCCCGAGGTTGATGAAGAAGACACGATCGGCCCTGCCCGCCGGGAATAGCTGGATCGTCATCGGGATTTCGGTGTGAAGACGAAAGGCGTCAGGTTCCTTTCCGGATGCGGCGAGACCCCTAAAGGCGTTGAAAAAGCCCTCGCGCGCCTTACTCAAGGTGGCAAGCCGCTTTGCATCGCGTTCACCTGCAGCATAGCTACAAGAAGCCAGGGCGACGAATACGGCGGCGCCCTTCCAAAACCAGTCCACTACCATCCTCACATCCTATCCAAGTAATGAGACGATCCAGCGCCCAGGCGAATAGCAAGAATCCGAAGCCATATCAGATTCCTAACATCCGCCATATCCGAGGCGGCAGGGTCGGTAGAATCGCCTCATGTTGGCCTTGACCCTTGTCGTTGCCGTGTCTGTCGCGCTTGGCATGCAAGCGTCGATTATCGACCAAGTAAGCGCCGGTCTGAAGCGCGATCCGGCGAAGGCCGAATCTCTTCTTCGGACCAAATTCAAGCCGGACGATCTTGCCTTGGGGATTCCTCCTTACAAGGAGGGGGTA
>Ga0206947_1174_pt1 | contig 15695 bp, 11 predicted proteins | sample Alteio_BWOrgHeat_3_FD_153239 | JGI IMG/M metagenome (GOLD analysis project Ga0206947, IMG submission 153239) | Enriched cells from forest soil in Barre Woods Harvard Forest LTER site, Petersham, Massachusetts, United States -... | ecosystem: Environmental > Terrestrial > Soil > Temperate forest > O...
TCGAGGTGGACGATCTCGAAGCATTCGCCAAACATGCCGCGGCAAAAGGCTATCCGCTTTCCGATGGTCCCACGAAGACCGACGGCGGAAGTATTATCGCTTTTGTGGACGCGCCAGAGGGCTACGAAATCGAGCTTATCCAGCATTAGGCAGAAAAGGATCGGCGGTCGGCGTATCGGCGTTTGCAAGCCTCATCAAACATCTCGGAACTTCCCTCCCCGTTGCAGGTTATGCCAGGAAGCGATCTCACTTCTCCGCCCGTCGATACGCCGGATAGTGGCCCCCACGGCGATCCGCCGACCCGTTTTCCCCGCTTTGTCTCAATAAAAATTCAGATCCTCTGAATTTTGGGATTTGTGAGACAGGCTCAATCTATGGCAGTTTGCTGTTTCCTATGCTCTACATCGGCATCGATAGCGGTACGCAAAGCACCAAATCCATCGTCGTCGACCTCGAGACGGGCGGAATTCTGGCGACGTCACAACAAAATTACGAATTGATCTCCGGCCTGCCCGACGGGCACATGGAGCAGGATCCGAGGGTGTGGGTCGATGCGGTCGACAAGACGATTCAAGCTTGTCTCACTCAGATCGGCGAACGAAAAGACCAAATCCGTGCCATCGGAGTCAGCGGACAGCAGCATGGTCTTGTTGTCCTGAATGCCTCCAGTCAAGTGATTCGACCGGCTAAACTTTGGTGCGACACCTCGACGTCGGAGCAATGTAAGGAAATCATCGAGGAATTCGGAGGTGAGACGGCGCTGATCAAGCTCATTGGCAACACGATGTTGCCCGGCTGGACAGCTCCCAAAATTCTTTGGCTGAAAGAGAACGAGCCCGAGAACTTCGAGTCAGTCGACAGCATCCTTTTGCCCCACGATTATATCAATTTCTGGTTGTCCGGAGAAAAGCGCATGGAGTATGGCGACGCCTCCGGGACGGGATTGCTTGACATCAAGACGCGTCAATGGTGCGAGCCGGTGATCTCGTTTATCGACGAAGCGTTACTCGAAAAATTGCCGCCCGTCGGTTCTTCGCGTCAGGCCGTCGGATTGCTTCGGGAGAATTTGAGGAAGAAGTGGGGCCTGAAAAGTAGTCCGATCATCTCCGCCGGCGGCGGCGACAACATGATGGGCGCGATCGGGACGGGCAACGTGCGGCCCGGAGTAGTGACCGTCAGTCTCGGAACTTCAGGAACAGTGTACGCCTACTCGTCTGAGCCGGTGGTGGATCCACAAGGAGAAGTTGCCGCCTTTTGCGATAGCACCGACAAGTGGCTTCCATTGGTCTGCACGATGAACGTCACAGTCGCGACCGAGCAGGTCCGAAAAATGTTTGGCTGGGACCTTGGGCAACTGGAAAGCATGGTGACGGGAGCGCCATCTGGTGCCGGAGGGATCGTCTTTCTGCCCTATCTCGTCGGTGAACGGACACCGAATCTGCCGAACGGTGTGGGAGTGTTTCACGGCCTCACGACGGCCAACATGGCACCCGCCCATCTGGCCAGAGCCACCATGGAGGGGGTAACCCTGGGATTGGCCTACGGGTTGAATCGGTTCCGTTCGCTCGGGATTAAACCGTCGGAGATCCGTTTGACCGGAGGCGGCAGTAAAAGCCGGATCTGGCGCCAGATCTGCGCGGATATCTTCCGCATCCCGGTCGTCTGTCTTGCGACCGCGGAAGGAGCTGCCCTCGGTGCCGCCATGCATGGCGCCTGGGTCGATCATTTGGTGAACAACAAGTCTGCCAACCTGGTGCAGTTGCTCGAGGTGGCGGTTAAACTCGACGAGTCGTCGCGTGCCGTACCCGCCCCGGCCACCGCCGCGTTGTACCAGGACACCTACAACCGCTTCAAAGGGCTGACTCAGCGCCTGGCCACCGGCGGGCTACTCTGAGGAGGTGGTGAGTGTCAGTGCCAGTGTCGGGGAGATGCCTTGGGCTATAATCGTTGCGGACATCCATATCTTAATCTTCGTCGATCCGTGAACCCACCATCGAAATTTCGTCTAGTGTTCTTAACTGACACTGACCACTTCCCATGAAACTCGTCATTGCCGGTACCGGTGCAAGTGGCGCGATCTATCTGCAGCGTTTGTTGGCTCAGGTCGATTGTTCCCGGAATGAGATCCATCTCGTGCTCAGCTCTTTCGCCAAGCAGGTGATTCACGACGAGTTAGACGAATTGCAGGTTCCCGGAGGCGTTCATCAGCACAACGACCGGAGCATGAATGTGCCGTTCGCCAGCGGGTCGACCTATTTTGATGCCATGGTGATCGTTCCATGCACCATGGGGACCCTTGGCCGAATCGCAGCGGGTACCAGTGATTCATCAATTCACCGCGCGGCTGATGTATTTCTTAAGGAAAGGCGGAAGCTGGTTCTGGTGCCGCGCGAAACGCCTTGGAACCTGATTCATTTCCGTAATTGCGCGACCCTGCTTGAGGCTGGCGCGATCATCTTGCCGGCCTCCCCGTCCTTCTACAGCAGGCCGGCTTCGATCGAAGAGGTGGCCGACACAGTGGTCCATCGCATCCTCGACCTGGTCGGACTGCCGGCGCCGAAAGCTTTTCGCTGGTTCGAGAACCCGGAGTAAGTCCGCCAATCTCCCGATTTTTTTGAGAATCCTGTTGCACGGGTTCAAAAGATCGCTAATCTCTGCGGCCCGACCCAATAAGTCGGGCGGCTCAGAGGATGAGGTGAACGAAATTTTAAGAAATTCGGTTTGACCCCAAAGTTTGAGCAGGTATATGTATCCTTCGCTGGTGAATCTGGCGAAGCCGGTCGAAAGGTCGGAAACGTTCTTATAATTTTGGGACTTCAAATTGACTCAATTTTGTCCCGGTTGAATTGATGAAAGTCAAACCAGTTTAGCCGGAATCCAAGTTGAGTTTTTTTGTCGACTGAAACGAAAAGGAACTCCGTTCATTGATAGTTTGGTTCTGAGTTTTTTCGAAAACATCAGAATGGTGATGTCAGCAAAAATTGTGTTGTGCGTTATACGTCAGATTCTTTTGAATCTTACATTTTTAATGACCGACGATAACTTGCTCTTTTTCCGGTGTTGACCGGGAAAAGAAGCTAGAACTTACAGGTCAGAATTTTTATCCCCGTCGATCTCACTGAAAGGCGGGGACATAAAAAACTTTCTACGGAGAGTTTGATTCTGGCTCAGAACGAACGCTGGCGGCGTGGATAAGACATGCAAGTCGAACGGGCTTAATTCCGGAGCAATTCGGGATTGAGCCAGTGGCGAACGGGTGCGTAACACGTGAGTCATCTGCCTGAAAGTGGGGGATAGCTCGCCGAAAGGCGAATTAATACCGCATGTGGTTGTAAGACCAAAGCCGGGGCAACCTGGCGCTTTTAGAGGAACTCGCGGCCTATCAGCTTGTTGGTGAGGTAACGGCTTACCAAGGCTACGACGGGTAGCTGGTCTGAGAGGACGACCAGCCACACTGGAACTGAGACACGGTCCAGACACCTACGGGTGGCAGCAGTCGAGAATTTTTCTCAATGGGGGAAACCCTGAAGGAGCGACGCCGCGTGGAGGATGAAGGCTTTCGGGTTGTAAACTCCTGTCATTTGGGAACAAAGCCTTACGTTAACTGCGTGGAGGTTTGATAGTACCGAAAGAGGAAGAGACGGCTAACTCTGTGCCAGCAGCCGCGGTAATACAGAGGTCTCAAGCGTTGTTCGGATTCATTGGGCGTAAAGGGCGCGTAGGCGGCGGGGCAAGTCGGGTGTGAAATCTCAGGGCTCAACCCTGAAACTGCACTCGATACTGCTCTGCTTGAGGACTGGAGAGGAGACTGGAATTCACGGTGTAGCAGTGAAATGCGTAGATATCGTGAGGAAGACCAGTGGCGAAGGCGGGTCTCTGGACAGTTCCTGACGCTGAGGCGCGAAGGCCAGGGGAGCAAACGGGATTAGATACCCCGGTAGTCCTGGCAGTAAACGGTGCACGTTTGGTGTGCGCGGATTCGACCCCGTGCGTGCCGGAGCTAACGCGTTAAACGTGCCGCCTGAGGAGTACGGTCGCAAGATTAAAACTCAAAGAAATTGACGGGGGCCCGCACAAGCGGTGGAGTATGTGGCTTAATTCGATGCAACGCGAAGAACCTTACCTGGGCTTGACATGCATCGTGTCGCCGGTGAAAGCCGGCTAGTGTAGCAATACACGCTTTGCACAGGTGCTGCATGGCTGTCGTCAGCTCGTGTCGTGAGATGTTGGGTTAAGTCCCGCAACGAGCGCAACCCCTGTGAACTGTTGCTACCCAGCACCACTTTTGTTTCTAATCCTGCAAGCGGAGGATCGCATTGGAGACAAAATGGTGCTGGGGCACTCTGTTCAGACTGCCCTGTGAAACGGGGAGGAAGGTGGGGATGACGTCAAGTCAGGATGGCCCTTACGCCCAGGGCTGCACACGTACTACAATGCTCAGTACAGAACGACCCGAAATCGCGAGGTGGAGGAAATCACTAAAACTGAGCCCAGTTCGGATTGTAGGCTGCAACTCGCCTACATGAAGCCGGAATCGCTAGTAATGGCGTATCAGCTACGACGCCGTGAATACGTTCCCGGGCCTTGTACACACCGCCCGTCACATCATGGGAGTCGCTTGTACCCGAAGTGTCCGTGCCAACCGCAAGGAGGCAGGGCCCTAAGGTATGAGCGGTAACTGGGATGAAGTCGTAACAAGGTAGCCGTAGGGGAACCTGCGGCTGGATCACCTCCTTTCTAAGGAGCACTCTTTCCCATTTAGATAGGGATTGAGAGGTCGACAGCTAACACGGTTGGTCCGTCTGTTTTTGAGGATCAGGCGTTATGCTGAAAGACCTGGCGATTGAAAGGTTGCCAGGCTCAAGAGACTGAAACGATAGCGCACAACTCAGTTTTTGCTGGACATCGCGAGGCCGGATGCAATCAACGAAAGTCGGCTCGGCGGCAGCCGGGCCGATGGACACCAACGATCGTCAGAGGAAAACTCTGCGCGCACGTGGTCGTCGTGGATTCTGTTGATCCGGGCACCCGCCGGACTCGAAGCTCCGGGGGTATAGCTCAGTTGGTAGAGCGGTAGCTTTGCAAGCTATAGGTCAGGGGTTCGAATCCCCTTACCTCCAATTTGAAACCTGACTTTGGGCCTGTAGCTCAGTTGGTTAGAGCATGCGCTTGATAAGCGCAGGGTCACTGGTTCGAGCCCAGTCAGGCCCATACCTTGGTACTGGCTGACGCCTGGTGCTTCGGATGGCCGCCCGTAGTGAGAATGGGCGGACGAAGGGAGATACTCGCGATGTGAATAGCAAGACACCACCATTTTGACGTTTGGCGTGAGTCTAATAGCTCAGACCAGACCCCTTTCCGCTAGACGCGGGAAAGTGTTCTTTGACATCTGCATATTGGGTAGAAAATACAACTTTGGAGAATCAGAGGTGGAGGTTCGCCTTCATCTCTAACAGATATCAAAATAATCAAGCTACTAAGGGCGTATGATGGATGCCTTGGTGCCAATAGGCGATGAAGGACGTGGTAAGCTGCGATAAGCTACGGATAGCGGCAAACACGCTTTGACCCGTAGATTTCCGAATGGGGTAACCCGTTTGAGTTAATACTCAATCATTGCTACCTGAATTCATAGGGTAGTAAAGCGACACCCGGAGAAGTGAAACATCTCAGTATCCGGAGGAACAGAAAGAGAATTCGATTCCGTAAGTAGTGGCGAGCGAAAGCGGAAGAGCCCAAACCACTAGCTTGCTAGTGGGGTTGTAGGAGCCCGTCATGGGACTTCGAAAGTTAGGTGAAGCGGATGGAAAGTCGCTCCACAGAAGGTGAAAGGCCTGTAACCGAAAACTGGAGAAGCTCTAGGGATTTCCTGAGTAATGCGACACACGTGAAACTTCGCATGAATCCACGGCGACCACGCCGTAAGGCTAAATACTAATTGGCGACCGATAGTGAACAAGTACCGCGAGGGAAAGGTGAAAAGCACCGCTGTGAGCGGAGTGAAATAGTACCTGAAATCATACGTCTACAAGGTGTCAAACCCAGCTCCAGTTTTGCTTTGGGCAAAACTGCGAACTGCCGGAGTCCAGGGTAAAACTGGAGTTGGGGATGGCGTGCCTTTTGCTTAATGAGTCTGCGAGTTATTGTCAGTGGCAAGCTTAAATCCTTCTGGGATGGAGGCGAAGCGAAAGCGAGTCCGAAATGGGCGTTTAGTTGCTGGCAGTAGACCCGAAGCGGAGGTGATCTACCTATGGCCAGGATGAAAGTTGCTTAACCGCAACTGAAGGTCCGAACCGGTGAATGTTGAAAAATTCTCGGATGAGCTGTGGGTAGGAGCGAAAGACTAATCAAACCCCGTGATAGCTGGTTCTCCCCGAAATAGCTTGAGGGCTAGCCTCGTGTGCTGATCGATGGAGGTAGAGCACTGGATGAACTAGGGCCCATACCAGGGTACCGAATTCAATCAAACTCCGAATGCCGTCGAATGTAACACGGGAGTCAGTGCGTGAGGGATAAGCTTCACGCGCGAGAGGCAAACATGCCAGACCAACAGCTAAGGTGCCTAAATACCGCTCAGTGGAAAGGATGTGGAGTTACTTAAACAGTGAGGATGTTGGCTTAGAGGCAGCCATCATTTAAACAGTGCGTAATAGCTGACTCATCGAGTGATTCTGCGCCGAAAATGATTGGCGATAAGCGGTATACCGAAGCTTTGGATTCGTTAAGATTTCGATTTTAGCGAGTGGTAGGGGAGCGTTGTAAATACCTTGAAGCCGGAGGGAAACCGACGGTGGAGTGTTTACAAGTGAGAATGCAGACATGAGTAGCGATAAGCCAGGTGAGATCCCTGGCCGCCGTAAACCCAAGGTTTCCTGGGCAAGGTTCGTCCCCCCAGGGTTAGTCGGGACCTAAGTCGAGGCCGGTGGGCGTAGACGATGGACAGCAGGTTTAATATTCCTGCACCGGCTGTGGTTAAGTGACAGAGTGACGTATTTGCAGAGAGGAGCTGCCGGCTGAAAGTGGCAGTGGCGCAAGCTGACGCGGAGACTTCGGTCGATGTGGATTCCTTAAACCGAATACCGAGAAAACCTTTGTCATGTTCCCATGGCCGCCCGTACCGTAAACCGACACAGGTGGGTGAGTAGAATATACTAAGGCGAGTGAGTGAAACCTCGTTAAGGAACTCGGCAATCTAGCCCCGTAACTTCGGAAGAAGGGGTTCCCGCACTTCTGGTGTGGGACGCAGTGAAAGGGGTCAACCGACTGTTTAGCAAAAACACAGCACTCTGCTAAGTCGCTAAGACGACGTATAGGGTGTGACACGTGACCAATGCGGTAAGATTACGGCAAGAGGTTAGTCGCAAGACGAAGCTTCGAACCCAAGTCCCCGTGAATGTCGGCCGTAACTATAACGGTCCTAAGGTAGCGAAATTCCTTGTCGGGTAAGTTCCGACCTGCACGAATCGTGTAACGAGTTGACCGCTGTCTCAACGAGGAGCTCAGCGAAGTTGTAGTGGCGGTGAAGATGCCGCCTACCCGCAGTAGGACGGAAAGACCCTATGCACCTTTACTGTACGCTGTTACTGGTTTTTCGATTTTAATGCTTAGCGTAAGTGGGAGACTGTGAAATCCGGTTTTCGGACCGGACCGAGTCGACAATGAAACACCACCCTTTACAGTTGGAAAATCTAACTCGATCCCATCATCTGGGTTGAGGACACTGGCAGCCGGTCAGTTTTACTGGGGCGGTATCCTCCCAAAGAGTAACGGAGGAGTACGAAGGTTGGCTCAACCTGGTTGGTAATCAGGTGACGAGTACATGGATATAAGCCAGCCTAACTGTGAGACACACACGTCGAGCAGATGCGAAAGCAGGTCCAAGTGATCCGGTGGTTGAATGTGGAATCGCCATCGCTCAACGGACAAAAGGTACGCTAGGGATAACAGGCTGATCGAGCCCAAGAGCTCATATCGACGGCTCGGTTTGGCACCTCGATGTCGGCTCATCACATCCTGGGGCTGGAGAAGGTCCCAAGGGTCCGGCTGTTCGCCGGTTAAAGTGGTACGCGAGCTGGGTTCAGAACGTCGCGAGACAGTTCGGTCCTTATCCACTGTGGGCGCAGGAGAATTGAGGGGTTCAGACCTTAGTACGAGAGGACCGGGTCTGACGAACCTCTGGTGTTCCAGTTGTCGTGTCAACGGCAGTGCTGGGTAGCTATGTTCGGAAAGGATAAGCGCTGAAAGCATCTAAGCGCCAAGCTTCTTCCAAGATGAATTCTCCCCGAAGAGTCGTGGTAGACCACCACGTTGATAGGCTACGGGTATACGCACAGTAATGTGTTCAGCTCAGTAGTACTAATTACTCGTTCGGCTTGATTGTTTCTGCTGTCTGATCGGCCTTTCCTGCGCAAGCGGGAGCGGGCCTTACGATCAGAAGCCTAGTGCAATCAATTTTTGAAGATTCCAACCCAAAGGCGTTCCCAATATGCAGATTTCAGAGAACACCTTGTTCTTTCAGAGAAACGGTCGGAAACCGGGTGAGTGGACTTGTTCCAGTCGCCTGAATCCAGGCCGCGCGACTAAAATCAGTCGCCAGATTTTCTGGTGAAGTTGAGGAGAGACCGCCCCTGTCTATTCCCCCACGGGCTAGCTTCGGCTTCACCAGCCTTCTGGTGATCATAGCGCAGTGGTCCCACCCGTTCCCATTCCGAACACGGAAGTGAAACGCTGCAGCCCCAATGGTAGTGCATCTCTAGGTTGCGCGAGAGTAGGACATCGCCAGAGTTAATGAACCCCGCCCGGTGAAAGCCAGACGGGGTTCTCGTTTTTTGGCAGAGCCGTTCTCGTCCTCTCGCCCTCGCTATCGAAAGCAGTGCTTTTGGTGAAATCCCAGCGAACAATGACGAGCAAGATGGCGAGTCTGTTCTCAGTCAGTCCGTCAGCGTCCGCGCCGCAATCGCCGAGGCGGAGATTGCCGCAGGGAAGCCGGCATAAAACGCAATATGCGTGATGAGCGCGGCTAGCTCGTCGCCGAGTCACGCCGTTTTCGCGGGCTCGCCGTAAATGGACAGGTAACTGTTCCGGCCGGTAAAGCGCAATCAGCGCAGCGACCGTGGCGATGCTCCGATCGCGTGGGCTCAACGTCGGATCAGCCCAAACGTCGCTGAAAAGCGGGTCATCGACGAGTGCGCTGAGTTTGGGGGTGAAGGCACGGGCCATTTCCCGTGGCGATGGCTCTGGTGTGCTCATGGCAATCTCCTTATTTCAAATCAGCCCGGTCTGGCGAGGACTTGTGTTCGATACTTTGGCGAAAAAGGGGCGTCTCCCGGCCGTCTTGGAATGGGTTATGGGTTTCATAAGCTTCATCTATGAGCAGGTGCTCCGAGTTCGCCGCGGCGACTGCCAACTCATCGCAGCGATTGTTCTCTGGAGTCAGGCCATGACCCTTTACCCACCGGTAGTTCCGTTCGTGCACGGCTGACAGGCGATCCACCTCCTGCCAAAGATCCCGGTTTCGCACAGGCTGTCTCGAAGCCGTTCTCCAACCGTTCCGCTTCCATTTTAGGATCCAATCTCCCCTGAGGGCATCCAACAAATACTTCGAATCAGACACTATCTCCACTCGACATGGTTCCTTCAAGATTAGCAGCGCCCTGATTAGAGCGGTCAACTCCATCCTGTTATTGGTTGTCCATCGAAAGCCGGCGCTCAGTTCTTTACGGTGTGCACCAAAAATCAGAACCGCGCCATATCCGCCGGGACCCGGATTGCCCCTGCATGCGCCGTCGGTGTACAGCTGAACAGTTTTCATCCCTGGACGGTATTACCGACTCCATAATCGCGCACCGAGATTTGACCTTGTCATTTCAATTTGCCAACTGAAACACTCAAACGGAGCAGCCGTTGTCGGCTTCGATCCTTGAACCCCGCCGTAGCAACCGGATATCCCTGCGAGTAGACGGTGAAACGAAACAGAAAAGGGTCAGCGCATCCATGCGCGAAACCGATCTCCCTGAAACTTTGGAGTTCGAAGTTGGAGATCACGTGGCAACTGATCGATTTCCATCACCGAATAAGCAGGTTCAAAGCCGTGCGGGAGATCTTTCTGAACGACTTGCATCGCCAGTTGAGGGGCGAGTTCTTTCGCATACCGGCGGGCGCCGTCGCTTGAAGGAGGAGTGATCGCTGTCTCGACGACGCTATCGGGGTCGACTTCGACAATAATTGACCGCTCACTGGCCTGGGTGTCCTGAGCCTCTCCGACAGATGGTAGATCGGTGAAGACGATTTCAAAAAGAAACGTGCTTGAAGTATCCATACTCTATTTTTCAATGTTGCGCTCCGATCATCATTTTAAGCGGACGTCAGAGTGTGTGGATAGCACTTTGTGTGCCTCGCGTCCGGTCAGTACAAAAGGAAACAAAGAGAATTTAAACAGAAGGAAGCAAAGGAAACAAAGAAGGATCAGGATTGGCTTTGACCATGGTCATTGGACGAATCCCCGTTGCGCGGGCGAGGATCGACGGGCTCGAATTCGCTGGACTTCGCCGCTCACCACAGAAGGAAACAAAGAGCGATTGAACAGAAGGAAGCGAAGGAAACGAAGGGGAATTCAGGATCAGGGTTCGGCATGGTCATTAGATACTCCGAGGAGCCAGGAGTTCAAGCTTGTCGGAAGCTGCGGTTGAGGCTGAGCAAGAAATGGACGCCAAACCCTTTGTTACCTTTGCTACCTTCTGTTCAGATACTCTTTGATTCCTTTTGTGGTGCCTGTGTGCGCGGGCGAGGATCGACGGGCTCGAATTCGCTGGATTCCGCCACTCACCACAGAAGGAAACAAAGAGAGATTGAACAGAAGGAAGCGAAGGTAACGAAGGGGAATTCAGGATCGAGGTTCGGCATGGTCACTAGATAAACTCCGAGGAGCCGGGAGTTCAAGCCTGTCGGAAGCTGCGGTTGACGCTGAGCAAGAAATGAACGCCAAACCCTTTGTTACCTTTGCTACCTTCTGTTAAATACTCTTTGATCTCTTTTGTGGTGCCTGTGTGCGCGGGCGAGGATCGACGGGCTCGAGTTCACTGGACTCCGCCACTCATCACAGAAGGAAACAAAGAGAGACTGAACAGAAGGAAACGAAGGGAATTCAGGTCGGGGTTCCGACGTGGTCATTAGATAAACTCCGAGGAGCCAGGAGTTGAGGCTGAGCAAGAAATGGACGCCAAACCCTTTGTTACCTTTGCTACCTTCTGTTCAAATACTCTTTGATTCCTTCTGTAATGCCCGTGAATGGAACCGGGCCGCCTCTTGCTCTTTGTAAAGCACGACTTGAAACTGCCAACGTGAACATTCTTTACGAACATTTACGTCAAATTACCGAAGCGGAATTCGTTGACCTGCTAAAACGCTCGACCCTAGCGGAACGCCGCCCAATCGATGATCCAGGATGCGTGGCAGCGATGCTGAAGCATGCCAACTTGATTTGTACGGCGTGGGATGATTCCAAACTCGTCGGAGTGGCACGTTCATTAACAGACTTTGAGTACTGCTGTTATCTCTCGGATTTAGCCGTGGACCAGGAATATCAAAGGATCGGTATAGGAAAAGGGCTAATTCGTCTGACGCAATCAAGGCTCGGCGCAGGGGCGAAAATCATTCTCTTAGCGGCTCCTAAGGCGGAAGACTATTATCGGCGAATTGGCTTTGAAGCGCACAATTCAGCCTGGCTGTTGCACGCCAAAAGAGAGCTTGCGTGAAAACGCTTTGGTAGTCGGCACACCGTGTAATGGCGCACGGGGCCCTGCATTAGCTAACCCAGGCTAGGCTTACAGGCCTGGGTGCCTATTTTCCTGACGCTCCGGGCGCGTGTCGGCATCGTCCAGAGGCTGCGGCGCCCGTTAATCAGCTGCCGAGTTCGCGACGGAAGCCTGGATTGGTGGGCGGCTGATAGAACTCCCAGTTTTTGTCCGCCTTCTTTATGTTGGTGTCGGGATCCGAGTAGAAGGCTTTTCCAGCCTTCGGACTTGAGCAAACGTACAGCTTCCCTTTGTAAACGAAGAAAACATTCGGATCGATGTCGCTCAGCTTGCGTTTCGTCATGGAGTGGGCGCAAAAACCGCCGTACTGCGGGGCATACTTTGCGGGCGTTTTGTCGAAGGTCGCTTTGTCATCCGCAGACGCGAAATAATAAGTTGCCCCTCCGTATGAACTCGAATATTTCGGATCACCCTTGACGGCACGTTTTTGTTTAAAGTAGGCGACCGCGTCGTAGCCCTTAAGGATGACGCCATTCGAATCGACGTTCACTTTGGGCGCTTTGTCGCCGGCTTTCTGAGAACCTCCGGCGGCCTGGGCAAGAAGCGGCTCATTCAAGCCGATCGCAGGGACCGTGGATTTCGACGAGAGCGCATCCGAGGCCATTAGTTTGTAAGGTGCATCGACCGTCGCGAGAAGCACGACGTAAGTTGCGACCAACGAATAGTGGATCATTTTCATAGATTGAGCTGAAACGAATGGGTGAGATTTTGATTTTTTCGGACCCAAGGATAATGCGGCCGTGAAGGATCTAGAGGTCATCAGATCGCAGTTAAGGTTATGCCAGGTTTCATGAGATCTCGTTTCATTCGCTAAACCAGACCAAATAGGATCCAATTTCAATCAAAAAGCTCAACCGGGAGAGGCTCATTTTCCTGGCCAATAAATGAGACGCACCAGACGTTGCGGTTCGCTCAGATGCAAGTCTCCGTATGTGACGAATTCGTAACATGACGCCCAAAAAACTGGCCAGCCAAAGTCCTGGTCGGACTTTTCTCGCTTCTAAATCGCGCTTCTAAAGTTGAGCGACCCCTCAATCCACTTGACTTTGCCTGCACCCGAAGAATTAGCGTGATGCTGTGAATGCAAAAGTTAGCTATCGCACGCTCGGAAATACGGGGCTCCTGGTCTCCCCGATCGGTCTGGGAACCATGCAATTTGGATGGAGTGCCGATGAGGCCGCGTCGCATGCCATCCTCAACTCGTATGTGGACGCAGGCGGGAACCTGATCGACACCGCCGATTGTTACTCGGTATGGGCGCCGAACAATCCAGGAGGTATTTCTGAACAAATTATCGGCCGATGGCTGAAGGTGTCCGGGAACCGAGACCGAGTGTTGGTGGCGACGAAAGTACGTGCCGCGATGGGCCAGGACTTTTCGGAGGGTGACGATCATCCGTTGCAGCGCGAAGGCTTGTCCCGGCGGTGGATATTGCGAGCGTGCGAAGATAGTCTCCGGCGTTTGCAAGTCGACTATATCGACCTTTATCAGGCCCATTACATCGATCCTCGAACCCCGATCGAGGAAACGCTTTCCGCTTTCAGCGATCTCGTTCGCAAAGGGTACGTTCGGTATATCGGCTGCTCGAATTTCAGTGCCTGGCGTTTAATGCAGGCTTTGTGGGCTTCGGACAAGCATGGGTACGAGTCGTTCGTATCGATTCAACCTGAGTACAGCCTGGTGTCTCCCGTCCGCGCCAATTTTGAGAGGGAACTCGCCAGGGTCTGTTCAAGGTATGGGATCGGGGTCTTGCCTTACAGTCCTCTTGCCGGAGGTTTTCTGACAGGAAAATACCGGAGAAATCAGGCTCTTCCCTCTGGTGTCCGGGTGGAAGGCAACAAGCAACGGATGAGCGAACAAAATTTCGATATCGTCGAGAAACTGATCGAGATCGCCCAACGTCACAGCTCGACTCCCACACGCGTGACACTTGCTTGGATGTTGAAGCAACCGTTTGTCACGGCACCGATTATTGGCGCCAATAGTACGGACCAACTTGCCGATTCGATGGGCGCCCCTGGATTGGAGTTGTCAGAGGAGGAGATCGGTGAAATATCGGTCGCAGCCGACTGGGAAAAATCCAGAACCGATCGTGAAGCGTGACTCAGGGCCAGAGCTAATCGGACAACGATAATTCGTTCAATTGGAGTGACTTATCCTCTCGCCCGGAAATCGACAACGCTGGGAGCTGTTGTTGCAGTTGTTGCTTAACGCGACAGCTGCAACAGGTGACCTTCGGCGGGAGAAGCGGGTCGGCATATGGGCGTATCGGCGCCTGGTGGGCAAGAGTGCTTTCAACAAGGCGAAATAGGTAGTGCGTCTCGAAGTGGATGACGGTTGGCAAAACGCCGATCCGCCGAGCAAACTACCTTTTATTTCGGGAACAGGACAATAGCACCTCGATCCTCCATCAGCTGCAGGGTGCCGGAACGCAGCAGTTTTTCACAAAGCTCCGGGTCAAAATCGCCTTCCTCCGCGAACTCATTCAGCCCGATGACAGCGTTCGTGGCGTTGGCATAGTGCTCTTCCTGGGAACGCCCGAGGATAAATGCCACAGTTGAAAAGCTAAAGGATCCCAGCAGCAAAAGCTTCAGTTTTTTGTAGGATTCAAGAATTCGTTCGGCCCGATAATAGTCGCAATTGGCGTCGCCTGAGATGTTGCGGTCGCGTCGCGCTAACCAGAGCCGATACGCAAGAAGCTTGACGGCGTCGCCCTTTCCGAAATCCTGCCTTCCGGATCGCTCTTCAGAACGCTGGTTCAATTTTGCCCCGCCAAATCACTTTTTGGCCCCGTACCGGCGCTCATTTCCCTTCGATACCTTTCAATTTCCCTCTGATACTTCTCCACGCCTTTTTTATACGCCTCGCTCGATATCGCATGGTCCCGATACGATTCTTCTAATCGAGATCTTTTACGCTCTGCTGCCAGGCGCCTTTTCTCGAGCCTTTTGCGCACGGCTTCCGTTAGATGCCGACCCGGATTGATTTGTTGGGTCTGGAGGCTTTCGACTTTTGGCAACTCGCTTTGACTCGCGGATGATGCTGCCTCCGGCTCTGCGGCGGGCGCGGAAATTGGGCTTGGAGTAGACGTGGCCGGTTGGTCAAGGATCGAATGGTCCGCCTGATTCGCATCAGCCAGAGGCACCCTCGCGCCGTCCTCGTGGTTGGCCGTAGCACCGGCAACCGACGGCGTTACTTCGGGAAGAATAGGGACAGCAACGGGCGCTTTCGATTCGAGCGTTTTGCGCGGGAACGCATTGAATCCGATCATACAGATCGCAACTGCCCCGCACAAGGTGACGAGCGTCCCCAACGTTGCCACCACAGTTAAGATTTTCGCTGATTTAGAGGTCCAACGAGCATCATCCGGTTCGGCTCGGAGAAGCACGGGCATAGGCTGATAACCAGTCTTATTCATGAGATTGCGGCCAAAATACGCTACAGGTTGTGGAGATCAAGGAACTTAATCCCAATATTTTGTGGTTTACACGAAGAGGAGTAAAGACAATTTCGACAGAAGGAAACGAAGAAAAACAAAGAAAATTGAACAGAAGGAAGCAAAGGGAACGAAGGGCAGTCGCCTATAGGCTTTCCAGCACCCGGCAAGATCCTTGGCAGAACCCGCGACGTTGAATCGACTTGGCCTTTGACAGGGCGAGTTAGCCGAGAAGCCAGGAGTCCAACGCCTTAAAAAACCCCGCCGTCGCGCTCAGCTCCCGCCCGTTCTCCGTACCTTTGTTTCCTTTGCTTCCTTCTGTTCAATTTTCTGTGTCTTTCTTTGCTGGCTTCTGTCACTCGCGGACGTGCAGCCTTGCTTCGGCAAGGTCGAGGTCGGCCTGGATGCGGCGCAAAACCTCGTCGTTGATGCCGAATTCATCGCGC
>Ga0206947_1176_pt1 | contig 15573 bp, 14 predicted proteins | sample Alteio_BWOrgHeat_3_FD_153239 | JGI IMG/M metagenome (GOLD analysis project Ga0206947, IMG submission 153239) | Enriched cells from forest soil in Barre Woods Harvard Forest LTER site, Petersham, Massachusetts, United States -... | ecosystem: Environmental > Terrestrial > Soil > Temperate forest > O...
ATCTTTTTGGGCATGGGGACCAGTGAGTCCTTAATATTTTCTAACCTTTCTGCTAGTATGTCTCACTCGGACAATTCTAATTTCATTCTTTTTGCTTCGGTATGATACTCTATAATCATCAATTTCAAATGCATGATAAGTACCATCGTTTTTTCGCCTGTATTTGTCTAGAGGATAAACATTCGGATTTGCAGGAAGTCCTTTAATTCTTGTAAGAATCTTTCTTTCTAATTCAGCGGCATAAGAATAAAAGTAATTTTCTTCAATAAACTTAATCGCATCCAGGAGTTGCTTAATGGCGACTTTATTCCATTTAATCTCCATTTAACTTCCGTCTTCTATTTGCAAACAACTCTTCCACCTCGCCATGATTTAAATAATTTCCCGAATCAATTTCGGCTTCAGCCTCGTCAATTTCTTTATTATATTGCTCTAAGAATGCTTCAAAAACTTCTTGACCTTCGCCTATATCTGATTTATAATCATATTGAAGGCTGTTGAGAAAAGCGATCAACACCTTTTCTTCTTGTTCATTGTGTGGATTTACCAATATGCTCATAATCAAATTTACGATTTTTCTATTTCAATCATTATCAAACTTGTGAAGTTTTTAAAACTTCGCAGGTTAACCCCAAACAAAACCAAACAATTGTACCTTTATGGTATATGTTGCCACTATTAACTGCCGCCCAAATCCGCGAAGCGGATGCTTATACTATCGCCCATGAACCTATCGCTTCTATTCACCTGATGGAACGCGCCTCGAAGGCTTTTGTAGGCTGGTTTATCAATCATTTTCCCGATAAAAAGCAAACCATCTCCGTTTACTGTGGCACCGGCAATAACGGCGGCGACGGCCTTGTTATAGCCCGAATGCTGAATGAGCATCAATATAAATCGGTAAATATCAAAATAGCTCGATTTTCGGCTAAAGCCACTGATGATTTTAATACCAACCTTGAGCGGGCGCAGCAAACGGCCATATTAATAAAAGAGATTAAACCTGGCGATGCGGTTCCTGATGAAAATGGAGAAATAATCATTGATGCCCTGCTCGGCAGTGGCTTAAACAAACCCCTTGCGGGTGATTATAAAATACTGGTTGATCGTTTAAACAGTTTGCACAAAACTGTCGTAGCTGTTGATGTCCCCACCGGCTTTTTTAGTGACGGAGAAGTGCCTGCCGACGCCACCGTTTTAAAAGCCGATTTGGTAATCACTTTCCAGCAGCCCAAAATTAATTTTTTACTGCCAGAATGCGGACCATACATCAATTGTTTGGAGACGGTGAATATTGGTATTGATGAAAAATATTTACAGTCGCTTAACTCGCCTTACCAGTTGGTTGAGGAAAAGGACATCCGCCAAATGCTAAAACCGCGGCACCGTTTTAGCAACAAGGGTACTTATGGCCATGCGCTTATTGTGGCAGGCCAACCCGAAACCATGGGCGCGGCGTTATTAAGCGCCTCGGCATGTGTTTATGCAGGTGCCGGACTAACTACAGCCTGCGTTCCGCAAGGCGGTTTAAACGCGTTAAACACCTACATGCCCGAAATTATGGCTGTAATACAAAATCACCTTCATTTCCCGCAAATTGAGTGGGATAAATACAACAGTATCGGCATTGGTCCCGGAATGGGAAAGGATCAAGATGCATTATTCTTGCTGAAGGACATTTTACATCGTTATAAAAAACCGGTAGTTATTGATGCTGATGCGCTCAATATGCTGGCTGCCAACAAGGACCTCTTGCACAAACTACCACCAAACAGCATTTTAACTCCGCACATGAAAGAATTCGACCGGCTTTTTGGCGACCACACCAACTGGTGGCAGCGCATTCAAACCGGCATTCAAAAAGCTAAAGAGCACCAGTTTTATCTTCTGTTAAAAAACGATTATACTATAGTGATCACGCCACAGGGGAAAGTATATTTTAACAGCACCAGCAACCCGGCTATGGCCACCGGTGGCATGGGCGATGTACTTACAGGCATCATCACATCGTTACTTGCTCAAAAATACACGTCCGAAGAGGCCTGTATTATTGGGGCATATATCCATGGCAAAGCCGGCGATGAACTTGCCCTGCCCAACCGCATGAACGCGGTGTTGCCGGCCCAGCTTGCAGCCCGCTTACCTTATACAATGGCAAAATTAATGGCATAAAAAAACGGCCGCAAGTATTATACGGCCGTATTTTATTAACTATTAACTGATCTTATAAAGAACTAAATACTCACGTTAGGCAGATATGAGCTATCAGGTACAAAATTTAAGTGTGTATTAAATCACACCTTGCGCTCATTCATTATTATAACCATAGGACGTTTAACCTATTGTTTTAGTTACAAAAAACATTAAAAATTGTGCCTTTGGGTTATAATTAGGGAATTAACGCGTTAGGAGCGGAAATGTTTTAAGAAATTTTGTCAAATTTTTGTTATAATGCTATACTGCAGAGACGTGATACTCGCGTCTCCCAACATACAGGTGGACGACATAAGTACGGAAAAGTAGGGTTGATATACGCATGGTTGAGCGCATGGTGGGAGACGCGAAGTATCGCGTCTCTACAAAAAAAACTTAAAACTTTCCGATCACCATCAGTTCGTCCATCGTGGGGTTAATACTCCCGCCGCGCGGTTCAAGGGTTACCGCAAAAGCATCGGCCAAGGCTATTGATTTCATTTCCTTCATATCTGTCGAGTCTGCGTGTTTGTCAAAAACGCCCAGGTCCACCGGTTTGCCGCCAACAAGTGCCCATAGCTGGTATTGGTGGGCGTTGTCGTTCACCGGCATGTTCATGCTGGCCATATCAATCATTACCTTTTTCTTTGCCGGATTAAAGGCAACAGTTATAACAGAACCCATAGGCGCATGAACAGTAGCTTTCAATTTCATAAACTTATAGGCAGTATCGCGGTAAACGCCCAATTGCCCTTCAACAAAGTTTACCCGGTTGGCAAAATGTTGTTTATCGGTTTGTAAAACTGCTAATTGCTGGTTCGAATCCTGTAAACGGTTATATAGACTAACCAACAAAGCACCGCTGGCAACCAACAGCGCCAGGCAAGCGGCAAAAGCATATTTGTAAAAGTTATTTTGTTTTGGTGCAGTAAAGGGTACAACATTATCCTTTGGCTTTTTCAGCTCATCAAAGGTATTATCATCGCCTAAATTGGTTACTAAACTGTTTAATATCCTTCCGCGCAAATTTTCTGATGGTTCAACCGCATGGGCTTCGGCATATAACTCCATCGACCGCTCAATTTCATCCAGTTCGGCCTTCACAGCCGGATGTTTTGCAGCCATCCCCTCCACTTGCAACTTTTCGTCGGGCGTAACATCCCCCAAAACGTAAAGTTCCAATATCCCCGACTCAATATATGCTTGTAAATCTTCCACTTTCAATTAAAATGTTTTCTGAGTTGCAGTATAGCCATCCTCAACCGTGTTTTAATGGTACCCAACGGAATGCCCAGTTCATCGGCAGCTTCCACATGCGTATATCCCTTAAAGTACACCAGGTCAATAATCAACTTTTGTTCGGGTTTCAGCGTTCCCACTAATTCTTTAATACCCAACAACTCAGGTTTGTATACTGTATTTCTTTGTTCGTCTATGAAAGTTACGTTATTTTCAAGCTCCTGGTTTTTATTCTGATTTTTAAAATCTTTCGATCGCAATTTATCTATGGCAAGGTTACGGGCAATGTTTACCATCCAGGTAAACAGCCTCCCTTTTTCGGTGCTGTAGCCCGCAAATGAATGCCAAATTTTTACAAAAGTTTCCTGTAAAACATCTTCGGCCGTAGCCGTGTCAATAATTATCCTGGATATTACGCCGTATAGTGACGACGAATACATATCGTAAAGCGCCTCAATGGCAATCTTTTCACGATTTCTTAGTGCAAGCACTAATTCCTCTTCGGTTAGCGATATTTTTCGTTTCTTAGTCAACGGGTGAAAGATAAAAAGGAATTATCAGATTTCAAACAGGTGTTTTTCAGCATGATAAGAAGAACGCACCAGCGGACCGCTTTCCACGTATTTAAAACCCATATCCAAACCAAGTTCCTTATAGCGCGCAAACTGATCCGGGTGTATCCAATCCACCACCGGGTGATGGCTGCGCGTTGGTTGCAAATACTGTCCCAGCGTTAAAATATGTACCCCGGCCTCCAGCAAATCGCCCATCGCTTCCAAAACATCTTCCTCCTTTTCTCCCAGCCCAAGCATAATGCCCGATTTGGTCCGCAAACCCGATGCAGAAATCTGCTTCAAAGCCTCCAAACTGCGGTCGTATTTAGCCTGTATACGTACTTCACGGGTTAAGCGTCTAACCGTTTCCAGATTGTGCGATACTACTTCAGGGCGGGTTTCCAGTACCCGGGCCAGGTTATCCCATACCCCCCTAAAATCGGGCAGTAAAGTTTCCAGCGTAGTTTCCGGGCTTTCGCGGCGTATGGCATTTATCGTTTCGGCCCATATAATGGAGCCGCCGTCTTTTAAATCGTCCCTATCTACCGAGGTAATCACGCAATGCTTTACCTGCATCAGCTTTACCGAATTGGCAACGCGATTTGGCTCGTCTATGTCAACCGCTAAGGGTCTGCCCGTAGCTACCGCACAAAATGAGCAGGAACGGGTACAAATATTACCCAAAATCATAAACGTAGCCGTACCGGCCCCCCAGCATTCGCCCATGTTAGGGCAATTACCGCTCTCACAAATGGTATGTAATTTATGCGTATCAACCAGGCTGCGCACTTGGGCATATTCCTTACCCACAGGAAGTTTCACCCTCAGCCAATCAGGCTTGCGTTGTGGTTGGCTAACAGGTACTACCGGCAAATCAATCATGGTACAAAAATAGGGATTTTTTTCAGTCCGGAAGTCCGGAAAGTCAGTAAAGACCGAAAGTTAGGGAAGATCGTGATTTTTTTACAGATGGATTTGATGGCGGGTAAAGGAACGCAAGTAAATTAGGCATATTGTGTAGTTTTAAAATTGCGCCGCTATGTGCAAAATATTGGTAGAAAATAAATAAAGAAGTGATAGCGTGCCGTAGGTAAGCCCCGCCCGCGAAGTTGTTACATCTAATGGTGCGTTTATTAAAAAACGGTTCGCATGGACAGACGGGAAGCTTATAACACGAAGCAAATTACTATTAAGGGCATTCCCGTGCAGTATGATCCGCCAATGGGAGGATCATACTGCACGGGCCTTAGGCGCGAGGCCGGTATCCGCGCTACCCTAACGCAGCACGAAGTCAATAACGCATGCAACGACCTATTGACCAATGACGCGAAGCAAATGACTAAAACCTACCCCACAAAACAATACGCGCATCCATGCTCCTGTGCACGGCCAACGGCCCATACGCCCGATGGCGCTACCATTATCCCCGGTAATACTGCCGCCAGCCATTCCTTTTTTAGTTCAGCAGCATCTACTTTCAACTCGGCAGCCATGGCTGCTGTATGCGTTGTTATGGCCATGTCGCAAACGCAAAACAGTACGCCATCGGCTTGCAACTCATTTATACCAAGGGGCACTTCGCCTAAGCCGGGGACGCTAAAATCGCCTTTTGCAGGTTGCCAAAAAGCATTACGTTCCGCAGGCGCTTTAGTTGCAGGGTCGTTTATTTTAAATGATTCGCCAAATTTGTATTTTTTCCATAAACTGCTGTCGAACGCAAACGGAATAGCGCTGTGCCGTAACACCACCACTACACTGCAATCTTTTGGCAGCGAGCCGGTTTTGCCGTTTGTAATTAAAAATATCCTGGGCCAGGCGAAAGGCATCAGCCCTTCGGGGTGGGTGGCATCAAAAATTATACGGTGTTTGCCCTTTATCTGGCCAAACCAGGCGTCGGGACTTTCGGGATCAACAATTTCGTGGTTTGTTTTTGCCAAAGGTTCGGCATTTAAACGTTGAGGCAGTAAGGATGCCAGCCCCAGTGAAGCAGCCCCGGCTGCAATAGCGCCGATAAAGCCACGGCGATGGGTGGTTGGGGGGACTTTATTGAATAGCATTTTGTAGGTTTATAAGGGAGAAATATAGGTATTAAAATATGTATTTGTAAATTGGATAGCAACCATGCAGGATATATTTAATTTAATTGAATCTATCCTAATTCTTCGCCCCCAACCCCGCCGGCATTGTTCCAATAATATCCTGCTGAAAAAGCCCCGCTTCAGAATAAGGTATGGCATGGCCCGATTTTTCGAACAAAAACAATTGTTTTTTTGGCGCCTTCAACACCTTAAAATAAGCTTCTGAAATTAAGTGATTGGTTTGCTGATCGTTTTTTCCCACAAAGAAATAAACCGGACATTGTACTGCCGGTAACTCCTTAATAAGATTATGCGGCGATGCTTCGTTAAAGAGCGTGATGATCCATTTATGATCGGGCGACATAAAATAGTCTTTTAAGGTTTTATCATCAATTTTCTGCCCGTCAAAAAAGAACAGCCATTTGCGGGCGTAAAACACCTCATCCATATTCTCAAAAGGGATCTTCACTTTTGCCAGTTCGGCTATGGCGGTTTTGTTATTGCTTTTTTGAGCTTTTTCCTTCAGCATTTTCAGGCTCATCCGTTCACTTTCCAACTGGTTGATCACCGGGCTTACCGCGAAATAAGCATAAAGCTTTTGGGGGTAGCGGTTAGCCATATCAAAACCCAAAACCGTCCCCCATGACCATCCCATCACAAATAATTTTTGCCGGTGAAAATGTGCGAGTAAATAATCGGCCACCTGGTGCGCATCGTTCTCACATACCTGTAGGGTAATAGGTATTGGCGATTTATTCAGTTTTTGGGTTTCTCCGCATCCGCGCTGGTCCCACTCCACCAGCACAAAATGTTTCTTTAATTCAGCGGTGAAAACGTCTGATTGCCCTATGCTCGACTCTCCCGGTCCGCCGGTGATAAACAGCAGCAACGGATTGCCCCTATTCACCCCATTTATGGTAATATATTGTTTGATACCACCGATGGATACAGTGGCCGTGCTGTCGATAGCGGTTTTTGCGGCAGCAGCACCCGCCAAACCTGCAAGCAGGGTAATGAGGAAAAGTTTTTTCATTGTAGTGACGATTAATCAGGTTGAATAATTGTTGGATAAATTTAAGGTTAATTTCCGTTGGTTTGACAGCAGTACAAGCAAAAGTTAAATGGGGATGAAAGATTTATTATTGGTTCAAGTCGTGTTTGCATAATTATTCTGTGCCCTGTGAAACAGCAAATTATGGTTTACAAAGGTTAACACTTTTTGAGATTTTCTATATCTAAATATCTAAAAATAAAATAGTTGATTAAAAATCATGGTTTACACACATAAACCATGGTTTTGGGTTATTTTCCGTTCCCGCAGGGTCTCTCGCAGAGGACCCTGCGATGCGAAATTCAAGTTTGGACACTTTGCAAACCTGTATTAGCCAGCATGGTGCCTTTTAGGTGCCCCTGCGAAGACAAGGCGTTCCACTTTTGCATTTTTGGAACACCTGACACAAAGTGGAACATACTGATTATCATTCGATCCATTTTTAGCAAATGACTAAATTTATGTAAATAGCTGATTATCAGGCTCCATAAATCCATCTTTTATCAAATCGATGAAACTATCTAATTATCACAACATTAGCTAAAAACCGGGCAATTTTTTCCACATTCCTGATAGCCAGCGCGAATTTGTCTTTACCTTTTTAGGTGGACTAATTATGGCGGCCACTACAAAAGATATGGCAACCTAAAGCCACTAATCATCGCACACTTTTTGACTGATTGAGCAGCCAACACATTTTTACACTACTTCATCAAGTAATCATGCCGTTTAAATTGTTAGATGTCCAGGCGACACAATTGGGCGGGCGGGACAAATTGCAGGACAAAAAATAAAGACTGAGCTAAGTAACAAGAAAGGAATATGTTACTCTAATAATTGATAGACAATCAGTTAATAATTTTAGTTTTTATGAAACCGGAACTAATCTTCAAATTAAGGGTAACAGCTATTATATTAATTGCTGTTGGTTATGGCTGGGCAGGTGGTCATTTTATCCCTTCCGATTCGCCCGCTATTGCTTACCTGTTCCAGGCAGTTGTAATCGCTATATTATTGGTATTGGCACTTGGTTTCTTCAGTATTCCGCGGCCAAAATGGGCCCTTAGGGGATTGACTATTTTTGCCGCCATTTCATTAGTAATTAATGTCGCTAATATTATAAAAGGCGCAAGCGGAGCCGAAAGCTCATTTGGCTCACATAATACATTGGCCGACCTGGTGCCGATAGGCATATTGATAGTGAGTGAAATTCTGTGGTTGACATTAACGATATATGCTGCCCCAAAAACCGAAGTAAAAACGGAAACGCACAATAGCTAAAAATAACTTCCATCCCCGCCACGCCGCTCGCCGGGGAAACACCAACGTACGGTAAGCCTACTTTTCCCTTCTCTATACCATAGAGAAAGGGCGTTGATCACAACGACAAAAACCACCCAGGCGTTATATTTTTTAACCCTTATTTATCCTCCTGCTCATCCGGATGCCTCTTCAACAACCCGGTGATAAACAACTGCCATTTATTTAGTTTCTTATCAAACTCTAAAACCTGCAACGCGCTAAAAGGTATTTTAATACTGATATGGGCGCCGTCTTTATTTTCTATGGTTAGGGCACCATTTAACTTTTCAACCCGCGATTTAATATTGCCGAGCCCCATGCCGCTTCCGTCCGATTTGTTATTTTTTTCAACTATGCCCACGCCGTTATCATTAACGGCAAGATACAGGGTTTGTGCATCTGTAGTCATCTGCAATTCGATGGTGGTTGCTTTTGAATGCTTAATGGCGTTATGCACCAATTCTTTAACTAAGAGGTAGATGTTTCTGCGGCTTAACCCGGTAATGGTCAAATCAGGAATTTCATCAGGCAACTCCGATTCAAAATCTATATCAGAGTGTTCAAATAGTTTATTAACCTGGAAATAAGTGTAATACAGCAGGTTCTGCAGGTTATCATTGCCCACACTCGTGCTCCATATAACTTCGCGTATTTTTACAGACAAATCCTTTACCATGCTTTTTATCTCGTCAACCTCCGGCGCTGCATGCTCGCTTTTGCTGGCTTTGTCGGCTAAGTTCTGAATGGCAAATACCCCCGAGCCAATCTCGTCGTGCATTTCAGAGCTTATCCGTTGCCTTTCAGTTAAAATTAGCTGCTGCTGGGTGTCAAATGCTTTTTTCAGCGATAACCGTTTAAGCAACATGAATACATAACCGTAAAAAACGAAACACAGGAACACAAACCCCAACATTATTTTAAAGGCCAGGCTACCCCACCAGGGGGCCTCAATTCTGAAATTATAAGTTATCATGCTATCGGCCGTACCCAGGCGTGGGTCTATAGCAATAGCTTTTAAAGTATATCTGCCGGGCATTAACGATGAAAAGTGGATGGCGCGCTCTCCGGGTTCGGTTGTTTGCCAGGCGCTGTCGGTTTTTGTGGCCAGGCAATACCTGATATAAACCTCCTGCGATTTTTTGTAAGTTGGTATGCCAATATCAAAAACGATGTTGTTTTCCGAATAGGGTAATTTCCGGCTGCTGTCGCCTGTGGCTATTTTATTGTTTACCTTAACGTATAATAAATAGTTTTTCAGTTTTTTTTCGGCTGTAGGTTTTTGCAGCGGAAAATTATCCAGCCCCGATGGCGTTGCAAAGTAAATTTTAGGGCCTAATCCATCCAAATCGAACACCTCCGATGCACTGCGATCCGGAAAACCGTAATTGTTGGTTAACATCCCTGTTTCTGTATTAAACAGCTGCAATGGCCCCGTCCCTAATATCCATAAATTTTTATCAATAGGCTTAATCTTGAATATCGACTTTGAAAACAGCCCGTTTTGAACGGAGATATGTTTGATATTGTTTTTTTCGATAATCAGCATGCCGTTGCTAATAGTGCCGATATGTAGCCGGTGATCCATGTAGGATAATGAGGCAGCGTAAACCTGCTCATTATTAAATAAAAACGGCTTCATACCGTTCTTATCAATTTTGTACAGTGCGGTTTTAAAGGTTACATACAACGCAGCCTCGTCCGGAAAATAGGCAATTGCGCGTGACCGCAACCTGATGTAAAAATAATTATTGACCGCGTCGTATTTAAACACATGGCCAAATGCATCCGCAATTTGCTGGTTTAGCCGCTCCGATTTTTCGTGCGGAATCACATACAAGCCGCTTGTTGCTGCAATATAGGTGGCCTTGTCGTCGTTACTTAGTGCCTTTGCTGTTTTAACATCAACCAACTCGGTAACCTTTTTGGAAGGTATATTCATCCGGTAGGTATTGATAGACGATGCGATGATGTAATTATCCTTATCGATAGCCGCGATAAAGTAGATGGACCCCGTGGGCGCTATTTTCATCTTAAAACTAACGGCCTTTGAAGCAGGATCGTAAAGGATCAGGAAGCCCTTTTGCGTGCCCAGCAGCAACTTGCCCTGGTAATTCCGCACACTAACTACAAGGTCGTCGTTATCCAACCCCGGGATAATGGTTTTATCAGCAATATCCTTTTTGTATTGTATCAACAGCCCGTAGTACACGCTTCCGTACCATTTATTCCCTTCAAGGTCGGTAACTATGCACGATAGATTATGCCCCGTTATTTTTTCGCCATTTTTTAACGAATAGCTGTAGCTACCCGTGTTTACCCATTGATTATCTGCCGAAATAGATAACGTATTTATAAAGCCATTAAAGGCTATTTGCTTAACTTGTTTTACCGTGTCGTTTTGCAGCACCAGCTTTTTAACTATGCCGGCGGGGTTAATCATCATGTACGCTGTATCGCGGTAGGTATTACTTGCCAGCAGGTAAACATTGCCGTCAGGTTCGGCATCGCCTTTATAAGCCAGCTTTTTTATACCCGATGCTTCATTATACGAATACCAAAGTTTATTACCATAAATTAATACCTGGTTCTGCATTAACGACAGGTTTGCTGTAAAGGTACCTTTTGCCAGGTATTTTCCCTTTAGGGTTTTAGTATCCAGCACAAAAAGACCCTTGTCGGATGTTGCCAAAAGCTGGTCGTGAAAAACCACCAGGCGGGGAAAATTGCGCTCGTTTTTGTAGTGATAATCTTCAAGCAACGTTACCTTTTCGTTCTCGATATAAAAAATTTGCCCGTTGAAATTATTGAACCAAATGCGGCCGTAATTGTCTTCCTGTAAATTGGTACACCCCAACGAAATTTGTTTCGGATGGCTAAAATGCACACAGTTGATACCGTCGAAGCGGCTAACGCCAAAATCGCTGGCTATCCATAAAAAACCATGCTTATCAACGTGCATATCGTAAACCTCTTTGGTAGGAAACTCAAAAGCCGGTTTAACCAGGTTATCCTGTGCCTTTAAGCCGACAAAAGCAAGCAGTAAAAAGGCGGTTAAGGTAATTTTAAAAAGTAACGGCTTGTACATTAGTCAGATAATTTAACGGTAAATGTACTTGTTTTAACGTAAACATAAACATTCAGGTTAGGCCGAGCAGATACCGGCGTTCTATTTTACAAGATGAACAGGCGAAACACTCTGACTATCAATAGTTATTCTTTACCATTTCTTGTCTCTTGGTTCTTGACTCTTGATTCTCGGCTCTTATCTCTTACCTCTTATCACTCACGTCTTCTTCGCCGACTTACCGAATCCGTATTTAATGTTATAGCTGAGGGTTTGGGTGCTCCAGTAACCGCAATCAATAACCCGGCGGATGGTAATAATCGGATCCTCCTGGTCGCGGGGCTGGTCGAGTTGAAAAGCTGCCAGGAAGCCGCGTTTGTGCAGTTCGGGTAAATGCGCGTGGTTCCACAAGCCGTAAGGATAGGCAAAATATTTTACTGGTTTCCCGGTCAGCAATTCCAGCTTTTGTGTGGGTACATCAAGCTCCTGGTTCAGTTGCGCGCCTTTCAGCTTCTTGAAATTAGTATGAGTTAGCGTATGGCAGGCAATTATGTTACCCTCATTAGATAATTGCCTAACCTGCCCACGGTTCATAAAGCCCTTATTTTTGGCGATATTGTTGAACACGATAAAATACACCCCTTTAAAACCATATTTCTGCAACTCCGGACGGGCAACATTAAACTGATCGGCATCGGTATCGTCAAAGGTGAGCATAATTGACTTTTGCGGCAGCGGTGTGCCTTTGTTTAAATAGCTATACAGCTCATCGGGCAGTATGGTATGGTAGCCGCTATCGGCCAGCATTTTTATATGTGCCTTAAAAGCTGCAGGCGGGATAATGTAGTCCTTGTCAATTTTGCGGTCGGTAGGCCGCCAGTCGCGTATCTGGTGATAACACAATATAGGTATTTGTTTGCGCTGCAAAACAGCGGTTTGAGCATTTGAAAATTGAACGCAAAACAGCAGGCAAAGGGGTAACAGATTTTTATACACGGTAAAGGTATTTGGTATAAAAATATAAAAAGAGTGAATGTTGTGGTAGTTTTTTGAAAAATAATTTGTGGGGGAATTTGGGGTGCAGCGGGGGCGGGTTTGCGTTACAAAGCGTTCCATTTTTACTTCCCGTCCCAGCAGGGTCTCTCGCAGGACCCTGCGCTGCGAATGTCATTTTTGGGCACAGTTGGAAACCTGCCTCCGCCCCGAGGGTCCCTTTCAGGAGACCCTGCGAAGACATTAAAAAAATGTAAAAAGAGTGGATGGTGTGGTAGTTTTTTGGGGGATAATTTATAGGGGGTATTTGCGGAGCACCGTGATCGGTTTTGGTTCTAAAGCGTGACATTTTTTCCGTTCCCGCATGGTCTCTCGCAGAACACCCTGCGCTGAGCGTTAATGTGGTGTGAATGCGAATTATTATATTTACCTCATGGCCATCCGTACCAAACACCAAATCACAGACAATTGCTGGTTTATAACCTTTACCTGTTATAACTGGTTGCCACTATTTGAAAATACGCAATCGTACCATCTCGTCTACAATTGGTTAAAATTGGCTGATGATAAAAATGGACTTAAGAACGCGATTAATGAAATTGAAAAGTACTTCAATGAACAATAAGTATCATTTCCCTAATGGAAATACCGCCCTGCAAAGCCTGGCCGGCTCTTTTAAAGCAATAAAAAACCCGCTAAGCTATACCTCCATACAAATGGAAAAGTTTTCTGGTACCTATTCCGGGTTTATACCGGGGAAAGGACGGGTAATAGTTACTCAGGATAGTGCTTTTATTAATTATGTCTTTCGGGAAAATCATACCAATTATCAAAAGGCTAAGTTGGATACAGACTTAATGGCGAAGCAATTAGGAACCAGCCTTCTTTTTGCAAACGGGGATGATTGGCGGAGGCAAAGGCGGCTTATACAGCCGGCTTTTCACCATGCCGGAATACACAAATTGTATGAAACAGTGATTAATACCGTTAATGCACACATCGCCAATTTCCAGCAGGGAAAACAGATAGATGTTTATCCGCTGATGCGGGAACTCTCTTTTTCGGTGTTAACCAATTCGTTATTCAATATTGACATGTCCCGTAAGATGACTGATGAGTTATGCCGCGCCTTTATAGAGCTGCAAGCTTTTATGACCAGGGATGTTCTTCAGCCTTTCAGGAGGCTTTTATACCCGTTAACTGGAGAAGAGAAAAAACTGGCTAAACAGTGGGACGGCATTAGGGATATGTTAAAAGGCATTATCGCACGGCGCAAGTCAGATAAAATTGAATATAATGACCTGCTGGATATGCTGCTAAATGCCCTGTATGAAGACACCGGCGAAGCTATGTCTGAAGACCAACTGATCAGCGAACTGCTCATCCTGCTTTTTGCAGGGCATGAAACAACCGGCAGCACCCTTTCATGGTTATTATACCTTATTGCTTCAAATCATACAGTTTATGAAAAATTGGCAGACGCAATAGTAAAAACTGATATGTTGGATAGCCCACGCAATAACTATATAAATGCCATAATTAACGAAGGCATGCGCCTATATCCCGCAGTGTGGATAAACGAACGTGTTGCTATAAAAGACGATCAATTTGATGGCTTTTCGTTTCCTGCGGGCACCAGCATTTTGACTTATATTTATGGGATGCACCGTTGTGAAGCCTATTGGAAGGATGCTTCAACGTTTAATCCTGAACGGTTTTTAACGCCGGAAGGGGTAATTGATAAGAATATTAAAAATTACTTTCCCTTTGGAGCCGGGCCAAGAATGTGTGTGGGGAATAATTTTGCCATGGCCGAAATGGCGTTTGTTCTTTACGCTATTTTTAAAACCTTTCATATCAGCACCACTGAAAAAACTCCGACAGCATGGCCCTTGCTTACATTACGTCCTCGTGAGGTTATTCTCAATATTAAGAGGATATGATGGAAAAGACCATTTATTTATACTGTAGACTGTGTCTATGGATTACTATGCTGGTAGTCTGTAACTACCGTCCGGCGGAAAAGCAATAAACATCAATAGCCGAAGCGTTTATAAAACAACACCACAACAAATCATTTCCACAGTCGCAACATTGGAGACACAGTCTCCCGCCATATTGCAGCGGCCTATCTACGCTTAAAGCCGCAAATCCACACCTTTGTTATTTTGCTTTAAAACAATTAATATTGGTCTTTGTACTATGTCCAACTTCGGCGAAATGCCGGAACCCCTAAAATGTAAAAATGGAACTGGAGAAACATTATTCAAACCGAAGCGGATGGCTGCGTGCGGCTGTTTTGGGCGCAAACGACGGTATACTTTCAACAACAAGTATAGCAATTGGCGTAGCTGCTGCCAGCAGTACCAGGAGTCCGATCATCCTTGCAGCCTTAGCCGGATTAGTAGCGGGTGCATTATCAATGGCCGCGGGTGAATATGTTTCGGTTAGTTCGCAATCAGATATTGAAACGGCAGACCTGGCCCGGGAAAAGAAAGAATTGGAAACCATGCCCGAAATTGAACTAAAAGAGCTGGCGAAAATATATGAAAAAAGAGGTTTAGACAGCGAATTGGCGATGCAGGTAGCCGGGCAGCTTACCAAACATAACGCACTGGAAGCGCATGCCAAAGACGAATTGGGAATTAACGAATTCACTCAACCGAAACCATTGCAGGCAGCCTTCGCGTCAGGGGCATCATTTATTTCGGGTGGCATCCTCCCTTTTTTGGTTTCGCTATTTGCCCCGGTAGGTTTGATGGTTGTTTTGTTATATGCTTTTGCAATTGTGTTCCTGGCATTGTCGGGTGGGGTGGCTGCAAAAGCAGGTGGCTCAAACATGCTAAAAGGTATAGTGCGGATTTGTTTTTGGGGAACTATCGCCATGGGCCTTACAGCTTTTGTAGGGTACTTATTTGGCGTAAAAACTGCATAAGCGCAAGTGGGCTGTCCGAAGTTTCCAACGTCCGACCACTAAGCCTGTAGTAATTATAACTACAGCAGGCTTAGTGACTGCTGCTATGATTCGGCGATAACATCCGGATGCGCATTTACAGTTGCAGGTGAAGAGAATTATTTGGAATTGACCGCAGGTCAAAA
>Ga0206947_1131_pt2 | contig 15551 bp, 18 predicted proteins | sample Alteio_BWOrgHeat_3_FD_153239 | JGI IMG/M metagenome (GOLD analysis project Ga0206947, IMG submission 153239) | Enriched cells from forest soil in Barre Woods Harvard Forest LTER site, Petersham, Massachusetts, United States -... | ecosystem: Environmental > Terrestrial > Soil > Temperate forest > O...
TGTTCGTAGAGGCGCTCGGCGTCGAGTTCGCGCCCTTCGATCCGGGCGATCTCGGCGCCGACAAGCGCGGCGCGATTCTATGCGGGGCGTGGTTTTGAAATGATCGCCCATGCGTACCTGCGAAACGCCTGGCACTGTTATCTCCGTTGGGGAGCCGCAGGGAAGGTTCGACAACTTGAAGAGTTATATCCACACCTCAGGGAAGAAGCGCCTGCACCTGCTGCGGCTAGCAGGATCGGCATGTCTGTTGAGCAACTGGATTTAGGGACGGTAATGAAGGCGTCGCAGGCTGTTGCTGGGGAGATTGTCCTGGAGAAGTTGATCGAAACGCTCATGATGATTGCCGTAGAACACGCTGGAGCCGAGCGCGGCCTTCTGATCCTGCCGCATGGCGAAGAACTTCGAATCGCTGCGGAAGCCAGGACCGGCCGCGACGGGGTCGAGGTCCAACTGCAAGATGCGTTGGTGACGCTCTCCGACTTGCCCGACTCGCTCCTTCGCTATGTAATTCGAACTCAGGGGGGCGTGATTCTGGATGATGCCTCGGTCCAGAACCTGTTTTTGCAGGACGAATATGTTCGTCAGCGCCTTCCCAAGTCAGTGCTCTGTTTGCCCCTGCTGAAGCAGGTCCACTTAGTGGGCATCCTCTATCTGGAGAACAAATTGGCGCCCCGCGTATTCACGCCCAAGCGGCTGGCCATGCTGGAGATGCTGGCCTCGCAGGCCGCGATCTCTTTGGACCACGCCCGATTGTATGCTGAGTTGACGCAAGAAAATAGTGATCGCAGGAAGGCCGAAGAGGCTCTACGAGCCAGTGAGGAACGCTGGCGCAAGCTCTTTGAGAACTCGTCGGCCGGCATTGCGTTGATCACTCCGGCTGGGCGCTACATCGCGGCGAACTTAGCTCTCCAGAAAATGCTCGGCTACACGCAGGAGGAGCTCCAAAGGCTCACCGTTTTGGAAGTGAGCCATGAAGAGGACTGTTTGGCCACCGCAGCAATTCTAGCAGAGTCCGCTGAAGGGCACCGACGAAATTACCGAATCGAGAAACGGTACCGACGCAAGGACGGCAATGTAATCTGGGCAGACGTCAGCGGTACCCTGGTCCCGACGACTGGAAGCGCGCCGGCGTTTTTCGCGGCCGTCGTCGTAGACATCACTGAGCGCAAGCGGGCGGAGGAGGAGCTGCGCCGCAGCGAGGCATACTTGACCCAAGGAGAAAGGATAGGCCATACGGGCAGTTGGGGTTGGCATGTTGGCACGGGGTTGGTCTACTGGTCGAAGGAACATTTTCGGATTTTTGACTACGATCCGGAAACCACGAAGCCCTCGTATTCGATTCTCATGGAAAGGATGCATCCCGAGGATCGTTTCTCCTTCGAAGAGATCCTCAATCGGGCAGTCTGGGACAAGAGGGATTTTGAATACGACTATCGAATCGTGCTTCCGGATAGATCGACAAAGTTTTTAAGGAGTGTGGGTCAAGCCCTGGTTAACCCGTCCGGCGAGCTTGAGTTTATTGGCACGGTCATAGACATCACCGATTTGAAGCGCGCTGAAGAAATGCGAGCGGCCATGGCACGCGAACGGGAACTGTTTGCGCAGCAGCGCGCCACCGAGTTAGCAAAAGCAAACGAGGCCCTTCGGGGATGCCTGGGTGCGCTGGCCTCGGTGCCCGAACTGGATGATTTCCTCGGGCAAGTGATGGCTGCGATCACGCGGCAGTTGGGTGCGGTCTCTTCCTTGTTGCGGGTGCGTAACTTCGAGCAAAATACACTGCCGGTGGAGCTCGTCTTCCAAAACGGCCGAGTCATAACTCCGGATGAAGCGAAGTTTCCCGAAACCTGGCGGTCTCTGTCGCTGGTCAAACAACGTGCCGCCACTTTTCTGGACCACCCAACGACTGTCGTCCGAATGCTCGATCCACACTCGCCGTTACCTGAAGCGCTGCGCTTCTATCTACGCGGACTGGGTGTAAAGACCTTGTTGATCATCCCTTTGACCTTGGGCGGCCAGGCGAACGGCCAGTTGAGCTTTCGTTTTACTGAGGAGCGTGATTTTGACCCGGAGGAGCTCGAAATCGCAAGAGCCTTAGCAATCCCAGCCAGCTTGGCCATTCATCTGACTCGATTGGCAAAAGCCGCCAAGCAATCTGCGGTCCTGGAAGAGCGAAATCAGCTTGCCGGCGAGATTCATGATTCGCTCGCCCAATTTTTCACAGGGATCTCAATGCAGCTGGGTGCAGCTAAGGAGGTTATTAAAATGGGGGGCGATAACAGCCTTTACGTGGAACGAGCAACGGAGCTGGCACAATTTGGACTTGCCGAGGCGCGCCGCTCCGCGTTCAGCCTTCACCCGACTATCATCGAGGAATCAGGATTGATCGATGCCCTGCAAGAGTTGGTCGAGCGTTCCAATGTCCCAGGAAGGTTGCGCTGTAATTTTGATTCAACCGGTGTACCCGAAGAAGGCTGGCCGACCAGGATACAGCATGAACTGTTACGGATTTCCCAGGAAGCGATCAGCAACGCTGTTCGCCACGCCAAACCTACAGTGGTAAACGTGACGCTTCGCTGGAATCCGCCTAATCTCATTCTTAAAGTGAAAGATAATGGATCTGGAATCTCCAGTGCCAGCCGGGAGAAAAGTGAAGGCTTCGGATTGGGTAACATGCGCACAAGAGCCTCGAAAATCGACGGAAAGTTAGATATCCATACTACCGTCGGCCATGGAACAAGCATCGTCCTGACTGTGCCGATCGCATCATGAATCCTCTTCTAAGGCTGCAACACAACGGAATATGATTTTGCTGGCGATCAGCTGACCACTGAAAAATTCTTAGCCGAATGGCCACCCCCTAAAACCCTGTGTCAGTGAATCACGTGCACGAAGATGGCGCAGACCGCCGTGGTGAAGGCCAAGACCGAGGTCGTCAGACTCAGCCAAGCTTGACCTGGAGCAATTAGCCGAAGCAGCGAAGGTGCCGTTTCACCATGTTCCCGTTCCCCGAGAAAATCGTCGGGAGTCCACGGAGAACAAATTTTGGGTCGTGCCTCTCAAAATATGGAGTTATTAAAACTCGGTTATGAAATCCATAGAGCGTGCAATGTATTGGGCTATAGCTAGAAGGTCTTCGAGCGGCTAAACGAATGCTTCCCTCAACTTCTCAGGCTGGGGTTTTAGCAAAGGATTTTCGCACCAGATGCAGGTCCCTGTCACTGTGTTGCTTTCCACCATGTCAGACCTGATCCGGAAAGGCCGTCGTCTCGAACAATTGGTTTTGGAGAAGTAGAAAAATTGGGTCCGATTTAATAGATCGAGAAAAACCGCATAGCGTCTCAGAGGCGCTACTTCGCTTTGCAACCACCGTCATTTTCCCCGCCGAAAAACTTTCGCACCCTCGAGACCGTGTGCTTTCCCTGTCGGGCCGACCCGGCGAGCGAAAAGCAACACATCAATGCCGCCGCCCGAGCCGAGATCGAGCACGATTTCATCGGCTTTCAATTCCACAAGAGCAGTGGGGTTGCTACACCCAAGAGAGGCTTTGACGGTGTGTCTGGAACCTCATCTTCCTGCGCCGCATTGTAGAGGTTTGAGGTTATCGGATCACAGGAACCTTCCGGCGCGGAAGGGTCGTCGATAAGGTGATTGTCTCCGCACCCATCGAAGGTCCTCCCAGGTGAACCCGGCGCACTTCTACGTCTCTATGTCACGAGCCCGCCGGTCAATGCATCTGTTCACCGATTCGAAGGCAGCGCATAAGGAAGCCGTGGCGCGACCGAGCGAGCGTGTCAGTGCGCTTGAGTTGGCCAATCGAGCAGTTACAGAGGCTTTTGGTTTGGACCACGCTCGGCGCATGGCAATACGTGGTCGGGAGATGTGATCCGGAATCAAATAGTTCCGGCGGCACCGGAATTGCGCCGTTGGCCAGGTCGGGACCTGGGTCCCAGGTTTGTGACGGGAATGCTCTGTCAAACCGGCAGGTCAGAACGTCCTTGGCCCCTTCGGGCCGTCAGCGAGCACGACGGCAAGGCGCTTATTGAAAAGGTCCTTCATCGCAATGGCGAAGAACCTATACGGAATCGCCGTCAGCAGGCCGACCTCCAACGGAATCTCCGCGATGCTGAGCATCGGGCAATTCTCGCGAGAGATCGGCGCAAGACACGGCGCGACCGATGGAGCGATAGCAAGCAAAGGCAGCATTGGATGTGTTGCAATATGCATTGCATTATTAAAGAGCGCATCATAGAATCGCGAACATGACCGCTGCATTATGCATAATATTTAGTTTCTTCGTCGGCGTGTTCACTGGCGGTGCGGTCCTTATTATTGCCGGGAACAAACTCATCACAAAACAACTCGTGGCCGAGCAGACCAAATTAGACGCCGAGCTTGTTCGGACCAAGGAACGCATTGCTGCCGAAAGAAGAAAACGCTTACAAATCCCCCGGCATCGATCGGAAGGAGTTATCGGCTATCACATGACACATGACACTCTTGGACACGTTTAATCAGTGGTGGCTCCGCGGTGCACTTCAAGGAACGCTGCACGCTTGATCGCCATCCCGGACAGCGTCGCGTATAACGTCCTTAACCTTCGTTGCGCAGCCGTGCCAAAGCGGATTGGGGAATCGAATTTCACAACCGAATTCGCTCCACCTCACTCAGTGTAATTTCGTCGTTTGTCCGGTCATAAAGCTTGGTCGTTCGTGGAGACTCATGGCCGGCCATCTGCTGGGCGTGCTCGAGCCGTCCGTCGTTTTCCAGGTAAATTGGGATTCCGGTTGCCCGCCAGGTGTGACATCCGACTCGGGTAAGAAAACCCGCCGTCTTTGCCCGTTTTCGAATCGCGGCCCATGCGTACTGATCCGCTTCTACCGGAAGCTTGCCGACAGCAAAGTTGCTCAAAGGCCAGGAGGATCGTGGCGATTTAAAAAATAGTACTCACCAAGCGGTTTCTAGCTTCTCGTTCTGGGCGCGGATGTCCGCCCGCGCGTGTACAGGCTGCCGGCGAGTAAAAAGGGGGCAACGCCATGATAACTGATCTGACTTTGAAACAGGCTGCCCAAAAAAGACTCGAACAATTCCTCAACCTTCAACGATTTTCCATACCTTAACGCCATTTTCCTCGTGATCGCAGGGTCTCTCGTCCATGACGTATTGGCGTTCCTCATACCAAAGCGCGTCTTCGTCATACGGCCACGAATCCCCGCCGATCGCAAATGTAAAGAGCGCTGCTTGCCTCGCAAGATCGAGAGCGATTGTTTTTTCCCTTAGATTCTGATTTACTAACTCTGATTGCTTGCGATGAACCACATCAATGAGGACTTCAACAATCGCTGTGTGCTGACGAGTGAGGGGCACCGTACTGGTCCCGACTTTCGGGGTGAAAACTAGTCTCACAATAAAAGCTTTCTCGCCTAAAGCCTTCACGCACCGCTTTTACCAGACTTGAAGCCTCAACGAATCGGCAAAGTTGTCCGAACGGAAAGAAAATTTACCTTCCATCATAAGAAGCATGAACATTGCAGACGATATGGGCAGCAAAAAAGCAGTACTTACATAGGTGCAATTCGATAAAATGCGTAAGGAATAAAGCGTTCGATTGAGGTCATTGAAGCGGAAGGCCTAAGCCGGCAACGCCGGCTTTGCGAAGGTCAGGCTCCTGCGGATGCCGCCGATGCGTGCGAAGTCATTTTATCAAGTTTGTCGGTCCGGCGCCCGCGCGAGTTTGGCGCTTGTTGGTTAGGCAGTCGGCTGTGGCAAAAACTGGGACTGGACGAGTTTTTTAGTGCCGTCTTGCACGATCGTCGAGGAAGCGTGGAATGGGCTAAGGTCATCGAGCTCTTAGTGCTTAATCGCCTCGTCGCTCCAGAGAGTGAGCTGGGCGTTCACCAACGCTGGTACGCTACAACCGCCATGGACGTGGAGTGGGGAACCGAGGATGCTGTGGCCGCCAAGGATCGACTCTACCGGGCACTGGACAAAGCGCTGGAACACAAAGAGGCCTCGAGCGTCATCTGGCCTAACATTGGCAGGATTTGTTCGGAGCCAAGTGTGATTTACTGCCGCTTTCCTACGAAGTCTTTGAGGGGAATCGGGCGGACGTGACCACGCTGGAGGAAATCCTGGACTCGGTGGAACGTAAACATGGCAGGCTGGGCCGAGTCTGGGTGTTTGATCGCGGTCTGGTCAGTGAAGAGAACCTCAGCCTGTTGCGTTCCCGAGGCGCTTCCTACTTGGTTGCCACTCCGAAACGACTTTTAACGCAGTTCCAGAAGGATCTGATTGCCGAGGCGCCCAGCAAGGCAAGTCCAATCATGATCGTCCTCCGTTGAAAGCGTCGACTTTCCGGTCAGAGCACTCGGGATTCCACCGCTTTGTCGCGGAGCTTCCGGCGTCCTTTGTGACTGCGGCTGGCGACGCACCCTACTCGAACGCGTACACGACTAGCGTCCGATACGAGTTATCAGAACCCTCGGAGCGCTCGTCCTCGGATCGATGGTTACATTGTCGCCGGTCGCTGCATTTTGTAGGTTGACGGTCGCATGCGTTCCCGCCATGCCACCGGCATCGGAGCACGCGGCAAACGCCAGCGAACAAATCACAGGAATGATGAGTAGTCGAGGAATGAGGTTGGTATCGATTAATTTCTGAGTTTTCATGTTCTCACGTTCAATTGAGACAGAAGATAAGACTAATTGAATGCCATGATTGCCTATCACGCTTCGTGATATAAGCGCGTCGCGCTGGCTTTGACGACTCGCGGGAGATATTTGGGTTAGGTGGAAAAGTCAGGAATTCACCGGGGAGACAGGGTTCACTCTCTGAAACAGGTCATCCTGGTCGAAGGTTGGTTTGATCTGCGCGAAAGGGGCCGAATTTGTCTGCCGCGTATTACCCATCCTGAAGCGCGGCAACAGCTTGTCTTGCACTAGGCTGGTCATTACCGGAGCAACCGCCACCCAAAAATCTACCGAGACCAAAACTAGTTTGTGTGGACGACCTGAGGCGTCGCTAAAAACCACGGCGCCTGAAAATCAACAAGTTAAATCATTTGCCGGGGAGAAACTGCGAAACTCAGGCTAAACGGCTGCTCACCAAGCAACTCCGTGAGCTTGGAGAGCATCGCGCCTATTCTGGACGAGCTTTGTAAGTGGGTAAGCGACGCATTGGACGACCCACCTAGCCTAGGTCTAGTGTCCTATCCCCTAAATAACAGGTATACTGAAAAACACCCAACTCACCGCCGGCAATATACCTTTTATTGGGGAACAGGACACGCAAACCCAGGGAGTTTTGCCTACGGGACCGACCTCGAGCGATACAGGTTAGCTGCTTTTATTTACTGGAGCTCTTTGGCTTGTATCAGTTGAAAGGAGTAGTTTATCCAGCGTGATCGGAAAATCGCGAACACGCCGACCGGTGGCGTTGTAAACCGCGTTAGCAATTGCAGCGGGCGTTCCGGTCACGCCGATTTCGCCAGCTCCACGAGCTCCAATCGGATTAAAGATTGTGTCCGGTTTACCAATAAAATGGACATCGATATACGGCACGTCTGCGTTGGTAGCCACTAGGTAATCAGCAAAATTGCCATTGGCATAACGTCCGGTTGTTTCCTCCAGATGCGAACCCTCCAAAAGCGCCATCCCGATACCGAACACTATTCCACCAATTATCTGGTTACGGGCGGTCTTAGGATTTATCACCGTGCCGATATCCATCACGGACGTCACTCGCTTAACCCGGATCTCACAAGTCCATTGGTTGACTTCAACTTCGCAGAATTGTGCTCCGAACGAGTAAAACGCATATTTCTCCAGCTCCGCGCCCGATGCAGCAGTCTCTGTCGCTTCTATTGCGCCACATCCGATGGCGTCCAAGACGGCACCAAAGTCCTTTCGCTTCCCACCTCCAACGAGTTGCCCATTCTCGTACCACACGTCCGTCATTCCGTAGAAAGGCGAGTTGGCGTCCCGGACAGCGATCTGAATCAGCTTCGCTTTAGCCGCTTCGGATGCTTTCAGGATTGCTGGGCCGACGCTTGCCGTAGACTGCGAGCCACCGGCTACCGGAGCCGGAGGAAGGCTCGAATCACCTATCTCGGGACGAACCCGTTCTACAGGCAGGCCCAGACTCTGCGCGCCCACGATCGCTACCACTGTCCACATCCCAGTCCCCAGGTCCTCCGTCGCCAAAGAAACTTGGGCCGTTCCATCTGCTTGCAGCCTCACTTTAGCGGATGATTTGCTGCGGTGAGCTGGGTAAACTGCAGTTGCCATGCCCATTCCCACGAGCCAGTCGCCGTTTTTGAGCGAGCCAGGTTTTGGGTTCCGCCTAGACCAGCCGAATCTTTCTGCTCCAAGCCGGTAAGCTTCGGCCAGGGTCTTCGATGAATACGGGACGTTTCTTCCCGGATAAACCTCTGAGTAATTTTTCATCCGCAGCTCAATAGGATCCAGAGACAACTTCACCGCGAGCTCGTCCATTGCGCACTCCAAGGCAAACATGCCTGGGCTTTCGCCCGGTGCTCGCATCGAGGTAGGTGCTCCGACGTTGAGTGGTACCAAGGTTTGACTCACCCGGATGTTCGGCGACTTGTAAACAAAGCGAGAGGTCCGTTGGGCGGCTGCTTCGATGTAGATGCCGGCAAAACCGACGGTTGAGTGCACGTCATGTTTAACTGCTTGAAGCTCGCCGTCCCGGTTTGCAGCCAAGGAAACGTGCTGAATGAGGGCGGGCCGATGTCCGGTCACCGTGAACATTTGTTCGCGCGTAAGAATCGTCTTGATCGGCCGGCTGAGCGCACGCGCAACTGCTGCGGTGAGAGGGGAATGGGTCCATACCGCCTGCTTACTACCAAACCCGCCACCAATGAACGGGCAGATAACACGGACATCATCTTCGTTCACGCCCAGAATCGCCGCCACATTTCGTTGCTGCCCAGGAACAAATTGGGTCGCATCATACGTCGTTAGCCGGTTGCCATCCCAAATCGCGGTCGTCGCATGCGGCTCCATCGGATTGTGATGATAGATTGGCTCGGTATAGATCTCGTCAACTACGATTCCGGCTGTTTGGATGACGTCATCGATCGATGAAACCCCGTCCGCGAGAATTGCTACCGTGGGTTTCTGCCCATCTACTGCAACCGGAGGAAACGCATTCCTCATTCCTGTCTCCCAGGTCGTCACTGGTCGCTCCGGTGTATAATCGACTTTCACCAGAGCCGCTGCATCGCGCGCCTGCTCGAATGATTCGGCAACTACCAAGGCAATAATCTGGCCGTAGTAACTAATTTTAGTGTTCTGGAGTGGGGGATCGATCTCACCGCTGTTAGCTCCTTCCGCCTGCGTTAAACCGTGATAGAGCTTCAGCGAATGAAATGGGGTGTAGATGGCTACAACTCCAGACAACCTTTCGGCCTCAGAACTATCCATCGCCCGGATCTCGCCTCGCGCGATCGTACTAGTCACTAGATAGCCATAAGCGACGCTTTCAATCAGCCGATCACCCGAATACCGGAGGGCTCCGGTAACTTTCAACCGGCCCTCGAGACGATCCTGCGGCTTGCCTAAAATATCTGTGCTCACGCTATGCCTCCCAAGTCCATTAGCGCTCGAACAAGCGTTCTCTGAACAAGCTCGACTTTGAATACATTGTGTCTTAACGGCCTGGCGCCTTCGGTCGCGAATTTGGCAGCAGCTTCGAAGGTCCGCTGATTCAGCGGCTTTCCGATTAACTCGGGCCGCACGTTGGGAAGATTCCAAGGTTTTGTCCCTACGCCCCCAACGGCGAGCCGCGCATCCCGAATCGTGTTTGCGTCCGCATCCAGCGCTAGAGCAACAGAAGAGAGTGCAAACTCATAGGATTCACGATCTCGAATTTTTAGATAGAGGGACCTTCGCGCCCACGGTAGCAGCGGAACCCGAATCTCGGTGATCAACTCACCAGGTCTAAGTTGATTCTCTTTTTCTGGGCTATCGCCAGGGAGCAGATAAAAATCATCAAGTTTCACGAATCGTTCGTTGTTCCCGCTTTGCAGGCGAATGGACGCGTCCAAGGCTACTAATGCCACCGCTAAATCGCTGGGATGAGTAGCAACACAGGATGAGCTCGTACCAAGAATTGCGAAACCCCGGTTCCAGCTGTCAATCGCGGGGCAGCCGGTCCCCGGCTGACGCTTATTGCACGGTGTGCTCACATCTCGAAAAAATCCGCACCGAGTCCTTTGCAGAAGATTCCCTCCCATGCTTGCCATGTTGCGGATTTGCGCGGATGCGCTTTTGAGCAATGCTTGGGAAATGACCGGATAGTTAGTCATTACGTCCGGGTGTTCTGCAACGTCGCTCATTTTTTCCAGTGCGCCGATGTGCAGGCCATCCGATGTAAATTTGATCCCATGCATTGGTAAGTGATTGATATCGACCACCTGCGCGGGTATCATAACATCCAGTTTCATCAAGTCGACTAACGTTGTCCCGCCCGCCAGAAAGCTAGAATTCTGGCCGAAATCTGAGGTTGCCTGGTCAATGCTGGAAGGTGATCCGTAAGTGAAAGGTCGCATAGTTACTTGGCTGCTTTTATCTGCGTGGCAGCGGTTTTGACCGCCTCAACAATATTTGGATACGCACCGCAACGGCAGAGATTGCCTGACATAAATTCTCGGATCTCATTTTCTGATCCCGTGTGGCCTTCGTTGATGCAGCCGACGGCGGACATGATCTGGCCAGGCGTGCAATACCCGCATTGAAAACCGTCACAACCGATAAATGCGGCTTGCACCGGATGTAACTCATTACCATTAGCTAACCCCTCAATGGTCGTGATCTCTCTGCTCTGCGCGGTGAGCGCCAGCGTCAAACACGAGAGCACGCGCCTTCCGTTGATATGAACGGTACAAGCACCACAGGCACCGCGATCGCAGCCTTTCTTCGTCCCGGTTAGATCCAAGTGGTCTCGAAGAGCATCGAGAAGTGTGACTCGGGGATCTACCTCCAGTCTTTGAGCATGACCATTGAGAGTGAAGGTCATTTCGATCGGCCCGGGGGCAATGCCTTGGCTCGAAAAGTCACCCTGCGAGTCTGTTCGTTTTGTTGCAAGGGCGGACCGAGCAGCCGGAGGTGCTAGTGTTAAACCGGCTGATATGGCAGCCAGACGACTAAGGAACTGCCTTCGGGAAGAACCAACCTGGCTGTCCGGAGACCAAACGGAATGATTAAGATCATCGCTCACAAGGCACACGAAATTCTGAATAAAACTCCCTGAAACACTAAAGGAAGAGATACGTTGGTGGTTCCAACCGGTAGGTCAAGGACCTCTGATCTCGGTGGGAATTCTAGCCATGTTATCTTTCTCATTGGTCGTTGGGCATTCCGTCCACCATGACTCACCAGGTTTTCAACCGTAACGAGCCGGACGATCTCGTCGAGGCTTTGCTGTTACCTTCTCTTACCGAGAGGTTGCCTGTCTGGGCGCCTCACTACCTTACCGTCAACTTACGAGGGATTGGGGGGGACTTCCACCACTCGGGGGAGTGGTTTTTCATGACTCCTTAGGGTCGTCGAAGACAGCCCCCTAGAGCCATTGACCCATAGAACAATCCGTGGCTGCCCGCAGCTTATTAAGTTGCGGAGATCGAGCCTATTACGTCCGCTGATAGAGCATAAATAAAATGAATTATACAATCCTGGGAGGAGCGCAATTTTCATTGATATATGAAACGCTTTGTCGAGTTCGACGTGCTTCGAGGGGTCTTGCTGTTGATGATGAGCGTCGATCATTCGGACTCATCGCTTCGCCGCTTTACCGACCAGCCACTGGGATTCTTCACGACCGCTGAATGCTTTGTGTTCGTCTCAGCATTTCTCGCCGGCATGCTCTTTCGCAACCGCTCCGAAAAGCTCGGGTTCGCCGCGGCTCGCTGGTCTTCGATTCACCGGGCCGGACGCATCTACCGGGCACATCTCGTTACGCTTTTTTTCGCATTTGTTCTAGGCAGCTTCTTTTTATCCGAGCTACCTGGAATCAGAAATTTGTTAGATCACTATCTGATGAATCCATGGGCGGCGATTGTTGGATCAATGGCGTTGCTTTTCCGTCCGCCTTTGATGGACATCCTCCCGATGTACATCCTATTCTCCTTTCTCACGCCTGCCGCTTTCGGGGCGGCACAACGATGGGGATGGAAGGCGGTCCTTTTTGTCAGCTTTTCCGCGTGGGTCATCGCACAGACAGGTGTCAGAGACATGTTAGTAACAGCATCTAAAGATCTGCCATTCGTCCAACTCGGTCCGTTCGATCTTCTCGCCTGGCAGTTTCTATGGGTCGGTGGGCTGTTCATGGGTCAGCGTTTTCTGGAAAACAAGCCACTTCTGTCGATGCCTCATTTGCTACAACCGCTCTTAGTGCTCTCGGCGATCGCTTTTCTTTTCTGGCGTTGGATTTCTATCCTGAGCGGCTCCGACCCAGTTACTCAAACATGGTTGTTCGATAAATGGCATCTTGGACCATTGCGGCTAATCAATTTCGCCGTAGCCGCTTCCGTCACCGCGACATTCCTTAAGTATCTGTATCGCTGGGAAACACCTTTGCGACCATTTTTGCTGATCGGTCGTCACATGCTTCCCGTCTTCTGCAGCCAAATCTGTCTTTCTGTGTTGCTCATTGGCCGCACCGAGTCCGGCCTAACTGTTGAGCCGATCACCTCTGCTTTAGTGATCTGTCAGCTGCTCACCGCACCCCTGTTCGCCTGGTTTTTGGAATGGCGGTCGGTCGCTAAGCAATCTGCTCGCCCAATACCTCCGGCGCTGGGCGCTAACCACCCCATCGCACTCGGGGAGATACGCATGAAAAGGCATCCGTTGTCTTCTCCCGCCGTCAGGCAGCGGGTTTTACACCCTCTGTAGAACTCTCTTTTAATAATGCAAAGCGGTGAATCTCGAGGCCACCCTGTCCAACGAACGTTTACTTCAAATGGCAAAACCAAATAATATGGCCTGCTGCAGTGATCCGAAATCGCGTGGCAGCCGGACGAAAATGGTGTTGAGTTTCAAGGCCAGCAACCACTTGCGATTCGCTGAGGCCTTGGTCGCCATCTCGATTTATGTCAACGCGCTTACGGCAGACGCTCAAATCGCCCCGGACATTGCGTCCCACGCTCCCCCCATTGGTCGGTTTGACCAGGAAGTCACGTCACTCGAAAACCGCCGAATCGAGTTTTCACAACGGCCGATTATCTTTTACGGAAGTTCGTCCATTCGCCTCTGGAAGACTCTGAGCCAGGATTTTATCGGGTACCCGGTCGTTAACTGCGGTTTCGGCGGATCGCGCCTGACCGATTGCGTTCGGTATGTGTCCCGCCTGGTCTTACGCCTTAAGCCTGCGGCGGTGGTGGTCTACGCAGGTGATAACGACTTGGCACAAGGCGACCTGCCGGACCAGGCGTTTGCCTCGTTCCGGGATCTTTACAATGCATTACGCGGCTATTCGGAGCAGATGCCAATTGCCTATATCTCCGTCAAACCGTCCCCGGCACGGATCCGCTACATCGACTACCTCTGTGTAACTCCGAGATGCTCAAATAGGCGCCGCCGGAAGCAGCAGCTTTCGCTTACGCTTATCGGACCGCCTGACCGGCGCGCCGAGGAATTTTCGGTGCGCACACGATAATTGATCTGGTCAACGATGGGCTGGTCACAACGGCGGTAGGGATTCGTTCCTGCGCGTCCCTTCCAACGTGGACGCGCGAAAGTAGGCGATGTGCAATTCTCGATGTTTTCGCGCTCCGAGGACGCGCTATCCCGGACGCGCCGCATTCCATACCCGGACGCGCGGGAGCGCCTCCTTACCGCGTTCCAGTTTCCGCCAGTTCCATAGTACCCTTGAACTTAGGTGGCTCGTCATCCTGGATCCCGAAATTGGCGTCATACAATGTAGCGATCCTTTCTATCTCATCGTCGGTGAGCTCTGGGCATTCCGAACTCGCCGCGAATTCGGCGAGCTGCTTTTCATCGTAAATGTTCGGGAGCGTTGATGCGATCCGTTGATCCTTTAGCAACCAAAGCAAAGCCGCCTGGCCCAAGGTTCGGTTCGACCTTTCCAGGAAGCGGAGTTGTTCCACTTTTCTGACACCGTTGAGCAACCAGGCGCGAGGACGATGACTTCGGTGATCGTTCGGCGGAAACTTGGTTTCTGCCGTGTAATGCCCTTCCAGCATTCCGGAGGAATGTGGAACCCGGATCAGGAACATCGTATCCCTCCCAGACGCGGTTGCAGCGTTCTGAATAACCGCACCCGGATGTTGCTCAAGCACGTTGTAGATGTGCTGAACGCTCGTCACGGTCCGCTCCGTGACGCAGTTGATCCCTTCGTACTGCCACCCGATGGCCGGCCCGAGCGCGATTCCGTAGTAGCGAACTAAGCCTCGCTCGCCCAGCTTTTCGAGCGTTTCCCAGACCGTATCGTCGCTCACTTGCTCCATGCGGATATTGTGAAGTTGCAAAAGGTCGATTCGATTTGTCTTGAGCCGTTTCAGGGCAGATTCGGTGGCACGCACCATTGCCTCTGACGAAAAATCCTGGGGAATTTCTCGTTGCCCACGCCGTTCGTTCCCGTGATGGACAAAATCGTATCCAATCTTTGTCGCTATCACAATTTGATCACGCTGCTGCAAAAAAGCTTTGGCGATCAACTCTTCGCTCAGACCGTCCCCGGCACGGATCCGCTACATCGACAACATCCTTCGCTTCAACCAGATGGTGCAAGCGTTCCTGCAGAACCAGCCGGCGACCAAATACATCGATATTTGCACGGCGATGCTCGGACCTGACCAGAAACCTAATCCTGCCCTTTTCGTTCAGGACCAAATTCATCTTAGCGGCCTTGGATATGAGCTGTTACGTCGGGACGTTTCGCCATTCTTGTCAAGTGAGTTGCACCGGTAGACCGCGACCACGCCACAGAACGAGAAGCGTTGCAATTTTTTGCAGCTTCCATAGGGCCGCTGATTTCCAAGTTACTGCTTGGCTTCGAGGGCACTTCTGATGGGAAGCTTTATCTTAGTCAAGCCAATCGGAATTCCGGATGATGTTGCAGAAGTCCATTCGTTTGAAGGTCGGATCGAACAAAGCGAGTACGTCGCTGCGGTATTCTGTGTTAGCTTCGCCTTAGATGATTAGGGTCGACCACACCGACGTTGTTAATTCTAAGATCCTGGCCGTCTCGGAAGACAGGATCCTGGGATTTGTGCGTGAACCTTTTAGCGAGATTGCCAGATTGTCCGGTGTCGAGGAGACGGTAGTCTCGCACCGGATCAAGGCCATGCTGACCGCGGGGACGATCAGGCGGGTTTGTCAAACGCTTCTGGCAACGAATCTTGCGGACGCGGCGCTTGTGGCGTGGAAAGTGCCTGACGATAAGCTCGACGGAGCATTCGGCTTCATGTTCCGGCAAGATTTTTTTTCCGGTCATGTCGTTCTTCGATCAACTGATTCGAAAACCGCCGGCGGCGAATACAAGTTGTGGACGACAATCAAAGTTCCACGGGGCTT
>Ga0206947_1177_pt1 | contig 15339 bp, 7 predicted proteins | sample Alteio_BWOrgHeat_3_FD_153239 | JGI IMG/M metagenome (GOLD analysis project Ga0206947, IMG submission 153239) | Enriched cells from forest soil in Barre Woods Harvard Forest LTER site, Petersham, Massachusetts, United States -... | ecosystem: Environmental > Terrestrial > Soil > Temperate forest > O...
TCACCACTTCTAATTTGACTGGTCCGCAAGGCCTGGCAGGAGCAACAGGTCCTCAGGGTACAACCGGCGCCACCGGTGCAACTGGTTTAACCGGGGCGACTGGTCCTCAAGGTCCTGCCGGAGCAGCAGGTTCAACTGGCGCAACCGGGCCTCAGGGTGCGACCGGAACAAGCGGAAAAGGGATATCATCAACAGTAGATAATGGCAACGGCACTTTCACCATTACTTATAGTGACGGGACAACTTTCACTACCTCTAATCTAACCGGTCCGCAAGGTTTGGCAGGAGCAACCGGTCCTCAGGGAACAACAGGAGCCACCGGGGCAACAGGTTTAACCGGCGCAACTGGCCCGCAAGGCCCAACCGGTGCAACAGGCGCTACAGGTCCGCAGGGAACTGCGGGAACTGCAGGTGCAACCGGAAAAGGCATATCATCAACAGTAGATAATGGCAATGGTACTTTTACCATTACTTATAGCGATGGAACAACTTTCACTACTTCTAATTTAACCGGTCCGCAAGGTGTGGCGGGTGCAACCGGTCCTCAGGGTACAGCTGGCACGACTGGAGCTCAGGGTGCCACAGGCGCAACCGGAAAAGGGATATCTTCAACAGTTGACAATGGCAACGGCACGTTCACCATTACTTATAGCGATGGCACAACATTCACCACTTCTAATTTGACTGGTCCGCAAGGCCTGGCAGGAGCAACCGGTCCTCAGGGTACAACCGGCGCCACCGGTGCAACTGGTTTAACCGGCGCGACCGGTCCTCAAGGTCCATCTGGTGCAACAGGCGCTGCAGGTCCGCAGGGAACTGCAGGAACCACAGGTGCAACCGGAAAAGGCATATCCTCAACAGTAGACAATGGCAACGGCACTTTCACCATTACTTATAGTGACGGAACAACTTTCACTACCTCTAATCTAACCGGTCCGCAAGGTTTGGCAGGAGCAACCGGTCCTCAGGGAACAACCGGTGCAACGGGACCGACTGGATTAACTGGTGCAACCGGTCCGCAAGGTACCGTCGGTGCAACTGGTCCTCAAGGTGCAACTGGCGCGAATGGAGCCACTGGTTTAACCGGCGCAACCGGTCCGCAAGGCCCTGTCGGTGCAACCGGACCTCAGGGTACAACTGGCGCAGCAGGCGCAACCGGAAAAGGGATATCATCAACAGTAGATAACGGCAACGGCACTTTCACCATAACTTATAGTGACGGGACAACTTTCACTACCTCTAATCTAACCGGTCCGCAAGGTTTGGCAGGAGCAACTGGTCCCCAGGGTACAATCGGTGCAACGGGCGCAACTGGTTTAACAGGCGCAAACGGTCCGCAAGGCCCAGCCGGTGCAACGGGTCCGCAGGGCACAACTGGAGCCACCGGAGCCACAGGCTTAACAGGTGCAACTGGTCCTCAAGGTACTACAGGCGCAACTGGCCCTCAGGGTGCAACTGGCGCAACAGGAGCGACCGGAAAAGGTATTTCTTCCACCGTTGACAACGGCAATGGCACTTTTACCATAACCTACAGTGACGGAACGACGTTCACTACCTCTAATCTAACCGGGCCGCAAGGTTTGACAGGTGCAACAGGTCCTCAAGGCACAACTGGCGCAACTGGGGCAACAGGTTTAACTGGTGCGACTGGTCCACAAGGCCCCGTCGGCGCAACCGGCCCTCAGGGTACAACTGGCGCAACAGGTGCAACTGGTTTAACCGGTCCGCAAGGCCCAGCCGGAGCGGCAGGTGCAACTGGGCCCCAGGGCGCAACCGGATCAACCGGAAAAGGCGTATCATCCACAGTAGATAACGGCAATGGTACTTTTACCATTACGTATAGTGACGCAACGACTTTCACCACTTCTAATTTGACAGGTCCGCAAGGAGCTGCAGGAGCGACTGGCATTCAAGGTCCTGTCGGAGCCACCGGAGCCACTGGTCCGCAAGGCCCGGCTGGAGCAAATGGCGTAACAGGGAAAGGAATATCCTCAACTGTTGACAATGGCAACGGGACATTTACAATTACCTATAGCGATGGCACAACGTTCACCTCGGCAAATTTGACAGGTCCGCAAGGCGCGGCCGGAGCCACTGGGCCAACTGGTTCACAGGGTCCAGCAGGCCCGATTGGTCTTCAAGGAGCTACTGGTGCAACCGGCGCAACAGGCCCGCAGGGCCAGGGTGGTATAACACAAGGCACAGGTATAATTTCGGTTACCGGTAGCGGAACATCAGCATCACCTTACGTCGTGTCAGCATCATCCGCTAATGCTTTAACAAACGCGGTCAATACAATCACTTCAACAGTGGACGGAGTGTCAGCAACCGCACCTGCGGTCAATACCGTAACCAATGGACTGATCGGTAGCCAACTGACCACCAAAGTAAATGGCGTGGCATCAACGCCTGTAGACCTGAGTTCTGCCGTGACTGCAGCAACAAGTGTCTCAAACACCTCAACAGTAAACAACTTCACTACTACAGTAAATGGGGTAACAAGCAGTGGTGCACCAATTATTAACACAAACGCGACCAGCTTAAGCGGAACAAATCTGATTACTACTGTAAACGGCAAAGCAAGTACTGCGTTAGATTTGACACCTGCCATTTCAACGTTACAGCCGTGGTTTGTGCAGAGTACAACTACGCCGGCCACGCTTAATACTCAAAATATTTTCACCATGGGTAAAGTAGCAATAGGACAGAATGCTCCTTTTGGTACACCAGCTAATGAAATGCTTTCTATAAATGGCGCTATCAGAACAACCAGTAGTGTATATGCGGATTATGTGTTTGAAGATTATTTCGATGGGCAATCAAAATTAAACACCGGCTATAAATTCAAAACCTTAAATGAAGTAGCCTATTTTATTAAGACAAATAAGCATTTACCAGGTGTAACTCCAATTAATGAATTAATAAAAACGTCAAAAGGTTATTCTTTTAACTTAACGGAACTGTCTGTACAATCATTAGAGAAGCTGGAGGAACTTTATCTATACGTAATCGATCAACAAAAGCAAATAGACGAAAAAAACAAGGAGGTTGAAGCGCTTAGAAAGTCGCAGGAACAAATGAATGAGCGGTTGGAGAAACTTGAGAAACTTTTGCTTGATAACGAAAAAAAATAATAGAAACTATAATAGCCTAATATGAAAATTCATAAACTACTTTTGCTACTCTTGCCGTTGTTAGTTGCTTTATCGCCAATATGGGCGCAAACAAAAATAGGCGGAAACCTTTCCAGCACTAACCCTGGCGCGGCCCTGGAGATTGGCAGCGTAAACCAGGGGCTTTTAATGGCGCGTGTGTCTCTTACAACTACCACCATGTGGGCGCCACTTATAGGTACGGCTGCTGCTGGCATGATGGTATTTAATACCAATACGACACTTACTGCGGGCAGCTCAGCCTATCCGGTGCTTAGCGGTGGTGTTGGTATATATTTTTGGGATGGCATAGGATGGATTGGCGTGTCGACAGATGCAATTAGTCCATTTTGGAAAATTACTGGTAATGCGGGCACCACAGCAGGCACAAACTTTCTAGGTACAACCGACAATATTAATTTAGTTTTTAAAAGAAACAGCGTTCAAGCCGGCTTACTGGACGCAAGTAATACTGCCTTTGGCGTAGGTGCATTATCCGCTGTAACAACAGGTGCCAATAATACAGCATTGGGAGTCAATGCCCTCTCTACAAACACCATAGGTGGCAATAATATAGCTGTTGGTTATAACCAAAATGCAGTTAGCGCCACTGCAAGCAACCAATTGAATATTGGAGGTGCTATTTTTGGCACTGGGCTTACGGGTACTGCTTCTGCCCCGGCAGGAAATATAGGCATCAATACTACGACACCCGGAAATAGTCTTGAAGTTAATAGCGGCATTGCTGGTTCAAGCGGGGTGCGCCTTACACAAGTGCAAAATAGTACTACTGGCGCTTCGGCAAACTCAGTCAACGGTAAATATTTATCGGTAGATGCCAGCGGAAACTTGGTGCTGGCAAATGCTTCCGATCCAACTGTTGAGGTGAGCGGCCTGGCGGCAAGTCTAACCAGTCCCAATAGTTTTTCCGGTGGCGCGTTCCTCCCGAATACTCCTGCCAATATAAATTATGTTTATATTAATGACACAGATGGCAGCCTTTGGACATATAATGCAGGCTCAGGCCTTTATCAGAGTTATACTACAACGCCAAGTACAGAGTGGTATCTGTCATCAGGAACTACTGATGCCGGTAGCAATAAAACAGCCGCTATTTACCGCGCAGGCAGAGTAGGTATCAATACCACAGTACCTGGCACTAACCTCGAAGTAAATAGCGGAACCGCAGGTTTGAGCGGAATGCGTTTTACACAAGTTCTGAACAGCTCAACGGCAACTTCGGCAAGTTCTGTAAATGGTAAATATTTGTCGGTTGACGCAAACGGAAACATAGTACTCGCAAATGCTTCAGATCCGACAGTAGATGTTACTGGCCTGGCAGCAGGTTTAACAAGTCCCAATTCCTTTTCGGGCGGAACGTTTACCCCTGCAACGCCCGCCAACCCAAACAATGTTTATATTAATGATATAGATGGCACCCTCTGGACTTATAACACCAGCACCGGTTTATATGCAAGCTATACGGCACCCGCAAGCACGGAGTGGTATCTTTCATCTGGAACTACAGATGCAAATAGCAATAAAACGGCTGCCGTCTACCGGACAGGGAACGTTGGCATCGGCACTACCACACCCAATAGGGCTCTGGAGGTGTCTGCAGTGGCTGGAACGCCGCCTATAAGAACTACTAACATGAATAGTTCGTCCGCAAGTATGACGGGCACTTTGAAAAGTGTTGTGGTTAATTCGAGCGGCGATTTTGGAGTGAGCAATAGCGTAAACAGTATTGCCAAAATTGTGAACTCCAGCGTTCCTGTTACGCTCGACAGCCTACAGGTTGAGGTTTCCGGCAACGGCAGTGGTTTCATGTTGGCATCTACCGCCGGCACACTTAGTGTGGTGGTGGCAGGATGGACAAATTATAGCTTCAAATCAACATCTAATATGGCCTGGTTTAGTTCAGGTACCACTGGGGTCAGTTTAACGACAACATTTGCCTGCCCCTTTGCGTGGAGCGGTAATATTGACGGGGGCAATGCTATAAAGGTATTTGTTACCGATCTGACGCATAAACATGGTTACGAAATAACAATAGTAATGGGACCGCCCGTATCACTGGTAGGAACAAATCCCAATGTTTTTAATAATAACCTGGTTGAAATACGACGAATGCTATAAGGCTGGGAGGCCTTGTATTCCACGATATTAGTCAGATGGCTGCCGTTTTGAAAAAAGGTGATAGATGAGTGATAGGGGATAAATGAGGTGACAGGGGATAAGTGAGGTGACAGGGGATAAATGAGGTGATCGGGTATAAGTTAGGTGATGGGGATAAGGATAACGGCAGCGTCTGACTATTTTTTCTTTTTATATTTTATTAATGGGAGGACACGGGGCGAAAATGGAGTTTAATAGAGATTTTAATATAGGAGGGATTTTGACATGAAAAGTAGGTCAAGCAAGGTGGCAATATTATTACTTCCTTTTTTGCTATATGTTTTCTGTGTTAATGCTCAAACAGGATTGGGGAGTATGACGGTGGATAATTCATTTGTTTATGTCTCGGCCGGAGCAACAGAATTGCGTTTTTCTGAGGGTATCTATTTTGGCCCCAACGCCAATTGGGTAGTTGACGGAACGCTTGAAATATGGAGCAAAAATATCTGGATTGCACCAACAGCCACATTTACCGGAACGGGTAAGATCGTGATTTATAACCCCGGGAATAATCCATACTATCCACATATGAGTTCGGGGCCAACGACTATTGATGGAAACAACGGTAACTTTCTTAAACTGTTGGTAGAAAATCAAAACAATCAAGATGTGGTTTTAAGTGATATCAAAGATCCCGGATACGGTACAATCAATCCTGTAGGTGAATCTTCGGCGGCATTAAATATTGGAGCGACGCTTAACCTGGCCATTGATCATGCCAATATTGTACTTAACGGGAACAATCTGTCATTCAATGCCAATGGTAATATAATTAACTACGATCAGAAGCGAATGATATCCACCAATAATAGCACAACGGGGCACGTTGCCAAAGAATTTGCGGATAGTTCTTCGTTCGTATTTCCTGTTGGAATAGATGATGGCGATTACACTCCGGTGACATTAACACCTTCATCTCCCGGCAAAATATATGTAAGTGTCCAGGATTATACAGCGTCTTCAACCAAAGGGTTCAATACTGAGCAAGGTATGGACAGAAGCTGGCAAATTTTCGCATCAGCCCCTATAAAAGTAACCATGACTTTACAGCATAACGGAATTACCAACGGTACATTATTCAAAGATGCAACTGCTGAAATAGCTCAGTATGACGGCGGTAGCAAATGGAATTTTTTAAAGACTTTAAATCCGTCCGCAGGCGTTCAAACCAGCTATGGAGTAGGTTTAGTATCAGATGTTTTGCGTGATGGCGTTTGGTTTACTAAATACTCAGAAGCAGGCTTTTTTATCCCGAATTTATTTACTCCTAACGGGGACGGCGTCAACGATACCTTTGTGATTAAAGGGCTTGACAGGTTTGCAGAAAACGAACTTGTTATTGTTAACCGCTGGGACAGTGAAGTATATAAGCAAACCAATTATCAAAATAACTGGACCGGTAACGGTTTAAATGAAGGTACCTATTATTATATACTGAAAGTTAAACAAACCTCTGCCTCTGAATGGAAGGTATATAAGGGTTATATCACCTTAGTAAGAGCCTTCCACAGGTAATAAGTCTGTTAAAGGAAAAGTTAAAATTATCATTAAGTAATTTGATGATGACATATTCAAATTATAGTAAAAAATGAAGAATATACTGATACTGTTAGTAGTTGTATTTGGATGTGTTCAATTCGCTGAAGCGCAACAGGATGCACAATTTAGTCAATATATGTTTAATGGGATATATATAAACCCAGCCTATGCCGGCTATAGGGAACAGTTGAATGTGCAGGGATTTTTCAGAACTCAATGGACTGGAATATCCGGTGCGCCTGTAACCGAGTCGGCAAGTATAGATGCGATCGCAAATGACAACAAGGTAGGTTTAGCTTTTTTGATATCAAATGATGCTTTGGGGGCACAGCGAAATTTAGAGTTTTATGGGAATTACGCTTATCGCCTACAGTTGAATGACGACGAAAGCAAGCGCCTGGCTTTTGGCCTGGGGATAGGTGCCGTTCAACTGGGGATAAATGGCGCGATGCTGCACCCTGATGACCCTGAGGTTTATCAGCCCACAGGTTTTCAAAGTATAATTGTTGCTGATGCGCGTGCAGGGGTATATTATTCTGATAATAGGTTATATGCTGGTCTTTCGGCAGACAACCTGGTTGCCGATTTTTACAAAATACCTGCAAGTTCTTTCATCCCTCAGCAAAAGCCACATATCTATTTAATGGCTGGCATGCTTGTTCCTCTGTCGGAGGATGTTCTGCTAAAACCTTCTTTCCTGTTGAAAGATGATATGGCGGGGCCCACAAGTTTAGATTTAACAACATTTATTATCTTGAAGGGCGCGGTGTGGATCGGGTGTTCTTACCGTACCGATATAAAATCGATCAATAAACCTTACCTACAGCAAAATTTAACTCAAGGCAATTCATTAGTTGCAGCGGTTCAGCTGCTTGCAGCTAAGAATTTCCGTATCGGTTATGCTTACGATATGTCTGTAGGGGCGTTGGCCGGCTACAGCGGCGGCACACATGAAATATCATTAGGATATTTCTTTGATAATAAAGATGCGAGAATGAGAACCCCAAGATATTTTTAATAGAAAAATTAATTCAAATGAGACGATTATTAGAGTTAAGTCCCACATCAGTCTTCGGCGCTGGGTTGAAAGTAAAAAAGGGACTCAGGATTACATCCGAATCCAGGCTCAAGGTTTTCGAATTGAGACTTTCGATTAAGGTGTTGCTCATATTGTTGTTCCTGGCTTTTAGTCAGCCTGCAAACGCTCAGTATGTTATCAAAGAAGCTGACACTAAATATGAGTTGTTCGATTACAAAGAGGCTATTGGCTTGTATGAACAGGCATACAAAAAAAAACAAACTTTACATGCGGCGGAACGCCTTGCTTCATGTTATTCCCTGGTGCAAAATTATAAGGAAGCAGAATACTGGTATGGCATAGCAGCATTTTTACCAGGGAGCGCTCCGTTAAACTTGTTCAACTATGCGCGAAGCTTGCAAAGCAATGCTAAATACATCAAAGCCAGGGATATGTTTATGAAATACGGCTCTCTGGATGATAAGGTAACCCCAGAACAAAAAAACGTCTGGATTTTATCATGCGACTCCGCACTTATGTGGATGAATGCACCGCGTCATGTAGCGATTGAGAACTTGGAAGCACTAAATACCCCGAAATCGGACTGGGGGGCGGTGGCTTACGGTCGCGATGTTGTTTTTGCTTCAGACAGGATGGACATGCCGGATTATTTAAATGTAACACAAAAGGAGAATCATCCGTTTTTGACATTTGACGACGGACACTTGCCTGGCAAAAAAAATTACGGGTGGACCGGAAACGGCTATTTGCGCCTGTATATACAAAGAGGCAATATATATTATTTCCCCGCACCGATAAAAACAGGTTACCACATAGGCCCGGCAAGTTTTACTGCTGATGGTAATGAGTTGTACTTTACGCTAACCCGTATCCCCAAAGAAAATGATTATGATGAAAAGGGGAATTTGAGGACAATCAATGTTGAAATATACAGCTCAAAAAAAGACAGTACAGGTAATTGGACACCTTCAGTTGCTTTTAAATACAATAAAATAAATGAGTACTCAGTCGGAGACCCATATATCAGCAGAGATGGGAAAACCTTGTATTTTGTATCAAATATGCCTGGTGGTAAAGGGGGGACGGATATTTACTATTGTACGAAAAAGGCTACAGGCGAATGGGATAACCCTGTTAACTTAACAGAAATCAACACTAACGGCAACGAACGAACCCCCAGTTTCGACAGCGAAAATAATTTTTATTTCAGCAGTGATGGCAGAATCGGTATGGGTGGGTTGGATATATTTAAATCAAAAGTTGTAAACGGAAATTTTTTGGATCCGGTAAACATGGGCTATCCGCTTAATTCGCCCCAGGATGACTTTGCTTACAATTCAAATAACCCGGATTCAGGTTATTTCGCGTCAAACCGGCCAGGAGGCTTAGGCAGCGACGATATTTACCGGGCCATAGCGAAAAAACCACAACGATTTGCGTTTGAACTGGAGGGAACCGCATACGATAAGCAAACAAAAAAGCCGATTGCCAATGCTGTGATTTCACTCACAAAAATTGGAGGACCTCCTTTAAACGTACAGGCAGATTCCGATGGCACGTTTAAATTTGATCTTGAGACCAATTCAAATTATAATTTAAACGGAAAGAAAGCAAATTTCAGAAGCGAATCGGTAAATCTGAGTACAGTGAATTTAACCAGCCCTACTCTAATAAAAGCGGATATTTATTTTGAAAAGATAGTGTTGAATGAGGAGATCGTTCTTGCAAATATTTATTATGATTTTGATTTATTTAACATTCGGCAGGATGCTGCAAAAGAGCTTAATAAGCTGGTTAAAATATTAAATGACAACCCTGCAATTTTTATTGAGCTTGGGTCTCACACAGACAGTCGTGGCAGCGATCAATACAATCAATGGTTGTCTGAGAAGAGAGCAAATTCAGTCGTTCGCTACTTAATAGACAGAGGAATCAATCAAAATCGAATTTTGGCGAAAGGTTATGGTAAAACACAATTACTGAATCGTTGTGACGATGGTATAAAATGTACCGAAGCGGAACAGGAGCTAAACCGAAGAACTGAATTTAAAATAATAAAACAATAAATTAAAAAATGAACAAACCTTTTCTGTATTGCAATCATTGTACACGCCCTTTTCATTACAGGTTAAAAAGGAATTGGATAGGAAGGAATCTGCTCTTTTTTTTACCTGTCAAAAAATTCTTTTGCGCTTGTTGCCTTAAAAGCCGGTATAGGATTATGACCGAGAAACAGGTACGCAAGTACAGCATCTAACATCATCGGAATTTTCTTTCAGATGTTGCAAATAGTTTAGGTATTCAAAAACGAAGCATATTAGTAAAATTCTCTGATTTTACTTTAATCTGGAATTGAAACTAAGTGTAAGTGGTTTCTACAGCCTGAAAATGCAGGGGTTTTGTGGCTCAAAAAGCTATTATTAGTTTATAGAACATCGTTTTTAAATAAAGGGTTTTATATTAATATTTGGAGGTTCGCTAAATAGATATAGCAAGTTTTTTAATGAAATTTACTCGGCTTTGTCCAATGCATCTCAAATTACCTTATGTTTTCTCATGAATTTTTCTGATTTTGGAATCTGTTTTACTCTTAAAATATTACTTTTGATAACATCTAAATGTGATAAGGTATTATTTCTTATTTGATTAATATTTAATTTTAATTTATGTTAGGAAATGTTAAATACAATAGGTATCGGCAATGCTTGATATAAGATTTTTATGATCCAAAATCCTACGCTTAAATGAAAAACTCACTTACAAGAATTACACCCAACGGCACATTAGCCTGCATGTGCTAAAGACCATATACAATTACTTATTTTGAGCATATTTATTCTTTGTATTCAAGGTGTTGTAATTCAAGAGCTGTCATTGTGGTACATAAGCCACTAATTATCGAGGGGTAAAAGCTAATTTTTAATAAAAATTTTTTAAGGGGTGTCTGGGATGAAGCGGAGTCTTTCAAAACTGTTACTTGCTGTTTTAATATTGCTGGGAGCCAAAAGCAATGCACAATACAGCAAAAAGCAAATAGATAGTTTATACAATATAGTTGACCAATCACACGACACTAAACTGTGTCTTAAATTGGGAAAAGCAATATATGATGCCTCAAAAATAATAAACTATGAGAATGGCATGCTCAAATCCCTGGTAATTTGTGGGGTTAAATGTTATGACGCCAGCCGGTGGGAAGACGTTTTTAGGTATTCGACGGAAGGTGAAGGTTTAGCAACAAAATTACAGGATATTCCGGTTCTTACCCTTCTGGCGATCATGAAAGGTACTAGTTATACCTATCTGGGTTTCTATAAAGAGGGTGAGCAAACCTTAAAAAGCGCCATACCTCTGGCGCAAAAAATCACAGATCCAAATCTTAGACATTTCCGCCTTGGGAATACTTATTTTTCATTAGGCTTAAATAACGAAATGGCCGGAGGTAATTTAAAAACGACATTGTTATTTCGCCGGAAAAGTTATAATGAGCAACTTTATATCACCAAAAAAAACAAATATTTCATACGTCTTGCAACTGCAGTGGTTAACATGGGCGACATTTTTTATAAGCTAAAGCAAAATGATTCGGCCGTATATTATCTTAATAAGGCAATTGATTTGGCTACTGAACATAACATCTACAATTTACATGCACGGGGATTGGCGTGCATTGATCTTGGCGATCTTTATTATCACGAACAGAAGTACAAAGAATCAGAAGTCTATTACAAAAGAGCTTTAAGTGCGTATGCCGAATTAAAGAATGGATATCATATAAGAGATATTTGTGTTGGGTTGTCGAAAGTTTATATAGCGCTAAAAGAAAACGGAGAAGCGCAAAAGTATCTTGACAAGAGTGTTCAACTAACTGACAGTATCACTAATGCCGAGAAAGCTGCCATTAAAACTCCGTTAGACTATATCACAGCGAGCAATGAACAGCAATTAATAAAGAATAGAATCGGATATAACCGGATCATAATCGCAGTTTCATCTTTACTTACAATTGCTGTATGTTGTGTATGTTTTTATCGTTATAGGTTTAAGAGAACCCTCGAGGTCAGTAAGAAAGAAATTGATGTGCTGATGGAAAAAATTGTACAGAATGGTGACAATCGTACAGCGTCGAAAATAAATGACTTAAAGGAGATTGTAGAACTGGCCACAAGCAATAATCCTGCTTTCCTGATTAAATTTAACGAATTTGATAAGCATTTCAGCAAAAAAATTCTATCTATCGCGCCAAATCTGGTAGCAACCGAAATTGAATTTTGTGTACTGCTTCATCTGAATTTTGAAACTAAGGAGATTGCGCGTTATACTAAAACTTCGGTTCGTGCTGTCGAGGGGAAAAAATACAGGATAAGGAAAAAGTTGGGTATCCCCTCTGATCAGGATATCAATATCTGGATGACTAATATTTAACTATCATCCCTTATTAATCAGGATTTTATTAGGCTTATACCGCCTTTTTTTAAAAGTAATAATTATGCTTCGGGTAGATGTGAGTAGTCATTTGTAAGGCCATTCTCTTTGGTAAGTTGTTTCTTCGTATTGAAAATAAGGCAGAAAGGATGTCAATTTTAAATACTGTTAAGCACGGCCGAGTTTAATGAAAACAACTTATACCAGCGTCATCGCCAGGAAAATCTTACTTGTATTTCTGGTAATTACAATTTTCTTTTCCATTGCAGCACTTATAATACGCACCCATATAACTAAGAAATTAGAAGATATTTCTAAAATAACGATAAATGCAGATCGCCGGAGGTCCAAACCCGCACAAGCATTGCTCCTGCTTCGCCAGGCAGAGGACGATTTTCAGGAATCCCTGGTAGAGGCCAACAATAAAAAAAGTATTGAGTTCAAAGAAAATTTATCAAGGGCATTCAATAATATCGATACCCTATTGAGAGAAGCAACTGATACGGCTCTTTTAACTCCGGTACAAAGAAATAGGGTGAGACTTTGGTACCAGAAGAAACTAAATCTATCTGATAAACTCTATGTTCTTAAGCATAATTTCGATACTCTTCTTACTGTTTACGCTGATTTCAACAAGAACAATGAAAGTAACTTGCACAAGTTCAATGTTTATTACCATGCTCATAAAAAAAGCGGTGAAAGCAAGAATGATACGATTAGAAGGATTGTACCAGTAGAAAAAAAAGGTCTTCTGAAAAGGTTGAAGGAGGCGATCGCCAACAAAAAAGGCAACGCGACAATTGAAGAGATCAATCACAACAACGACACAAGCATTCCCGATTTAGATATACAAAAAATTGTAGCCAAAGATAAGAATGACAATGTAAAGAAACTTCGCACCTTGCAACAGCAAAATGAAAAGTTACTAAGTATGCAAAGAGAGCTGATCTTTTTGAATTCCCACATCAATAACGAACTGGAGCGAATTATCAATGATGTGAAAGATATCAATTTTAATATGCTGGATGAATTCAAAGAGGCGGCCCTGAAAAATTATCAGGAAACCAATATATTACTGAATCGTTTTTATTTGACAGCTTTGTTTTTTGTATTGGCATTTGCTATATTGCTAATCATATTTATACTTAAGCTCAATAAATCTGAGCTTCTTTTACGCAAAGAAAATGAACAATCTGTTACCGCTGCTCAGCGAAAAATAGATGAATTAATGAGTAAAATAGTGCTCACTGAGCGTAACCAATCTGCTACCCGGATTGAGGAACTAAAAGAGATTGTGCAATTGGCTGTATCCAATAACCCAGCTTTCTTAATGAAATATAATGAATTTGATACAGAATTTAGCAAGAAGCTACTTTGCATAGCACCGAATCTGGTGGCAACAGAAATAGAATTTTGCGTACTACTGCGTTTAAATTTCGAAACAAAGGAGATTGCTCGCTTTACAAAAATTTCCGTCAGGGCTGTTGAGGGGAAAAAGCATAGGGTTAGAAAAAAATTGGGTATTCCGTCTGATCAGGATATTAACCTATGGATGACCAAAGTTTAACTTCAGGCCTCCATTAATAAAGTGTAAGTTGGGTTAATTTATTGATTGTCAGCATGCAGTTTTGGACGTGTATATGTGGGTAGTTGTTTGTGTTATCAATCATCTTTTTAATTGCTCTTTTTATGGCTGAAAGCAGTTACGTATAAAATTCCGGTTGATTGCTTTCAAAATCCTAATTGATATTAAATGATGAATTACCTGAGTTTAGACGATGCCGTAGGTAGTCGTGTGAAAAAAATTTTGATCCTCGACAATAAAAAAGCTATAGTAGAAATGATCCGGGAAGTTATGCTTGCGCAAGGTTATGAGGCGAAAGGTGTTATTGTTGCTGATGGTTTTATTAATAGGGTAAAACGTTATAAGCCTGATTTGGTATTGATGGATTATAATTTACTTTCACGTTTTAACGGGGTAGAGCTTTGTCATCAAATTAAAATAAATGTGAATACGGCCCATATCCCAGTGATCTTGATCTCTGCATATCCGTTGGCAATTGATCCATTAAACTACCACGGACCGGATGCGCTTATTCACAAACCTTTTTCATTAGAGGAGCTGACCGAAAATGTTAAAAACTTAATATCCTTAAAAACGCAAAAGATTTTGCCAATAGTCAATGTGAATTGAATTAAGATAACCTTTGGTTCGTTCGCTTGAACCCAATTTTAGTAAGCTTGAAATGCGGGGAGTTATCGAGCTATTCCAACACAACTCACCGGAAATCCATTTTTGGAGGTAAGAAACTTGATTTTTACAAACCGATAAACTATTCTACCCGCACTGTCTCTCTGATTTAATTCATTCTAAATAGGTTGGTAAAATAGCTTTTACCACTGTCGTGGGTTTAAAACGATATGAAGTAGCCTTATCTGGCGCCCGTTTTAGCTCTTGAAGCAATTGAAAACTGAACCGGAAATTTTATTTCTGCTAAAGTCCTAACCTGATTTAAAACATCCGTTGAAAAAATGGAGAAATTAAAGTCTGTATAAAGGCGAAAATCCCATGTCAATAGGGCCTGATACGTTCTCGTAAGACAAAATCAACTCATTGTTATTTAGTAAATATATTGATAATGAGATTGTATTATTGGTTGGGTAGATATGTGTAGTGGTGTTTTCATGATGTGTTGAAATAACTTTCTACCTTGGATTCAGCCGTTGCGAATTGGAATTTTACGCTTAGAAATCAGGGTGTTAATGAGTGGAAATGGCTTGCCAATGTCATAGTTGGATATATGTTTTTAGTTGCAAGCAGTTTTAAATCATTTTATTATGAAAGGAAAATTATTATTACCAGCATGGTTGCTTTGTCTCTTATTCTATTTTGTCCCAGGAGCATTGCAGGCGCAACAAATGATGCGTCAAAAAACAAAAAACCCAGACGCTGACCCTCTATGGGTTAAAATGATGAGTGATCCAAATGCCAATTACTTTGAAACC
>Ga0206947_1180_pt1 | contig 14899 bp, 11 predicted proteins | sample Alteio_BWOrgHeat_3_FD_153239 | JGI IMG/M metagenome (GOLD analysis project Ga0206947, IMG submission 153239) | Enriched cells from forest soil in Barre Woods Harvard Forest LTER site, Petersham, Massachusetts, United States -... | ecosystem: Environmental > Terrestrial > Soil > Temperate forest > O...
ATATGTCGTTTTTCGTGAAATCAGACCTGCAGTGTCATACTCGGTTTTACAAATGGTAAAATCTTTTGAATGCGAAACATGGTCGCGCTTGTTGGTCCAGGTCCAGGTGATTTTTTTTAAGCTATTATCATAATATTCGGTTCGGTAATTTTTGGTTTGTATGAGTTTAAGCCGGCCATTCGAATAGAATTCTTTCATTCTTTTGATCTGTTTTACCGAAGATTCTTTTCGTTTAATCTTTCCATCAGGATAAAATTCTTCATGATGAGATTCCCGATAGGTCATGAACGATTTATTCTGGTTAGCATCAACGCTTATCTTATGACCAAGGCTATCAAATTCGGTGATAATAATAACTTTAGTATATCTCATCACCCTTTTCCGGGTTTGCCCGTTCGGATAAAAGGTGACAACGCTGTCCATACGATACCCGCCTTTAAAGGTTCCCCGCATTTCTAAGCCTCCATTTGGGGAATGGTATTCCTGATAACCATTAAGCAGGCTGTCGCATCGGGAATAAAGCGCAGGTTCGTCAAAGGCTCCGGTCACATAAAGCCCATGGTCGGGCTCTTTAAACCTGAAAACAAAAAGGCCCGTATCGCAAATGTCGAGCACGGTGTCTATTAACGGCCCGTTACTAAAAATACCATACCTGCCGGGCACCGGCAAATATACCGTTCCGGCTTTTGGCGTATAACTCGTATCAAAAACTCGCGGAATTTTAAAAAGCGAGTAAGCTGTATCTAATTGCTCAATCGTACTGCACGCTTTTGTGCGATAAAATTGAAACCGCACTCCCTGACCCGAGCAAACGATAGCGCTTAAGACAAGTAGGATAAAGGCAATGTGTTTTAAGACTTTGAACAAGGATTTAGCTATTGATGACGTGTATTCAAATTTAAAGTAAGTTGGCCATTGAAATAATATTAATGTTGAAAAAACTTTACCTAATTTTAAACAAAATAACCTGAAAACTTATGTCAACCAAAAAAATCATCACCGTATTTGGCGCTACAGGCGCCCAGGGCGGAGGACTTGCACATGCCATCCTCAATGATGCCAACAGCGAATTTGCGGTTCGGGCGGTAACGCGCGATGTTAATTCTGATAAGGCAAAGGAATTGGCGCGGCTGGGCGCTGAAGTGGTATCAGCCGATATCGACGATAAAGAAAGCATGCAGCGAGCCCTGGCCGGTGCTTATGGCGCTTATTTCGTAACATTCTTTTGGGCGCATTTTTCGGCCGAAAAAGAAACAGCGGAAGCAAAAAACATGGCCGCCGCTGCTAAGGAAGCCGGCATAAAACATGCAATTTGGTCCACACTGGAAGATGTACGCAAGTTTGTTCCGTTGGATGACGACAGTATGCCCACCCTGCACGGTAAATATAAGGTGCCCCACTTTGATGGCAAAGGGGAGGGCGATCATTTTTTTGCTGAAGCCGGAGTACCCGTAACTTACCTGATGGCCTCGTTTTATTGGGATAATATGATATACTTTGGCATGGGCCCTAAAAAGGGAGATGATGGAAAATTTATTTTCACGCTGCCCATGGGCGATAAAAAAATGGCGGGCATAGCCGGTGAAGATATCGGGAAATGTGCTTATGGCATTTTTAAGAAAGGAAATGAGTTTATTGGCAAAACAGTAGGCATAGCGGGTGGCCAGCTTAGCGGCTATGAAATGGCAAGTGACTTATCAAAAGCCCTGAACAAAGAGGTGGTTTATAACACGGTAACCCCCGCTCAATACCGGGGCTTCGGATTCCCCGGTGCTGATGATTTAGGGAATATGTTTCAGTTTTATGCTGACTTTGAAGCGCATTGCAACAAAACCCGCGATTTGAAGCTGTCGAAAAAACTGAACCCTGATTTATTGTCGTTTGATGCGTGGTTAGCTAAGTATGCAAAAAGTATACCGCTGGATTGATGCTTTTATTTTAACAAAAAGAAGCCTCAAATCGAAAGGTTTGAGGCTTCTTAAATAGTATTTAACGGTATTATTTCTTAATCCTATCCGCCACGGCATCAAACATGCCCATGAGGCTGCCGGTTGCGTGGTCATCATCTTTTTTTGCCAAAACCAGGCTTACATCGTAGCCCTGTGTGCTAAAGTAAAGCGTAACCTTATCACCATCCTGATCAACTTTAGTTAATGGTACATCCTTGTGTGCGGCGGTAGTATCTACAAGCACACCTGTTAAATGCCCGGCCGAGTCTGCAAGGTTAAATTTAATGTGCGCATCGCCTTGTGGCAGATTTTTTAATAATACGTCCCATTTGCCAACAAAATAGTTGGGAGCACTTTGGGCGTTAGTTTTTGTTGCGATGCAGGAAAAAGCTAAAAAGCCTGCCAGAATCAGGTTGATTTTTTTCATGTTAAATTAAGTTAATAATTATGGTTTTCTAAATTAGTTATTTTTATCGCTGTTTTTATTTTCCTTTCAATTCGTTGATGGAAACCTGCGGCGTTAGCGCTTTGTCATCTTTTTCGACCACCTTGGTTTTCGCCAAATTGAAGCTTGCACTTTGTTTTATATTAAGCGAAGATGCCCCAATTCTTACGGTATACTTCCCTGCATCGGCAATCCACGATGACGATGCAGTATCAAAAGATGCCAAGTCGGCAGAAACCAGGGTAAACGTTAATGTTTGCGACTGGCCGGGTTGCAATAACCTGGTTTTGGCAAAGGCTTTTAATTCTTCTGCCGGTTTATCCAGTTTGTTAACAGGTGCGCTTAGGTAAAGCTGAACAGCTTCTTTACCGGCCACCTTACCTTTATTGGTAATGGTAACCGTGGCGGTAAGCTTGCCTGCAAAATTGTTTGTGCTTAATTTAAGATTGCCATAACCAAAATTAGTGTACGACAAGCCGTAACCAAATTCATAAGCTGGTTTTACATTATAGGTGGTAAAGTAACGGTACCCTACATATATGCCTTCTTCGTAAGTTACTTCAGCAGGAATTGATTTGCCCATCATCCCATTGGTAGCTTTATCCAAAAACTCCTTACCGGGGAAGGTTTTTGATGATGGGACATCGGCATAAGCAGCCGGGAAAGTAGTTGCCAGCTTGCCCGAAGGGTTCACTTTGCCACTCAGTACATCGGCCATGGCGTTACCGCCTTCCAGGCCGGGCTGCCATGCTAATAATATGGCATCGGCATTGTCTCTCCAGGGCATTACGTTTATCACTCCACCTATATTTAATACAACTATTACCTTTTTATGCCGGGCGTGATAGGTGCCGGCAACGGTTTTAATCATATCCTGTTCGGCGCCGGTTAGCTCATAATCATCGGCCACTTTGCGATCGCGCCCTTCGCCGGCATTTCTGCCGATAACGATGATAGCTAAATCGGTTGAAGCTGCTTTTCCCTCAACTGCATCTTTCTTCAATGCAAATTCGGGGGCCGGCGGAGTTGGGTTCATGTACTCCTGGATAAAAGACTTTTTGGGTTGTTTGGCGGTATAGTTGTCTAAAAAAGCGGTATAAGAGTCCGCCATATCCTTATCAACGTCAAACCCGGCATTGGTAAGTCCCTGTGCCAGGGTTACCTTGTAGGCTTTATTTACGTCGCCGCTTCCGGTGCCTCCTGCAATTAGTTTGTACCCGTAATTTCCAAATACAGCAACGTGATTGCCCTTAGCTAACGGTAATGCCTGTGCTTCATTCTTTAACAACACCATACCCTGTGCCGCTGCCGACCTTGAAATTTGTGCATTTTTTTTCAAATCAGGCTGATCGGAATATTTATAACCTTTAAACGATGGGGAGCGCAGGATGATTTTTAATATGCCTGTTACATTTTCGTCCAGTTGTTTTTCGGATAGCTGCCCGCTTTTTACCGCGTCAACAATTGCTTTACTTTGAGGCTTTGAACCGGGCATCAACAGGTTATTGCCGGCTTTCATTTGCGCAACCGCATCTTTGCCGCCAAACCAATCCGTCATAACAAAACCTTTAAAACCCCACTCTTTCCGCAGGATAGTTGTCAGCAAATCAGGATTTTCAGAAGTATAAGGACCATTCAGCAAATTGTACGAGCTCATTACCGTCCATGGTTGAGATTTTTTTACGGCTATTTCAAACCCTTTCAGGTAAATCTCGCGCAAGGCTCTTTCACTAACGATCGTATTTACTGTGTTGCGGTCCGTTTCCTGGTTATTGGCGGCAAAATGTTTAATGGAAGTGCCAACGCCGTTAGTTTGTATGCCGTTTACTATAGCGGCGGCCATTGAACCGGTTACCAATGGATCTTCGGAATAGTATTCAAAATTACGGCCTCCAAGCGGATTCCGGTGAATATTCATGCCCGGCCCCAAAATAATGTCGATGCCATATTCTTTAACCTCCTGCCCAAAGGCAACGCCTACGCTTTTTACCAGTGTGGTATCCCAGCTTGAAGCAAGCAGGGTAGCCACGGGCCAGGCGGTAGCATAAAATGTTTTGCCCGGCTTGTCTTTACGTGTGGAATCAATGCGCACGCCTGCAGGCCCGTCGGACATAACAAATGATGGGATTCCGAGGCGCGCGATAGCGTGAGATGTACCCGCCGCTCCTGGTACGCGGTCCTGGGTTTGCCCGATTGCGGTGCCTGCACCCGGCATAGTGAAGCCTGCGCCAACTACCAGCTGAGCCTTTTCCTCTAAGGTCATTGCTTTTATAATTTCAGAGATGGGGGCCTTTCCCAATTGCGGTGCAGTTGATTGCGCAGATGCGGACACCGCGGCTACGAGCAAACCTGCGCTCAAAAGCGTGTATTGTAAACGTTTAAATAGTATCATTAATTTTGGGGGGGATTACAGTGATTAAAGATTGATTCCGGTGATTTATGACCACTTATTTTATTTTTAAATGATTAATAGCTTAACCCAAATCCGAATTTGTACAATGGGTCCTTTGAGTCGTAAGGCATATCTTCTTTTTGGTTGCGAACGGCATCCATTGATGATGGCATTTCGATAGGCAAACGACCTTCTGGTTTGTATTTGCCAAAAACAACATCCAGCAACGCCCGGTCATTCGATCCGAAGTTAGCAAAAAGTGCTTTTGCATTGGCACTTATTTCGGGGATTACAGCGGGACGATCCAAATAAATATCAACCACGGTTGGAACTGTTTTTTCCAGATCGAGAACGTCCTGCAAAGCCTGGCCTTTAAAGTTCAGATCGCCCCAATGGAACATCTGTGCTATGAAGTTACCTTTGGCTTCGGGGATAGGATAATTGGGGGTCTGTAACCTGATGATGGCGATATCTGCCTGTTTTGGGTCAGTTACAATGGTGCCATACTCAGCGGCGATTTTAGGATTGATATTTTTGATGTAGATTTTCAGCTTGTTAGGCGCTAATGGCAACGTATGATTGTCATTTTTCAGCAAAGTAAGCGAACGGCGTTGTACAGCTTGTCCTGCTGCCATAAATTCGGAGCTGCCTACAATGGCTGCTGCTTTTGTTTCGTCAACAAACGGATTATCAAACAGGCCCAATATAAACTTTAAACGCAGTAACCTTACGATGGATTCGTCAATACGCTTTTCGCTCAGTTTTCCATCCTTTACCAATTTTACAATTACATCAGGTATATTTTCGCCGCCAAGCTGGTCGACACCGGCGTCGATGATTTTTGCTACACGTTCTTCTGTGCTTAGGTTTTCAACGCCCCATGCCCTTGCCGGGAAGTTAACCGGGCCAATTTTGGAGTCAGTTACCAGGCCCCAATCGGTACAAACAACACCCTCGTAGTGGTATTTTTTGCGTAAAAGTTCAGTGATGATGGCTTTATTATAGGAGAAACCCACTTCTGGTATATCCTTTTGTCCCATCGGTACACCATAATAAGGCATAATAGCCGCCGTACCCGCTTTGAATGCAGCCTCGAAGGGAATTAAGTGATATTTGAAATTGTCGCCAGGATACACTTCGCCTTTTTGAAAGTTAAAGTGCGGATCAAGCCCGTTCTTTTGCGGGCCACCACCGGGGAAGTGTTTGGTCATCATGGCAACGCTGTTGGCACCCAGTTTTTCGCCCTGGTAGCCTTTTATATAAGCTGTAGCCATGCGCGATGACAATGCCGCATCCTCACCAAAGGTACCCGAAATACGGGGCCAGCGGGGTTCGGTTGATAAATCGACCTGTGGATGCAAGCCCTGGCGGATACCTACGGCCAGGTACTCCTGCCGCGAAATATCTGCAAATTGTTCGGTAAGCTTATCGTCACCAACGGCCGCTAAGCCCAGCGGATCGGGCCACATAGAAAATGTTTTGGCCGACATGGCGAAAATACCAGCACCGCCCTGGTTTCTGGGATCGGAAGCGATAGTAAGCGGGATGCCCAAACGTGTTTTCTCCTCGTACTGCTGTATTTTGTTGTACCACATGGCCAAAGTATCGGGCGCAGGCACTGCAAACAGGTTAAAATGAGTAATATGGTGCTTGTCTATTTCGTTAACCCCTACAGGCGACAAACTGGCCAGTAAACCGCTTGCCGGTTTATCTTCAATGGTACCATCGGCATTTACACGTATGGGCGAATAAAACATCATACCGGCTTTTTCTTCCAGCGTCATCTGTTTTAAAAGATCCTGCACACGCTTTTCAACCGGCTGGCTGGCATCCTCGTACACGTCCATTTTGCCGTTCTTGTTCAGGTCGCGGTAAGCAACACCTCCGGATATCCGAACCAGGCTCGATTCAGTATTTACTACCGGCGATAAATTGTTGTGAACCCGGCCCCTGGTAAAGGCGAGCACCGCCAGCAGTGCCCCGGCCCCGGTTGCCGATAACAGTGTTTTGTTAAGTCTCATCGTAAATATAATTTAGTTAAATTGGTTTCGTTTTGATTATTTATTAAAACTTAATAAATAAAGGTAAAATTATTTTTCGTACATTTATTAAAATTTAATAAATATATTTTTTTATCGCAGAAAGAAGATGGAAAGCTTGCAGGAAATACAGCATTTTTTTAAGGAAGGACATTTGGATTACCGGCCAAACCTGACGATAGATTGCGCGATTTTCGGCTATCACGATGGCGAGCTCCAGTTATTGCTGGTAAAGAATAAGATAATTACAAAATGGTGTTTGCCGGGCGGATTTGTGCGAAAAGCTGAGAGCCTTGACCAGGCAGCCACCCGTATAACTGCAGAACGAACAGGCATTGACAATTTGTTTTTAAAACAGTTTAAGGCGTTTGGCGATCCGGGGAGAAACGACCCACGCGGAGCGTTTGAACCGGATAAACTTTTCGAGCTGGCTGGGTTAACGCTTGAGGAGGATACCTGGCTAACCGGTGAAACCGTATCGGTAGGGTTTTATGCTATCACTGATATTGTAAATACCAAACCTACAGCCGATTTTTTGTCGAGCGAATGCGCCTGGTTTTCGGTAACAGAACTACCGCCTTTAGGTTTTGATCACGAAGAAATAGTACGAGAGGCGCTGTTTACTATGCGGATGCATTTATACCATTTCCCGATAGGGCAAAACTTTTTGCAGCAAAAATTCACATTAAAGGAAATTAAGGAATTTTATGAGGTAATGTCGGGTAAGCAGTTGAATGCCTCTAACTTTCCTAATAAACTAATAGCATTGGGGCTTATTGTAAAGCTGGATGAAAAACGAAAAATAGGAGCACACCGGTCGCCGGCTTATTATAAGTTTGATGAGGAGAGTTACGAAAGGGCGTTGAAGGAGGGGTTGGTGCTGGCTTGATGGAAACATGAGCGCAATTCGTGCACGGCACCGGGCGGATGAAACTCTTTTACTATTTTATCTTGTGCGCAATGTTTACATAAACTTAATATAAAAATATCAGAAATGTATTTGTATGTATGCTGATAATAAGTACCTTAGATGACCGATTAACGTCCTTTAGTCTATTAACCTAAATTTATCGCTCATGCAAATTCCTGTAAAGTTATTGCGAAAAAGTGAAAACAGTTATTCGCTGTCATCTCAACAAATTTCGGATACCAAAACAAAGATCAAGGACAGCACAGGCATTGAATTGGATGGCATGCCTCATGCTATGCAACGCCGGGCAATGCTGAAGGCGGTGGCTCCCGAACCGCTTGACCTTGCTTTTGAAAGATATGTAGGCGATAACGACTTGCTGCCGATAAATTATTTGGAGACTGGCAGTTTGCGCAGTAAAGCAGTGGGGCGTATTCGTTTTTTTGACCTTGATATTAACAAGAATGTTTTGGCAACCGGATTTTTGATTTCTAACGACCTGTTGCTTACAAATCAACATGTATTTAAACGGCATAATTCTTTTAACAACGCTTTTATTGAATTTGATTACGAATTTGATGTTAACGGGCAGGAAGAGCCCAAGATCACATTCGCTATTGACCCTTCCAAATTTTTTTATGCGTTTGAAGATCTTGACTTCGCAGTAGTGGGTGTAAAACCGGCAGACGAAACGGGCACGCACCTGCTAACTGACAGGGGTTACATTGTTCTTAATCCAGGAATGGGTAAAATAGGGCTGGGCGATTATGCTTCCATCATACAATTTCCGGATGGCAACTGGCAGCAAATTGCTTTACGCGAAAATAAAGTGCTTGACATTACCAAGCCTGATGCACTGATCTATTCAACAGATACAGCCCCCGGTAGCAGCGGTGCGCCGGTATTTAACGACCAATGGCAGGCCATCGCCTTGCATAGCGCGGGAGTTGCCAAAAAGGATAACCAGGGAAATTATTTAGACGTTAACGGAAACATCATACCGGAAATTGACGGGGGTATTGACGGAAGCCAGATTGTTTGGGTAAGCAATACCGGCATGCGGATCAGTTCAGTTTTAGATAATATTCTGGCTAATCCCTTGTTTGCACAAAATTCCCTGGTACAGTTTCTAAAATCGCCCGGTTATTCGGATCATAAATCCCTCATTTCGCTTTCACAACCTGTATCGGCAACCGGGTCATTGCAACTTACGCCGCCAACCTCTGCAAATCAACCAATTTTAAATGCTATTGATATGGAAAATACACCGAACATCACAATTAATATTAACATTAATGGGGGTGCTACACTCGCATCTGCACCTGCAGTTAATGCACCGCCGGCACCGGCCCCCCCGGCAGTGCTGCCCGTGCGGGCGGCTTTATCGGATACAACCGAAGCGAAAGTTGATACCGAAAAAAACATGGATTATTCCGCTTGTGGCGGATTCGACACCTTCTTTTTAGGTTTTGAGACACCATTACCTTCTTTGGGCGATCAATTAAAAAGGCAGATTGCTGTTTACACGGATAACCCCAATTTAATGGAATTGAAATATTACCATTACAGTACTATTTTTCATAGCATCCGCCGGATGCCGGTAGTTAGCGCGGTTAACGTAGACGGTAACCCCGGAGAGCGGCAGGACACCGCTGCCAGGGTGGATACCTGGTTAAGGGATAACCGGATTGATTTTGATATACAACTAAACGATGCCTTTTACGCAAAAAGCAATTTTGACAAGGGGCACATGAGCCGCCGGGAAGACGCCAAATGGGACGATACCCCCCAGGATGCTGAACGTGATGCGCAATTAACATGTATGTATACCAACGCCTGTCCGCAAGTTCCGGCAATCAACCGTGCTATCTTTGGCTTTCATGGTTTATGGGGCCAGTTAGAACAAATAGTGCTGGAGGAAGGTGTTGAAAAAGAACAGGGTAAAACGACAAAAATATGCGTTTACAACGGCCCAATATTTGTTAATACTGATCCTACGTTTAAAGGTGTTCAAACGCCGCTTCGGTTTTATAAAATTATTGTTTGGATAAATGGCGCCGGCGATACCAAGACCACGGCTTTTGTGCTTTCGCAGGAAGACCTGGTTGGTGGCATCCAGTTTGAAGAATTACAATTCGATCAGAAGTTTAAAGAACACCAGGCCAGCGTGGCTTATATTGAAAACTTAACGTCGCTTACTTTTGACAAGATCAGGGCCTTTGATACTTTTGTACCCGATCCGGCATCAGGGCAGGAAGCGAAAGTTATTACTGCTGATGATTTAAAACAACACATCAGGCAACACGCCGGGTAAAAGATTGCTGCCCGAAAAACTCGGGCAGCAATTTTTTCCTTCAAGTCAGTCCTAATGATCCGGCCACCCCAGCCGTTTCCTTACTAAACTTCGCCTTATAATCCAACGGCGACAAGCCCGTTATCTTCCTGAAAACTTCCCTAAATGCCTTATCGTCAGAATAACCTACCTCATTCATCACCTCAAAAATACTTTTGCGGCCTTTTTCTAAAGTTCGTTTGGCGCTTTCCACTTTTACCCGCTGCAAATATTCTACCGGGGTGTTGCCCGTGGCTTTAATAAAACGCCGGTCGAAATTGCGGCGGCTAACGGCCAGTTTGGAAGCCAGGTGCTCGAAAGAGATTTTCTCGGCCAAGTTTGCTTCAATATAAGTTTGCGCTTTATCAATCAATTCGTCACCATGGTTCTTTTGCGTTTGAAAAATGGCGAAAGGTGATTGCGAGTTTCTTTCCATATCAATCTGGAAAACTTTGGAACAGAAAATAGCCGTTTGCCTGTCGAAATATTTTTCGACCAGGAAGAGCATCAGGTTAAGGAAAGAGTAAGCGCCGCCGTTGGTGTATATGCCTTGCTCAACAACAAGTAGTTTATCGGTCTGCAGGTCGACATTTGGAAACAGGCGTTTAAAGTCGGCGGCGGCATTCCAATGGGTGGAGCAGGTTTTCCCATCCAACAGGCCGGTAGCGGCCAGTAAAAATGCACCGGTGCAAATGCTGGCAATTTCGGCGCCTGTTTGATGTTGCTCTTTTATCCAACTGATCAAAGGTGCATTCTCTTTAATTACCCGGTCATATTCGTGCGAAACAGAAGGAATAATCAGCAGGTCGGTTTTTTTTAAGTCGTTGATATTTACCGGGTGAATGGAAAAGAAGCCATCATCCAGTTTCAGTTCGGTAACAAAACCTGCTATACTTACCTGCATCATTGGCCGGTTGCCCATCTTTTGCCAATACCCATTTGCCCGGTTAAGAATTTGGAAAGCGCCCGTTACGCTACTGAGGTTGGCATACCCTTTTGGCACGATGATAACAACTTGTTTCATACTAAAATTTTGGGATAAATATACGGTGCTATTTTGTCCAAATCAACCCGATAGGATGTCTATTTCACACCCGGCTATTTCTAAATTAAAACGGTAATTTTACTTTGATCAATCATAAACACTGAAACTAAAAACAAATAAAAATATTATGAAATGTCACCAAGCCTTTAAAATTGCGGCGCTATGCCTGTTTGCTGCTATTAGCTTTAATTGTTATGAAGCCGGCGCGCAAGAAATACCCTTGAAAATACCTGCTTCGAGCCTGGGCCAGCGTATTGAACAGGACTTTGGCCTTGGCACCATATCGGTAAAATACTATCGACCCAATACAAATGGCCGCAAAATATTTAACGGGATGGAGCCTTACGGCATTGTTTGGCGCACCGGGGCAAATAATGCCACAGTTATTACTTTAACCGATACGGTTCAAATTGAGGGAAATACCCTGCTGCCGGGCGCTTATTCGCTTTTTAGCATACCCGGCGCTGATGAGTGGACCATTATATTGAATAAAAATGTAAATCAATGGGGCGCTTACGCTTACGACGAAAAGCAGGATTTACTCCGTTTTAAAGTAAAACCATTAAAGCTGGACAGTAAGGTTGAAACGCTGACTATCCAATTTGCCGATGTTCATCTGGACCATTGCCTGCTGCAAATTTTGTGGGAAAATACCGGCATCAACATCCATTTAACCACAAATGCAGACAACCGCATTATGGCAAATATACTGGAGGCCATGAAGGGCGAAAAGAAACCTTATTATATGTCGGCCGTATGGTGTTATAACCATAACCGCAACCTTACCGAGGCGCTTGGATGGATGCAGGAACAAAATAAGGCACAGCCGCAAGCCTTTAACGTAAAATACTGGTTAGCAAGATTGCAGCTGAAAACAGGTGATAAACAGTCGGCCATCGCGTCGGCAAACGAAGGACTTAAACTGGCTAATGACGCCAATAATGCCGAATATATCCGTATGAACAAAGAAGTGCTGCACGATGCAGGTGTGAATTAAAAATCAAAAAAAATAAAGATATGACAGCACCAGATTTTACCACTACCCTTGTGGTTAACCAAAGCGCCGAAGAAGCCTTTAATGCCATCAACAATCCTCGCGGATGGTGGTCGGAGGAAATTGAAGGGGGAACAGAAAAACTGAATGATGAATTTAACTACCATTTCGAAGACATTCATAGCTGTAAAATAAAACTAATAGAAGTTATCCCTAACCAAAAAGTGGTTTGGCTGGTAATGGAGAACTATTTTAAGTTTACGACCGACAAAACTGAATGGACAGGCACAACCGTTAGTTTTGAAATAGCCGAAAAAGATAAGCAAACGGAAATCCGCTTTACGCATCATGGCCTGGTGCCCGAATATGAATGCTTTGAAATTTGCCGGGGCGCATGGACCAATTATATACAAAATAGTTTAGGCAGTTTGATCGGTACAGGTAAAGGCTTGCCAAATGCCAAAGGCACCCCACGAACTGAAAAAGAAGCAGAATTTTTGTCGGAAAAATAAAATTAAGGAACGATATGAAAGATTATCAAAAAAGCATTACCGTAAACAACGCGGCAAGTGAGATTTACGCGGCTATTACCCAACATATTCCCGACTGGTGGAGCGACGATTTTTCGGGCGCATCATCCCAAAAAGGCGACCGTTATGATATTGCCTTCGGCGAAACCCGAAAGACGTTCGAAATTACGGACGTGATACCCAACAAGCAGGTTGTTTGGCTATGCCTGAAAGCGCATATTGATATGAAGGCATTGACACGGAAGGATGAATGGGTGGGCACACGCCTGATATGGACGATAACCAGTGACGGCCAAGGCACTACCCTAACTTTGTTGCACGAAGGCTTAAATAAAAGCTTTGAATGTTATGACGTATGTGAGTCGGGCTGGGATTATTTTATAGGGAGTTTGGAGGCTTTTTTAATTACACGGAAGGGAACGCCCTACCATAAAAAGGAAGCGATAGAAAAATAGATTTGTAGTGCATCGACGCATTTATAAAATAGACGTTTTAAACAAAGCATTTTGACGCTTTAAACAAACCTCCATTTTTGTATTGCCCTTAGTTTTGTCTTAAAAAAAAATTAAAAGATGAAACTAAAAGACAATTACGATGGAGCTTTGCAAATGCCGCTTCATTCGGGGTTTAATTCAAAATCAACGGTTCATGATGTTATAAAAGGCACCGACCTTACCGGCAAAACCGCCATTGTTACCGGCGGCTATGCCGGTATAGGGCTGGAAACTTGTAAAACGTTTGTTGCGGCTGGCGCAAAGGTAGTTGTACCGGCCCGCGATATGAATAAAGCAACTGCCAATCTGAAGGGTATAAACAATGTCAGCATAGAACCAATGGATCTGTTGGTGCCGGAATCAATAAATGCGTTTGCCGAAAAATTCCTGGCTGCACATAGTGCGCTTCATATCCTGGTTAATAATGCCGGCATTATGTGGGTGCCGCTGCAGCGCGATGGGCGGGGTTATGAATCTCAGCTATCGGCTAATCATTTGGGACACTTTCAGCTAACTGCAAAAGTTTGGCCGGCGTTAAAGAACGCCAATGGCGCGCGGGTGATTAATGTATCCTCTTACGGTCACCAGATAGCACCTTTTAATTTTGACGATCCCAATTTTACAAGCCGCAGCTACGAAACTTTACAGGCTTACGGGCAATCCAAGTCGGCCAACAACCTTTTTGCGGTCGAACTTGATCATCGCGGTAAAGCGTTTAATGTTCGGGCATTTTCTTTGCATCCGGGGTCGGTTTTGGGTACTGATCTTGGCCGTGTGGCCCCTATTGCCCTATTTCAGCAAATGGGCACGCACGACGAAAACGGGAATTTAAAACCAGAAGTAGCAGCCAAACTAAAAAACGTGGAAGAGGGTGCAGCTACGACCGTTTGGTGCGCCACAAGCCCGCAGTTAAATGAAGTTGGCGGCGTATACTGCGAGGATGCCGACGTTGCGGTATTGGATGAAGGAAATATAGAACACAATTATGATGACCCTTCGTCGTTGCGGGGTGTGAAACCTTACTCGGTAAGCGCCGAAAATGCAAAGAAATTATGGATGCTCAGCGAGGAAATGACGGGCGTATTATTCCCGGTGGATCTTCGGGCTTAATTATTTTGTAAATTTATCCCATGCAGATGGAATTTGAAACGCATTATATAAGCCCGGATATTAAACTTTCTGAATTTAGCGGAAAGCAGTTTAAAACCGAGGTGATATTTGAGCACCATATCCTGGTATGGTTTATTTCGGGCGAAACAAAAATTGTGCAGGCCGAAAATAGCTATACTTTTAAAGCAGGCGATATTTTTCTTATTCCGCGCAATCAATTGGCCACAGTTATTAACTATCCCAGTAATGGGATGCCGCATAAGGCTGTGGCCATGCATCTTACCAAAGAGAGGCTAAAAGATTTTTATTCAAAACACAAAGCTGCGGTGAGGGTTCAGCCTCATCAAAAAGTGTATTGTTTTAGTAACCATCCCTTGCTGGAGAGCTGCCTGGCATCATTAATTCCTTATTTTAATCTTGGCGAAAACCTTCCGGCTGATATTGCTCATATTAAAATTGAAGAGGCTATCAGTATCCTAAGGTCGATAGATAAAAGTGTGGATGGTTTATTGGCCAACTTTGACGAACCCGGAAAAATAAACCTGCCCGACTTTATGGACCGCCATTATATGTTTAATATGACTTTAGACAGGTTTGGCTACCTCACGGGCCGCAGCCTGGCAACTTTTAGGCGCGATTTTAAAAAGGCCTACAACACA
>Ga0206947_1181_pt1 | contig 14856 bp, 14 predicted proteins | sample Alteio_BWOrgHeat_3_FD_153239 | JGI IMG/M metagenome (GOLD analysis project Ga0206947, IMG submission 153239) | Enriched cells from forest soil in Barre Woods Harvard Forest LTER site, Petersham, Massachusetts, United States -... | ecosystem: Environmental > Terrestrial > Soil > Temperate forest > O...
CGGGAAAGGCCGGAAAAGGGATAATGGAGCGCGGGAGGCCTTCTCAATCTCAACCCATCTTTTGTACTTCAGGATCCACAAGAACCAAAAAAAGATGTTTAATGAGGGCCCTCTGTTGGCATGGTAAAACGACGTCCGAGTCGATACGGTTCCCGATCCCAAGATCGAGGAACCTACCGGCGCATCATGAGGTCCGCAGTAACATTTGGAAGTAGGGCTTGTGCAAATTGGGGCACGGTGTGAGTCGCTTCAAAGCTTCAAAGAATCGTCAACAAAGGGAACGGTTCCCTCTCGTGAAGTTCGGGATCTCGGTAGTAAAAGAGATCGAGTTGGCCATCGTGGTAGCCACCGGTGAACGGTTTAATTTTTCCGAATCTAAAGGTGTGAAATGGAGCTGGATTTTTGTCGAATGCGATCTGGACGACTTTCGCCGAAATGGGAGCCATTTACGTAGGATGCCCTCAGGCTTTTTGGGTGCCGGAATTGAGCGCCTCAGGGGGAAGAGAGCGGGAAGGACACTGGTGCTCTTTCCAATGGAAGTCGAACACCACGCGCGACCCTTATGGCAGAATAAGGGAGAAACCTGAGAAAAGGGAATATGGCTGATGGAAAGACGGTCATCGGCACAAAGAGGACTCGTTGTGAGAACCTCCAATATAAAGGAGCGAGATTCGCCGACGGTCGCTCTAAGGGCCCCGCGTTCATGCGGTTTATGGCCATAAGCCACGCCGAACATTTCACGCTTCGAGGCTGACGCCGGGTGACGAATCCGAAATTACAGTAGAATCTTTCTTTTTCCGGATATCCCAAAAAGGGATGGATCCGGCACAAAGTTGGACAACCTCGCACGTGTTCGCGAAGAAATGCGCGCCGCAAGTGAATTTTACGTTGTCGAAGGCGGCGACCATTCCTCGCTCGCCACGAAAAGCCAACCAAAGACCAACGGCGAAACACAGACAGGACGTGGAATGATAACCCTTTTAGCCATTACATGAGGTCAAGTGAATCTTGGCTCCGCCCTTTGCGGGATTTCCCGATCAAAGCGATGGGAACCCGAACTTCAAGAGATCGGGCACATACTGCGGAGGATCGAGATTCCCGAGAAACTCGCGTGCACGCAACAGACACGAGTGAGGGCGGGTAGCCCGCAAAAAATCACTGTGCCGTGGAACGCCGCGAATCTCCCCGGAGGAGAGATAAGAAAGCCGACCCGACACTAGGAGAATCGACGCGCACATCGCAGGCTAGAGTTCGGGTTGCGTGTACCAAACTGCGCTGCTACAATATCTCCCGTGAGTTGCACGTTTCGGACCACCATTTGAAAGCCATGAATCCTGCTTTCTTCAAGGCTTTTCCCGCGCTGCTGCTGACGGCCGCAGCGCTCCATGCAGAACCCGCGGACGAGCTCATTGCAAAGGGCGATGTCTATTATATCAATCTGCAGGCTGCCGAGGCGCTCAAATATTATCTGCCCGCGGAAAAGCTTGAGCCCAATAACGTGCGCCTCCTGGTGCGGATCTCGCGCGAATACCGGCACCTGATGACCGACGCCACGAAGCCCGAGGAGATGCTCAGACTCGGCGGCACCGCGGTGGGTTATGCGAAGCGCGCCGTTGTTTTCGATCCAGAGGACCCGGAAGCCCAGCTCGCCGTGGCGATTAGTTATGGAAAATTGCAGCCCCTTGAGGGCAACCGGGAAAAGATCGAGGCCTTGTATATTATCAAGAACGCCGCCGAGAAGGCGATCAAACTCGATCCGCGCAGCGATTTAGGCTGGCACGTACTGGGTCGTTGGCACAAGGGTCTCGCCGATCTCAACGCGTTTCAGCGGGCGATGGCGCAAGTCGCGTACGGCAAACAGCTGCCGGACTCTACCTACGAAGAAGCGGTTTCGTGCTTCGAGAAGGCGATCGAACTCAATCCTAACCGCCTCATGCACTACATCGAACTTGGACGAGTCTACGCGCAGATGGGACGAACCGACGATGCGCGACGTTTTATTGCCAAGGGCTTGGCGATGCGGAATACGGAGAAAGACGATCCCGAGACTAAACGTGAAGGTCGAGAGCTGCTAGCGAGACTTCACTAGCCCGCAAAAAATCGCCCGCTCTAAGAAGCGGCGCGCACATTGCGGGTCGGAGCCCTTTAACAGGAAGTGTTGCAAATTTGCAGTCACCCTGTGCTAGGCTGGATATGCTTCTCCTGGCCTCTTCGATTTGCAGTCTATTCAAGTGGCGCCAGTTTGAGGCAGCCCAGGACGAACTTTGTGACTCAACACTCATCTACTCGACTACCCTGCAATTTAGTTTTCAGCGTTCCCACCTTCGCGCCGTGTCCACGTAGGACCCGGAATAGCGTCGCCTGAATCAAGTGTCGGCGACGGGAGGGACGCTTCAGCTAGGTTCTCCTTCCTGAGGAGTAAATTTCTTTAACGCGATCTGCCGACTTCTCATATATCAAGGATCCTTATCGACTCGGTTCTCTGGTTTGCTAAATCTCAACCGATTCGTTCGTTTGTGCCGAATCCGTCTCTGCCGGGAGTTGGATTGAGATCTGCTCTCGGCTTTTTGATCAGCACCCCCAAAACGTTGAGCATCCTGTTGGTCCACAAAATTCGAAATACCAGGTTCCAGTTGCTCCCGTTCAATCGGGCCTGCACTCTCCTTGCCGTGCTCGGTGCGGGCATTTGCGGATTCAGTCTTATGCCGATGTTCCTTGCCGTGGGCGTTGTTACTGAAGGCGTCTTCCTTTTGTTCTTGATGCTTTGCATCGGCGCGGGAGACATCTTGCTGGATTTCGCCCTGGAAGATGCTCGGTTCTTCGAGTTGGCGACGCGATGCCACGCTTTGAGCATCTTCGATGATACGGAATTCGTTCTACATCAATCGGTAGACTTAGTCCGGAAGACAGCGGGTTCCGAGATTCGGCGGTTTACCAAGCCGCTGATCCGCGCCAACCGCTCGGTGCAAAAAGGAGCTGGCAATATCAGCAATCCTCAGTGTTAATTACTTAATTAATTCGTCTCACAGTCGCTCAATGGCTCGTCGCGAAGGTGTAGTTGATTTTCTTCCTTTGCCATTTGTTCGAGTTCGAGAACAGAGTCCAGCCGCGAGATTTTTCACCTCGCAAGCTTTGATGCCAGAGAGCGATTAACCGCGTTTTTACGTCAACATATCTTGGGCGCACGGATGACCGGTATTTTACATCGGGGATCTTTGGTCGGATGACCCGCGTAGAATCTGGTCGATTTGCCGCAGACCGCGAAGTTGCATTCGCCTGCACGTCGAGCCAACCAGCGGCGGTGTTAGCACCATGCAGCAGAGTTGAGCGTCTTCCGGCCGAGGGCAGAACATCGCCGTGTTGCAAAGGTCATCAAACTGTCATCGGTTCGGGCTGCAATTTCGGTGCCTATTTAAGTCTTATTATTAGGGCAAATGGAGAAATAAGAACGGCTATGATCTTGCAATGCTGCCATTGCGCTGCCATAAATAACTGCCAGACATGACCAAAAGTGAACTTCAAATCGCGCTCGCTGTTGCCACCGAAACCAACAAAGTATTCATCGATACACTCGGCGACCTCGCCTACAAAGCGGTCAAAAAGAACGGCGAATTTGTCTTGCCCGGTTTTGGCAAGCTGGTGAAGCAGAAGAGGAAGGCTCGCATCGGCATTAATCCAAAGACGCAGCAGAAAATCAGATTCCACCCAAAACCGTCGTCAAATTCCGAGTCGCTAAGGCGGCAAGAGACGCGATTCTGGGGGTAAAGAAGTAGTCTAGCGGGTAGCGAAGAATCTATACAATGCCTAGGCATCGACAGCCGTAGCAGTCACGACGGTAACCAATTTTTTGCCCCGGTATTTCGATAGGCAAGACTTAACGAGCCGCGTCATACGCCATTGTAGGTTCCGCAAAGCCTGTATCGGAGCGTGGTCGGTCCGTGTGATATTGAACGGAACCATTCGGCATTCGCGGCTCGTTCGCTAGAAGCTAAATACAGCGTGTCTGGTCCATCCATCGGCGTGTAACGTCCGCCAACACGACGGCCATGGGTCGTGAAGGTGTCAGGTGAGGTCACGCCCCACGGGGCGCCAGTCGTTTCGCCGTACCCGTCGAAATTGTAGCGATGCCAAAAGATCCCGTTCGGCGTTGTCGTGGCGAGTTGCTGATCGACCACCCGCAGGCTGTTGATGATTACGAAGTCGTAGGCGGGTTTGATCCCCAGGCGAACTAATTCAAGGAAACCGGCATCAGCCACTGCGCGTTGGTCCCAGACACTCGGACCGCCGTCCCCGAGGCCGTAGGTGGTGGCGACGTTTGGTTTACCGTCCTTCGTCAGGCGCAGGTAGTACGGCAATTCGCTGAAGGGCCCGTTTGTGGTTACCATCCATTTTTCCGACTGCGACTGCCTACTGGCGGTTGTGCTTGAGTCGGCCAACGAATACTCAGATGAGGACGAATCGTCTCTGAGACGATTACGTCTAGCTATAAGGAATTCGCATCCGTCTCAGGCTCGCGCGAACGACAGTCAACGCCTCCCCGACACTTGTTCGCACATTGCGACGCGGCATTATGAATGACAGAGAAATTAGAACGCACAAGAGACTCGTATATTTAAGGTTCAGTAGTGCAATGCGATTCGGCGAGGCCTGATGGCAACGTCAAGTATTATACTGGAGTCAGCAGTGTCCTGAAGACAATCGTGGCACACACTTTCCGCCCCAATCCATTGCATCTTTGATGGGAAACTCTTTAGCATGAGACGGCCGAACCAACTTAATTTACTGTGCCCTATAGTATGCATGGAGGTTAACAGTCTTGTCCCTTCCCCCCTAAATCCCTAGCAGAACGACCTTCTGGGGGCGATTTCACATTACGATGTCGTCCGCTTCCTTTCACCCTCACGCTGAATATTGCGATTGCTTATGAATGGTCGCAGCTTTCGGTTCGTCCAAGTAGGGTGCCTGTGACCTTCAATGTGCAAGTAAAGCAGTCCGACCTTCCGTTGGTCGCACTCTATATTCGGCAACACGACCGACCACTGCAGGAGCACTCGACAAATATGTTGGGGCTTCCACTTTCTTTAACTCTCTTAGCAACGTAGCCGCGAGAATTAAACTGGTAGCTTTTCCCTCCTATCAGTCCACGTGCTGGATTTCCAATTCAAACCTCATCTTGGGAGAAGTCGTCCCCAGTAAGAATTGTATATTATGATTTGCATTGTAAAAGAAATCAACGCGGCTGATCGGCAAAGTGACCACTGTCGAGCGTTGGTTCGAAGTGCCCTAGCCAAATGTCGAGGTTCGTTCGACCTCGTCACTTTGGAAAAGATAGCGCTCACCGGTGAGCGTCTAAAGAAAACATGGGATGCGATCTGCCGCGTAAACGCACTAGTTACAATTTGGCTGTGTGTTCTGGGTGTTGTTTCGGAAAAAACCTTAGCGCAATCGCAGGTGACCGGTCAGTGGGTGACGCTACCCTATTTGATGCCAATCAACCCAATCCGTGTGGGAATGCTGAACACCGGCAAGGTCCTGGTGGTTGCCGGATCGGAAAATGATCCAAACAAACATTTACAAAATAGCTCCAAAGCAGCCGTCTGGAATCCTGGCACTGGAAGCATCGCCGTGCAAAACATGCTGTGGGACGTTTTCTGTAACGGCGGGACCTTTCTGGCTGATGGACGCTCTGTCGTGGTCGGGGGTACCGTCGAGTATGATCCCTTTTATGGTGACCCGCGGATAACGGTCTTTGACCCCCTGACGGAGAAATTCAACCAACTCCAGAGCATGGCGCACGGCCGCTGGTATGCCACCGCAATCACTCTAAGTGACGGAAGCGTCCTGGCGTTCTCAGGTCGCGATGAGACCGGTGCGACGAATCAGACCGTCGAAATTTACAGGGTCCCCGCTGGGTGGAGCCCCCCGTACAACGCAGGTTGGACCCCGCCCTTGTACCCTTGGCTACATGTCCTGCCGAACGGAAATGTCTTTTATTCTGGAAGCTCACCCACCTCGAATATCTTCAACCCGTCTAACCATACTTGGACACTAAATGTCGCGAAAACCTACTACGGCTTAAATCGCACCTACGGGAATTCCGTTCTGTTGCCGCTGCTTCCGGCAACGAATTATGCCGCGCGCGTAATGATCCTAGGCGGGGGCGGTTCGACGGCCACGGCGACAACGGAAATCATCGATCTTTCCAAATCACCTCCGACGTGGAAGCCCTCGGGTAATATGCCATCAGGAGCCCGCATTCAGGGAAACTCCGTGCTGCTGCCAAATGGCAAGCTCTTGGCACTTGGCGGGTCGGCTATCGATAAAGACGTCTATAGTGCAACGCTCGGAGCAGACTTGTTCGACCCTGCGAGTGGCTCATGGTCATCCGCCGGCCGTGAAGCTTACGCGCGTCTTTATCACTCGGTTGCATTGTTGCTTCGAGACGGAACGGTTGTGGTGGCCGGCTCGAACCCTAAACGCGGAACCTACGAACCGCACATCGAGATCTATTCCCCCGCCTACCTGTTCACGACCGACGCGAAGGGCAACACGGTCCGGGCGATTCGGCCGGTCACCACAGCCGCGCCGGCGAGTATCGGTTACGGCACAGGCACTTTCCAAGTGCAAACCCCAAACGCTCCCGGGACCACTCTCCCCGACGTCAAGTCTGTGGTCCTGGTTAGGCCGGGCTCGGTTACGCACGCATTTGATATGGAGCAACGGATGGTTGGCTTGAGGTTTACAGCGACTGCCGGCGAGCTTACCGTGAATCTGCCGCCAAACCCGAATGTTGCTCCTCCAGGGTTTTACCTGCTTTTCCTGCTGAACAAGGCGGGTGTGCCCTCCATTGCTACTTTTGTCCAGGTATCCAGCCATCCGACGGACAAGCCCCCGAAGGGAACGATTACCGCGCCCGCGGGCGATATGACGATTCAGGCGGGTCAAGCCGTTAAATTTGGTGGGACGGCCAGTGACACCGACGGTTCTGTGTCAACGGACTCGTGGTTCTTTCCGGCGGGAAAACCCGCCACAAGCTTGGTCCTTGATCCGGGAGCGATCGCCTTTTCATCTGCTGGAACCTTTACTGCATCGCTGACCGCGGTCGATAATGCCGGCGTTAACGATCCCAGTCCACCCATACGCACAATTACAGTGCAACCCGACAAACTTGCCGTGAAAATCGTTAATCCAGTGGCGAACGCGACGGTTAAAGGGTCCGTGGCGGTTACCGTGAATGCTACTGGCTCCACTGGCAATACCAACGGCTTCAGATTCGGCGTGGACATCGGAGGTCCGCCTCTGGCTACGACCAATATGCCGAACCAATTGCTAACCGTTAGCGGTACGAGTGCCACTTTCACGTGGAATTCCACGCAAAGAGCCAACGGCGTGCACACTTTCTGGGTCAGTTGCACAGACGCAAGCGGCAATTTTGGGACCGCGAGCGAACTTGTGACCGTCGCAAACTAACCGGAGCTAGTGAGGAGTCGGTGAAGCGCCCGATCGATAAGCAGACTATCCGTTGCCTGAATTCACTAGTGAAACGCAGTATGGTGACTCCTGATGCTGAGACCGAGACTATGCCAACTAAATGTAGCCGAGCCGCCTTTGGAAACACGCGGTTAATGCCAAGCTTTCTTTTGAGGGGCTTTGACAGGGTGTGAGCCAGTGATGAAGGGTGTGGTGATTCACGTCAATTCGGGCAGCTAGTTTTCTGCCCAACGACTAAATGATTGGAAGCATTCGGCACGATGAGAGCCGACTTTCTCATGTGCGGAATCGGAAGTGATGCACGCGGCTTCCTACACAATAAGGAGCGGTTGTTAGCGAGGCTCTAGTTCCTTTTGGACAAGCGAGACCTTTTCAAGGAGGTGCGATCGCTCTGGAGGCTTTGAGTGAAACGACGAATGGCGATGCCGACAGTGTTGTGATGAATCCCGCCTGCCAGTGCTCAATTTCTTTAAGGCTTAGCCTACCGCGGATTCTGCCGATGAAAAGAGCGGTCTGGCGTGCACCGGCGCCGCGAGCAGATAGCAGTTCTTCCCAGGGCTCATTCCAAACCTTGCTGACTGCTTGCACGATTTGGGTCCAGGTCATTGCTTCAAGCGCTCCTCGCCTGACTCCTGTCTGTTGATCTCGGTCGCCTCGGAGAAGCTTGCGCATCTGAGCCACAAATTCCGCGCTACCGAGGAAGACCGTATACTCCTGTCGCTACCTGGCTGACGCCAGTCTTACACCGAACCCACGGACGTCCTTCGGGGCAAGAGTACCGTCTGCGGCTTAAACGGCCATAAATCGTATTACATAATATCCTTATTTAAAGTAACTTATAAATCAACTATTCAAGTATCACGCAATTTTCAACGCATTCGAAAGTACCGGTAGCTTCCGGCTTATTTCTTCACCCTCACGGTACCAACGGAGCATAGTTTCTAGCGGTGACGCAGGTCGTGTAATCGGGGTCCATTCGTAGCGTCCGGATGGCGTAGACCGATCTTGCGTGACAGGATCCGGAATACTGCATTTACGTTACTGTTTTCGAGGCGGGTTCCGCAGCTCGTCACAAAAAAGTGAGACACCGGGCGTTTAGAGAACTTATGGTCTCGGCGTTCGGCGTAGTCGCGCAACTCCACCAACGTTGACTCATGCAAAGGGACTAGCACCCTCAACCAGTTTCTTTTGCCCTGCCACTGGCAATACTAACACTTTTGTCGCAATGCATAAACGGTGCGAGGACGAAAATTCCAAGAGACTATCATCGGTACGCGGACGAGGAATCGAAGTGTGCGCTCGCTGGGGCGACCTCCGCGCCTTTGCCGAAGATGTTTCTCCCAGACCCAGCCTCGCCCATGTGCTTCATCGAAAAGATAGCGATATGGACTACACTGCTGAGAACTTTGAGTGGATGACGAAAAAGGAGCATGCGATGCACCATCGTCATGGGCGATACATTGTCGTCGATGGAATTAGGGGCTCAATTGGCGCTGCCGCAAAGCGTGTGGGTATCACGCGGAGGAGTGCTGAAACTCCAGCATTTTGACTTTACTTTTTTGTAAAATCCAGAGCTAAATCTGAGAATGAAAATCCCCCCGATTAGTCTGCTTTTTTTGTTGGCGGTAAACACGTTTTATGCTTACGGTCAAACGCCAACTCCGTCGAATTTAAGTGGTAAATTCATTGAATGGGCGCTTCCGATCGGAGCGCAAACCGCCGCCCCCAATACCGTCGGTTCAAGCGAGCCGTTGCATGTGCTTCCCAGTTTTGATGATCAAGCGAGCCTATTTTTTACTCAGCGTCTTTTAGGTTATATCGGACGGCTGGATGCCAAGAGTCAGATTACAGAGTGGTTTTTGGGTCCGATCTCTTTTCCCCACGATCTCCTTTTCGTCGGTGGAACCATCATCCTTAGCGAAGAAGGGACCAACGTCCTTGGCCAATTCACTCCTTGGAAAAACAGTATTAAAGAGTGGCTAGTACCGGGCGTGAACCCTGTTCCTTGGCACTTGGCCCGTGTTAATTCTTACATCTATTTCTCGGAGGAAAACACGCAAAAGATCGGACGGCTAAATCTGGTCAATAACCAGATTACCGAATGGAACACTCCCACCCCCAACCCCGAAGGTCTAGAAGCAGCCGGGGCTAAGGTCTGGTTCGTCGAGCCGAACTTCGCCAATACATCAGCTGGCAAGATAGCCATGTTGGATACCCTTAAGAACACAATTACCGAATATCCGGTTTCTGGTGCGGAAGCGCCACAAGGACTCTCACACGTAAAGATTTTTGGCAGGAAAGTCTTTTTCACCGATCAAGGCGTTTCTGTGAACTATTTAGGCGAAGTCGATCCTTCTACGAATACCGTCTCGGAATGGGTGGTTCCCACCGCCAACGCTGCAACCGGCGACCTCGATGTGCTGGAGACAGAATGTAACGGCGAGGAGGGAGCCTTGATCGAGTTTTCGGAATTCCAAGGTGGCAAGGTAGCCTCCCTGAACACCTCTCTCCAAGCGCCAGATTCCTCGGTGGTCGTGACCCCGATTGTGACGTCGGAAACTCCTGTCGTCACTACGGTCGTTCCCGTGACCCGTTCCCTGACCCCGGTCGTCACTAAAGTCGCCCCGGTCATTACCCCCGTCACCGGAGTGGCGACTGGAGGCTTTATCGAGTATGCCGTGCCCACTCCTCAAAGTGGCCCCGGCGGGGTTGCTGTGTTTGGGGACGATGTACTCATTTTTACCGAACGCTCTGGAGATAAAGTTGGAATTTTACTGCACTAAAGCCGTCACTTCCTGTCGAGTGTAGGTATGCTAGGTCGGCTTAGGTGGGGGTGTCGGGGTTGCTGTGGGCGTCGGGGTCGGCGTCTGGATCACCACCAACTCGTACTCGTGCGGCTCTCTAGAAGGCCTCGCCCGTGCGTAAATCGCTATACTCTTTTCACGGAAGGCCATTTTAAGGACATGACCCGCAAAGTTGAACTCGGAGGCTAGCGCAGAGCTTTCAGTCGACGTTTCCCATCTCACTCCCGGAACTGCGGTGCGACCACATCGAAGTGTCGACCTTCCATGTCGTATTGATAGGAGCCTTTAACACGCTTGTGCCCTCGACCAGTCCGCCCTGAAAAGACTTAGCCAATTGGCTGGGTGCTGGACAATAATAGCTCTGGCGCGGCGTGTCGCGTTTGGTATTCTCGCGCGGATAGCGCTAGCAACGTAGAAAACGCTGATGCCACAACCTCATTGTTACCTCCCGCCCCAAACACGCAAGGGGGGTTTCACAAGAACTAGCCAGTACGTCAATGCTGTTGGATTGTCGGGCTAAAGTTCGTCGACATTTTTTTCGGTCCCGATCCGTAACGCTAAATGCAAAATCTTATGCCTAAAATCGATTTTTAATCGGTAAATCGATTGAAGGTGTGGTCTCTTGTGGCCAGCTAGATTTCCTCGTCTGCTCGGTGGGGGACTTGAATCCCATTTTAGGGTTCTGTTTTCCGCTATTTTCCATGCTTTTCCCTGGGGAGTTTCCATCAGGGTAGAAACCTGTGGAAGTGAGCGGAAGCAAAAGTGTGGCAAATTGTGGTCGATCTACGTACAAAATGTCTATATGTTTTGATAATTCTTTGCCTTTTCACGGGGATGTGGAGAATCCCAAATGATTATGCGCTCAAGGTGGCGGCTTCCTGTTTTGAGAACGCCATACGGTAGATTAGAACCCGTTGGCTGATGTTATAACCCGACCCATTTGTTCTCGGGCCGCTTCAGTGGGGGATCGAGGAGGTGGGGCGAGGCCGTCGTAGATGGTTGCACGTCGCACGTCGGCTGGGAGAATGCTGTTTTTTCCAGGTTTAAAAGAACTTGGGTGACGCGGGTCACCGGTTTCTGGCATAAACCAGATCAGATTTTTCAAAACCATGGAAGAGATCCAGACCCTTCCTTTTAACCTCTGCCCAGGCCGTAAGGGATGGCGTTAGAAATACTGACTTTCAAATCGCCCTCGGCATTCCGAAACTGGCTGGAGAAAAATCATGCTGCCACGGAGGGTATTTGGCTGCGCGTTTTCAAAAAGGATTCCCGCGAGCAATCGATCACCTACGGAGTGGCCTTGGATCAAGCGCTCTGCTATGGCTGGATTGATGGCCAAAAGAAGGCACATGATGATCATTCGTGGCTTCAGAAATTCACGCCGAGGCGACCTAAAAGCGGTTGGTCCAAAATGAATACCCGGCACGCCGAACGCCTTATTGAATCTAAAAAAATGGCGCCCGCCGGATTGAAAGAGGTGGAAGCCGCAAAAAGGGATGGTCGGTGGAAGGCGGCCTATGATTCCTTTGGCAACGCCACTGTGCCAATCGATTTTCTAAAGGAGCTTGCCAAAGATAATAAGGCGAAAGCTTTCTTTGAAACGCTCAACAAAACAAATTTGTATTCCATCGCTTACCGACTCCAAACTGCGAAGAAGCCGGAAACCAGGGAGAAGCGGATGAAGGCGATCATCGAGATGTTGGCGCGAGGAGAAAAGTTCCATTGACGCGCTTAAAGTGTTCAGCGCCTCGTTATATTACTTCCAGGCCTCGTCCATCCGGTTTTTATCGCTATCAAGATTTCCGGGCGCGTCGTCGCGAAAGCGCGCTTCAGAGGTGGTGACAAGGGCGTGGGACAAATAAAGGAATAGAGCGCAACTCAGAAGCACCAGCAGCCCCGCAAGCGCAATGTCGATCCGCGATCCTGTTCCCGGGTGCACGTCTTCGCGGTCAATATTTTTCGCAATCCTGACAAAGCGAGCAGCTGCAATGCCAACCATCGCAGTGCCGAGAACGATAAGCGCCAGGCCTGCCATGTTGCCAAATTTCTGCCCTGGTAACGACAGAGTACGACCTGCCAAGGACGGAGCGGCAAACTCCAGGAATAGGTCGAATTTTTCCACGAGGAATCCGAAAGCATAACGGCAATGGCCGCGCGTACCCAGGCGGGAAAAGTACGTTCGTTCGCCGAATGGTCACCAAAATTTTACCCGGCGGTCGAAATGGCCGGGTTTGGCCAGGTGCAGTTAAAGAATACTGTCCGTTCCGTTCGCTGACCCCTTAAACGCATCCTAACAGGGCATCAGAGGGCTCACCCAAGTCAGGTGCCCTCACGGAGAAACCCATGCACCAGCAGGATGCCTATCGCAGATTGTGGTGACAGGGAACGTCGTGCTCTTCGCCGCCCCTCGGGAGGTGCTGAATAGGTTGGCGGAGTGAAAACAGTTTTTGGTCCTCTGGTCACCTGGACTTTCCCCTCGGAAACGCCGATCCCGGGATGGGTTTCCTATCCTTCGGCACTGTACGTGGGAGCTCGGCTGGCTCACAGAATTCTTCCGGCAGCGCTCGCGCATGAGCGGCACAAGGGCGTTAAGCGGAACCGCGCAAACCACGATGCAATCCCGGTGATTGGTAGCTGTGACCAAAGTCGCTAGGCGCTCCTTAGAGTTTGGATCGGAGTAAAGGCTGTCTCAATCACAAGATCGGCGGGAACTGGTGAGTTGCAGCTCGAATTTTCTGGGTCTTCTTAACTGGGCCTCTCCTGGCTGACCAAAAGTATTTCGCGGATGGCGAAGCTTTCTTCGGTAAGGATGCCTGAAAGTCCGCCTGCTTTATCTCCTTGTTACCGTCAAAAGCAAAAGGTCGAGCTCTCGAGCTTTTCAAGCGAATCGTGCATTCTGCGGAGAAAGCCACCTGCTTCCCAACGCTCGGATGGCGATGTTTTTGGGCCGAGCCGTTTATGTTCTCGAGCCGCTGCACTTATCCATTGTTCCCGGACAAATTTAACATTTCGGGCTCTGTCAAAAAGCCGATGAATTTGATTGATGCGAACTAGGGGGGGATCCCATGTCATCGTAGAGGCCTAGCCTCATGTCGCCCAACCGTCTAAGTAACCTCACGATTGTCGTCGTGGAAGATCATGACGACGCCCGAAGATATTTGGGGCTCTTCTTGGATCACTTGGGTGCAAATGTCGTGGTGGCAGAGAATGCGATTGAAGGCCTAGCGGCAATCAGGACTTACCGGCCGAATCTAGTTTTGTCCGATATTTCAATGCCCGGACGGGACGGCTTCGGTTTGTTGCATGACATTCGGGCCCTTGGACCTGATGCCGGAGGCAGTGTACCGGTCATCGCTATGACCGCCTTAGTAACGCACCTGGATCGCGTGCGCATAGTCGATGCCGGTTTCCAGGCATGCTTGCCAAAGCCGTTTACTCCAGACAAGCTACTGGAAACGATTCTGACTGTGCTCAACGACTAAAGCAGTCGTCTCGCTCACCCCATCGAGCCTTAAGATTTATTCTGAATTTCGGTCTTCTTCTCCGATCACCTGCGCTATTTTCTCGGTGGTTTCTGCGAGAATATCTGATGCCTTTGAAACCGCCTTGGCTTGGGGTAACCCCGCTTCCTCTAGTTCGCTTTTGGCCGTTTCAATCAGGAAGAGAGCTGCGATCATTGAAGAAGAAACCTCCTCATGAAAGGTTTTGATGACTCGGTTACGTTCTTCCTCTCGGCCCACGTTCCTGCCCTGCTCGAATTGGGCAGACGAAGCGTCGAAAACATCAAACATCACGTAACCGATTTTGCCATGAGACCTGACGGCAAATCCCGGTGCGGGATCCGCGCCAAAAGGGCGCCTTGCGGCGCAGGCGATATATTCGACCGTTTGCCCTTCTTTCTCGTCTGAGAGCGGAAACCAAGACTCTCCGTAGGTCAGCAGTTCCTCCGCTTTGGAGCTTTTCATTTCGTCTTCGGAAAATCCCGTATGCTCAAGAAATCTCGGGTTCCATGCCACAAACGAATGGCGTTCAAAATCCACAATTGCTCTAGGCAATGCGAACTCATTCAAGACCTCGCACAATTGCTGCAAGTTTTGGGTTGAGAGATCGATAGCCAATTAAATCTCCGCAACTTGTGTTAAGTCAAGCTGAGCTTGGTTGTGTGATGGACCGTGAGATAAGTTGCCTCGAATTGCGATCATTACCCGCGCTCCTGGAGAACGACGGACGGCTCGAGCACGCCCAACAGATGGCCGTGCATGAGTCTCCGCGAACAACGAAGCTGTATGACCGAACGAAGGACGAGATTACACTGAGCGAGGTGGAGCGAATCCGGCTGTGATGTTCGATTCCCTATGCTGCGTTGGCGCGGCCGAGCAATGCGCGTCTCCGCTCGGAGTCGTTATGCTTTCGACGCTGATTGCGGCGAAACGGACGTTCGCATTTCGAACGAAACGGCGGTGCCATTGGCTCTCCTCCTCCACCCTCCCCTCGCCCACTTTGCGAAGCGGAGACGGTGCGTCGCCTCCACGCGTTCGGCATCCGCACGAGCCTGATCACA
>Ga0206947_1182_pt1 | contig 14744 bp, 10 predicted proteins | sample Alteio_BWOrgHeat_3_FD_153239 | JGI IMG/M metagenome (GOLD analysis project Ga0206947, IMG submission 153239) | Enriched cells from forest soil in Barre Woods Harvard Forest LTER site, Petersham, Massachusetts, United States -... | ecosystem: Environmental > Terrestrial > Soil > Temperate forest > O...
TATATCGATTACAAAGACGCTAACTTTTTATTAAAGTTTATTAACGACCAGGGTAAAGTATTACCACGCCGTTTAACCGGTACTTCGTTAAAGTTTCAGCGTAAAGTGGCTCAGGCTGTGAAGCGTGCCCGCCACATCGGTTTATTGCCTTATGTTACAGACTCATTAAAATAATCAGGAGGTAAATAAAATGGAAGTTATTTTAAAACAAGACGTAAAACACCTCGGTGATAAGGATGATGTAGTGAAGGTGAAACCAGGTTATGGCCGTAACTACCTTATCCCTAAGGGTTATGCCATCCAGGCTACAGAATCGGCCCGCAAAGTTTTAGCTGAAAACTTAAAGCAGGCTCAATTTAAACAAGAAAAAATCCGCAAGGATGCCGACGCAATTGCTGCACGTTTAGAAGGTGTTAAACTTACTATTGGTGCTAAAGCTGGCGAAACCGGCAAAATATTTGGCGCTATCAACACTATTCAGGTTGCCGATGCTTTGAAAAAAGAAGGCTTTGAAGTTGATCGTCGCAGAATCACTTTTGAAACTGAACCAAAATTTGTCGGCGATTACGTTGCAAACGTAAACTTGCACAAAGAAGTTAAAGTTCAGGTTCCGTTTACGGTGGTGGCTGAGTAATTTCGAATTTCGTCCTGATAGCTATCGGGACCGGATTTAGAAATTAAAGAATTTAAGAGGTGTTTGGTTTCGGCCAGACACCTTTTTTAGTTATACGACTACTCCAACCTTATATCATTGCGAGCGAGGAACGACCGCGGCAACCTCTGAACTTTACACAAACGCGATGCCTGGCGCCTGGCATAGTTCAGTCCGCCTCAAGGCGGATCATTCCCTGCAATGACGGTGTCTAAAATAAATCCGAAATCGAGCATCCGAATTCCGAAATTCTTCGCTTCCTTTGTGCCAATTAATTTAACCCTTTATCGATATGAAAAAAACTTTACTCTTATTAGCAGTTTTAATTAGCGCCGCTGTTGGCGTAAATGCGCAGGATTATACGCCTACAACAGCCATTAGTGCTGGCTTTAGCGTTGGCGCAACCGTTGGCCCGCATCAGGGTGAATTTCCGGTAGCAACCGGGGTACACCTTAAACTGGAAATCCCAATTGCCGATCAGGTGAGTTTTATGGGAACTGTTGGCTATACCGGTTATATATCGGGCAATGGCTATTCAACCGGTTACGACAGCTATGGCGGTAGCTACAGCAGTGGTGACCTGGTAAACTTTATACCCGTAACTGCTGGTATAAGGTATTATGCAGTTAACAAACTTTTTGTACAGGGCGATGTAGGTGCTTCGTTCAATTTGAACTCAGACAACGTTTATACTGCCAAAAAAGCAGCGTTACTGGTATCACCCAGTGTTGGCTATGCGGTAACCTTTGGCTCAACCAAGTACGGCCTCGATTTAAGCTTAGCCTACGATGCACGCTTTGAAAGTACCGGCGATATCAATTCGGCAGGATATCATGTGGGAAGCTATAATTCGGTTGTATTCCGCCTGGCTTTCCGGTACGGATTATAAAAATCGTTTAAAAATAAGCCCGGTCGTTATTGGCCGGGCTTATTTTTTTAGAAATTTTTAAACAGCGATGATTTTTATAATTTTAACCAATGAAAACTGCACGGGATAAAAAGCCGGTACAAACCAATAAATCTGCAAGCCGCAAGCCAAAGGGATTTTTTAAAAGTGGGATATTAAAGCTGGTACTCAGGGTAGTTAAACTAATCGTTATACTTTTTGTGGGGCTAAGCTTGTTAGGCGTATTGGTTTTTCGCTTTGTAAACCCGCCGGTAACCTGGCTGATGATTATTCGTGGTTTTGAACGGAAAGCCGCGGGAAAAGAATGGAAAGTTGATAAGAAATGGAAAAGCTTCGACGAAATTGCTGACCCTATGAAACGCGCCGCTGTAGCCGCCGAGGACCAAACATTTTTAGAGAATCACGGTTTTGATTTTGATGCTATAGAAAAAGCCTACAAAAAAAATGAAAAGAGTAAAAAACTGATTGGTGGAAGTACTATAACCCAGCAAACTGCAAAAAATGTTTTCTTATGGCCGGGCCGGTCATTTATCCGCAAAGGGTTTGAAGCCTGGTTTACCCTGCTGATGGAAGTTTTCTGGAGCAAAAAACGCATTATGGAAGTATACCTTAATGTGATAGAAATGGGCGATGGCATTTATGGTGTGGAAGCCGCGTCGCAATCTTATTTTCACAAATCGGCATCTCAGTTAACCAATCAGCAGGCGGCAGCTATTGCGGTTATATTTCCGAGTCCCTTAAAATGGTCGGCTACTAATCCCACACCCTATTTGCGGCACCGGCAATATTTAATTATGAAAAATATGAGGAGATTGGGGCCGCTGGAGTTTTGAGATGGTTCATAGTTCATTGCGGCATTCCCATCCACATTATATTTCTATTCCTGCTGTTGTTTGTGTTCCACAGACAACAGGTTCAGCTGTGGGACACAGCCTTTCAGTATTCATCCCAGGCATATCTATTTTTCGTGCCCGCATAAACAATAATTTGCTTTAAAACGCAAAATGGCTGTGTCTCCACAGCCATTAGCAATAAAAAATGCAAATCGAAAAACTTACCAAGCTTTCTAAACTTCGTAAGTTTTACCGGTTTTTAGCCTTTTATAATAAACATCTTGTTCTCGCCTTCGTTGTACACGTGTATGGCTTTTTTCACAACATGTTTGTTGGTAGTAACTTCAATGGTATAGTCGCCATTGTCTAAGGTGTTTAAAACGTATCCTTTTTCTGTTGCGCGGCCGCTGGTCAATATATCTTTTCTTAAAACGTTTTTGTCGTTATCATAAATCATAACGATAGCTTTTCCGGATTCGTTTTTGTCTACACTAACGGCAATACCTCTTGATGAAGATAATGTTGAAAATGTGATCATGTCTTTTGCCGGCGGGGTAACGCGGTGAGTCGATTTTGCAGGAGTTGCGGCAAAAAGGCCGGTGCTTGCTAATAAAAATAATGCTGTTAATTTGATTGATGCTTTCATGATTTCTAAATTTTAATATTTTATAAATTATTGTTTTTGTTGTTTCACACTACAAAGGAACAACAAGCTAAAACGTTAAAAAAATGAAATAGACCAACCTTGTTTACTAATAGACCAACGGGCAATAACGAACGGCAAGCCTTGTAAAGTACTCATAATTAATAAAATACAGTGTTTATCGGCTAAAAATCGGCGTCTATCGGTGTAATTGGCGGATTGGTCTGTTGACGTGGCGAAAAACCTGTTTTTAATTGAATAAAAGGAAACAGTCGTTTGTCATCCTTCGCTGCGCTCAGGATCTTCTAAACCCTGCAATCGTTTATAGGCATATTCGTCAGGCATATCGCAGAAGATCCTTCGCTGCGCTCAGGATTGACAAAAAAGAAAAAAAGGCGCCCGGTACCCGGAACGCCTCAGCTATAGTTAATAATAAGATCAGTTTTGCTACAATTATTTACTCTTCCCCTCCCCCATCATATATTCAACCAAACTACTATTGTCCACCCCGTATTTCTTGGCAATTACTCTTATAATCATATCGGCATTTATGTTAAACGGCTTGGTGTATTCATTTTCTTCAACAAATGAAGGTGTTGTACCGTTAGTAGTATAATATATTTTTGTGCCTGGTGTGGCGCAGCTTAGGGTTACTGTTACGCCTTTTACGCTGATAACCGGCTGTCCTATGCGGTTTACATATTTAGCAGTGCGGGCATCATTTATAACACCTTTCCAGTTCATTCCGAAACCGAAATCATAAGTGTGCCCATCGGCATCGGTATAGCAAAGCATATCATGCGGTATATCTTCGTCTTGTAGCTCCACGGTTTTCATATTGGCCGGCATCTGGAATGGCAGCAGGGCTGATGGTTCGGCCGCGCCGGATAATATATCCAGCATCGCCTGGTTCTGTACACCAAAACTCACCACAATAGCATTGGCATCTTTTTCAAATTCCGACGGGATTAATGGTTTTGATGCCGCTATCGCTACAATAACCGGTTTACCATTCATGGCAGCTTTGGTAGCTTCAATGGTTTTTAGGTCCTGCTCATTAGCTGCGGTTATACTTTTGTCGCGATAGGTGCGGTCAGTAACTGTCGGCTCAACCGGGTCACCGGCGGCAATGCTGTGCATACGGGCATCAGTAGCGGTGTAGGGGCCGTATTGCAGGGTAATGGGAACATAACCTGTGCCGCCGCTTTTTACATCATTAGCATCATAACCTGCGCCGCCGCTCGGGCTGCTGATAAACACAATGGCGTAATCCGCTTTCGCGGGATCGTCGGTCACGGTAAAATATTTTGCCAACAGGTCAGCCTTTACCGCATCTTCAAAGCGCGCCTTCGATGGCGGACCAAAAAAGCCCTGGGTAGATGGAATATACCTTTTGGGCACGTAAACCGTTTTGCCTTTTTGCAGCGGCAATACATTGGCGCTGTTTTTTAACATCACGATAGATTTTAACTGCGCCTTATAACCGGCCGTCATGAAATCAGGATTACCCACGGTTTGTTTCGATTTTTCGATATCAAGGTAAGGGTTTTCAAAAAGGCCAACCCTAAAGATATTCCGTAACAACCGCACTGCCGATTGCTCGAACCGTGCCCGCATAAATGCTTCACCATGCTCTTTTACACCCATCTGGTAAGCCTCCAATACCGGTCCGGCAACGTTATTGCCGCCAAACTGATCAACACCGGCCATCAGTATTTTGTAATGACGTTCAGCAACAGTTTTGGTTTCCATCCCCCACGATTTCCCCAGGAACACATCGGGGGTTTTACCTTCATCGGCAGTAACCAGCCAATCGGTACAAACCACACCGTCATAACCATATTTTTTGCGGAGTAAATCAGTTATTAAATATTTGCTGTAGCTGTTGCCGCCATTAAAACCATTTTTATCGCGGTTGTAGGATATAGTATAATAAGGCATCACCGCTGCCGCCATCTTGGTTTTGCCCGATAGTTTCAAGGCACCGTCAACAAACGACACCAAATGCTCATCAAAATTATTGCCCGGATAAACAGCAAACTTGCCATAGGCAAAATGGGCATCCCTTCCACCTTCTTCAGGGCCGCCGCCTGGCCAATGTTTCATCATGGCATTCACACTGTTGTAGCCCCACCCTCCATTAATTTCATCGCTGCCAGATGACGTTTGGAAGCCATCCACATACGCGCGGGCCATATCGGCTGCCAGTTGCGGATCTTCGCCAAAGGTGCCGTTAATACGTACCCAGCGCGGCTCGGATCCCAAATCAATTTGTGGCGATAACGCGGTTGATATGCCCAATGCCCTGTATTCTTTTGCAGCTATCGATCCAAATTGCTCTACAATAGCAGGATCAAACGTAGCCGCCAGCCCCAACTGATCGGGCCATTGCGATATTTTACCTCCCGCCCCTGCGGTATATTCCACACCCAAATTAGCGCTATGTCGCGGGTCGGAGCTATTGTTGGCAGGGATACCAAAGCCAGCGCCTTCAACCAATGCCTGCACATTATTATTCCACTGAGCGGCAACCGCTGGCGTTTGCACGGATGTTACCAACACGTGCCGCAGGTTATCATCAATCAAAAACTTCTTTTGCTGATCGGTTAAGTCCGATGCTTTAGCCCCACTTTCCGGAAAAGGTTTTCCATTATAAGTTGCCGCCCCCATTGGACCAGGCATGGCAGGGATGGCCTGATGCGCACTATACAACATCAAACCGGCAATTTGGTCAACCGATAATTTCGACGCCAGGTCTTTTGCACGTTCATCAACAGGCAGGCGCCAGTCTTCGTATTTATCCAGTTTTCCGTTTTTATTCAGGTCCTTAAAAGCAAGACCATCTACCGTTAATATTTTCACGCCCGAGGTGGATGAATACCCCAAAGTAGGCCCGTTTGGATTTTTTACACGGACAATCCCCGAGCTATCTGCATCGGCCGATGTCCATTTTTTAAACGCATTAACCGATGTACCGGCCGACATGCCGGCCAATACCAATAACAGCGATGAGGCGCCGGCAACGCCAAGCGCTGCAGAAATAGTTGATTTTTTCTTCATAATTCAGGATATAGGAATTCCGTTAAATGCCTTTTGGCTGTTTATCCGTTATAACAATAATGAGGTCAGTTTATACTATTGTGTTACTATGACACAATCCAAAGTAAATGTATAAATAAATACCAGAAAATATAATAGATGAAGGATATTAAAATATAGATGAGGGGATGTTTTTAGCAGATGAAAAGTTCTTTTTTACTTGCGCTTCAATTACCCGATATTTTTCCCTATTATTAGCTTATTATTCGTTACAATCAATGCGCAACTATTTCTACACCTTTTTATTTTGCTGTACGTTAGTTGCCTGCAAAAAAACAAGCAACCAGCCAACACCGCCGGTAACAGGCTGGCGTGCAGTGGCCCCCTTGCCAGGCAATCGTACTTTTGCCACCAGCTTCACCCTTAATAACAAAGGATATATATGCGGCGGCTGGTTAAATGCATCGCAACCAGACGGCACTGTTGATAACGATAAAAACATGTACGTATATGACCCATCTACCAATAAATGGGCTACTAAAACAGGCTTACAGGCTGACTATACTTCAGCAGATGAACGCAAATACCCGTTTAGCTTTATTATAAATAATACCGCTTATGCAGGTGGTGGCGTAACATTAAGCGGCGGCGCTAAAAACGACATTTTTAAGTATGATCCGGTAAACGACCAATGGACCGAACTTTTACCCATCGATTCGCGTTTTCATTTTGACCAGGCCGTTGCTACTGATTATAATAATAAAGCTTATATTTTTAACATTACCAGCGGCGGCGCCGTTGCCTGGGTTTATGACCCGGTTAGCAACCAGGTGGCCGAAGCTGGGTTTGATTATAATGCACCGCCAATTTTCGCCAATATATGGGTTGGCAGCACCGGCAGCCAATTGCTTTATGGTTCTTATACGTCGTACGCCTATTTTATGGGCATAAATACGGTAACAAACGAGCGTATTCCTTTCCAGGCGGTTGAATACTATCCCGGCCTGCCCGATAAACCAGTGGCAACCCCTAAAGGTATTTTTTACAAAAACAGCATGTACGTATCTTTTGGCGATATGGGTCATTTATATCGTTACAACTTTACCGCACAAAAATGGCAAATTGTTATAAGCCAGGATCTCGGTGTAACAGAGGGTGCAACATCGTTTTTAATTGGCAGCAAATTCTATGTTGCAGGCGGTGTAAATGCTGACTTAAGCTTAATAAATTCCGTTTATGTTATTGATTTAGATGCCTATCCCGAAAATTAACCAGATATAACCGAATGAAGACAATTTTAAAATTTTCATTAGCCTTATTATTTTTTCAATTTCTAATAACGGCTTGTTTTTCACAATCAAAAAAAGATACCCTCAGCATTGAACAGGCCTTATCCCGTTATTCCGTCAGGAACTTAACTTTCTCGCCCGATGGCAGTAAGGCGATCGTAGTAGTATCGCAAACCGGGTTGGACGAATCGTTACCGGCATCGCATATCTGGATGATAGATGTGGTTTCAAAAACTATACGGCAATTCACCAACTCTCAAAAATCGGAAACTTCACCAAAATGGTCGCCTGACAGTAAGTCGCTGGCTTTTATCTCTGGGCGTAATGGTAAATCCCAGGTATTTGTAATGGATGTTAACGGCGGAGAAGCTTTACAGTTAACCAAATCAAAAACCGGCGTCAGCAATTTTGAATGGAGTCCGGCCGGCAAAAGGATTGCCTACCTTGCCGAAGAACCAGCCAGCGATGCCGAAGAAAAAAGGCAAAACGATAAATACGATGAAAAAGTAATCAGCCAAGCCGATAAGCCAACCCGCCTTTTCGTCATCGAAACCGAAAGTAAAAAGGTAAAACAAATTACCAAACAAAACTGGAGTATTGACGAAATGAAATGGATGCCTTCAGGCGATGGTTTGCTGATGGTGACACATACGCTACCAGCTGCCGAGATTCCCGAAGCTAAGCTGGTGTTGTTATCTTTAAAAGATTCAACAGTAACCAATATCCCGTGTCCGGGACATCCGTTTTGGGGCAATGTTTTGATTTCGCCGGATGGCAGCACCATTGCCTATAATGCCGCCCGTGAAGACGGTCCGGATAACCACGATCTTTTTATCCAATCCATAAAAACAGGCGCAGCTGTTAATATTACGGCAAAAAGTGTCGATCTACCTATTATAAACGCTAAGTTCATTAATAACCACCACTTACTTTCGGTAGTACAAAAAGGTTTCACGCCAAGGTTATACGATATTAATGATAAAGGCGAAGCGCATGATTATGGCATCGGTCAAAATGTAGGTGCATTTGATATAGCTGCCGATGGCACCATCCTTTTTGAAAGTTTTAGTGCCGCAAAATTGTCCGAAATATGGTTAATGGATGCTGATAAAAAACCGGTGCAGCTATCGCACTTTAATAAAGCCTTTGATAGCATCCCATTGGTACAACCCCATTTTATAACGTATAAAAGCTTTGATGGTAAAAAAATTGAAGGTGCACTTTTTAAACCTTTAACCGTTGCTACTAAACCGCTGCCGTTGGTAGTATATATACACGGAGGCCCTACCGGCGTGTTTACCGATGCTTATAGCGCCTGGGTGCAGCTGTTTGTACAAAAAGGCTATGCCGTTTTCTGTCCTAACATTAGGGGTTCCACGGGCTATGGCTGGGATTTTTTAACATCAAACCGCAACGACTGGGGCGGCAATGATTTTAAAGATGTAATGGCCGGAGTAGATTACCTTGTAACCAACGAAAATATCGATGGAAACCGCATGGGTATCTCCGGCTGGTCGTATGGCGGGTATATGGCCGAATGGGCAATTACCCAAACTACGCGTTTTAAAGCAGCCATGAGCGGCGCCGGGATGGCCAATTTGGCTACCGAATTTGGCACCGAAAACAACGCTGCCTACGATCATTGGTTTTGGGGTACGCCTTACGAACATCCCGACGGCTTTTTTAAGCATTCGCCGGTGGCTTTTATGAAAAATGCTAAAACACCTACGCTTATCATCCAGGGTGAAGATGACGATACCGACCCTATCGGCCAATCGCAGGAGTTATACCGTGGGCTTCGCTTTTATAATGTACCTGCCGAGTTGGTGGTATACCCAAGGGAGCCACATGGTTTCAGGGAAATAAAACACAGCATGGATTATTATCGCCGTATGCTTGCCTGGTTTGATAAATACGTTTTATAGCCGCTACTGTAAGCATTAGACTACCCAATGTAACATTTAATGTTACATTGGATTGTCTAATAATAAATTGCACCACCTGAAGACGAACATTCAACAGGGTATATTGAGGTTAAATACCTATAAATGAAACTATTAATTCCCATTAATAAAAATCAGCTATAACTCCCCAGCTAAAAAATCAACATTGTTGCCTGCCAGGTTGTAATTTCCCTTCCAAAATACCCGTAAAGGGGTTTTGAAACTTTGTTGCAAATCGGTAAATTACCTCACAAATAATTAACTATGTACAAACTGGCCCTTGTAAAAGCAATATTTTGTGTTGCTTTAGTCGTCGTTTTTAAAAATGTCTCGGCCCAAACCGACTCTGACAGTTCAGTTTATAAACAAGCGGTTGTAAACTTAATCACTCATTTTGACCAGGGGATGGACGAGGGCGCCCGACTATATAATGGCTTTGGCTTCACTCCATACTCCAGCGATATAACAGGAAACGCATTTTTGGATGATAACGACAGCTGGCGCATGGGTACCGTTAATTACGACGGCGAAACCTTCGCCAACGTACCTATGATATACGATATTTATGCCGACAACCTGATTGTTTTATTGCATAATCATGGCGCGCCCTACCGGCTGGTAAGCGAGCGGGTAGTAAGTTTTGATCTGAGAGATCATCGTTATGTACGGATATCCGGAATTGCGGCGGGCATAAAGGCCGGATTTTATGAGCAATTGTATGGCGGCAAATCGACGGTGGTTAATAAGCTGGAGAAAGAATTATCAACCACTAACCTAACATCTGGTAACGTAGCTTCTACACACAACCGTTATTTTGCACCCAAAAACGAATATCATCAATATTATATCCGCAAAGGCAACACCTATTATAGCGTGAACAGCCAGGGCTCGGTATTGGATTTGTTTAAGGATAAAAAAAAGGAACTTAGGCAATACATAAAAGATAATCATATACAGTTCGATAGTTTCCCCGAGGCTTCCATGGTTAAAATAGCAACGTACTATGATCATTTAACCGATTAATATGAAGAAAATATACCTTTCAATTATTCTATTACTGGCGGTTAAATTGCTTTCTGCTCAAAATCTCCCAACAAAAGCGATAAGCGTAAATTTTCAAAATGCCAATGCCGAACAGTTTGCGCACGAACTGGAATTAAAAAGCGGTTATCACTTTTATTACGATCCGGAAAAATTCGATAGCCTGAAGGTAACACTGCAGGCTACCGATAAAACTTTGGACGATATATTGAATGTAGCTTTTCATAACACCATTTATCATTACGCCATAGTATCGGCAAAAAAGCAGGTTTTTTTAACCACCGGCCGCGAGATACGTACGCAGGTTGCACCGGGCTATTTTAACAATAAACCAGGCGCAGTACAGCCAATTGCCGTTGCGCCCGTAACCGAATTTACCGACGATGTTAAACAACCTGTTATTGAAGCCACCATCGAAAATAAATTATATGAGGTAGGCGTAAAAACCAGTACCATAAAACCGGGCAATTCAACGCTGTCGGGTTATGTAAAGGATAGCAAATCGGGCTCGGCAATTGCGGGTGCCAGCATCACCGTTGCAGGGACAAAAGCGGGAGTAATTACCGATCAGTTTGGCTATTATACGATGGTGTTGCCACGCGGGCGCGAGGTGTTAAACATCAGGGGACTGGGCATGAAAGATACCCGGCGGCAAATTATTTTGTATACCGATGGTGACCTGAATATTGAATTACTACAGCAGGTAACCCGCCTTAAAGAGGTAAAAGTATCGGGCGATAAGGTGGCCAATGTGCGTGGCGTGGAGCTTAGCGTTAGCAAACTGGATATAAAAAGCATTAAACAAGTGCCGGCTGTTTTTGGTGAAGCCGATGTATTACGGGTAATTTTAACCTTACCCGGCGTGCAAACCGTTGGCGAAGCCACCACAGGTTTCAACGTACGCGGCGGCGCGGCCGATCAAAACCTTATTTTGCTGAATGATGCTACCATTTATAACCCTGCACACTTTTTCGGCTTCTTTTCGGCCTTTAACCCTGATATTGTAAAAGATGTTGAATTGTACAAAAGCAGCATCCCCGAAAAATTCGGCGGCCGCATATCATCGGTATTGGAAGTAACCGACCGCGAAGGCAACAAAAAATTGTTTACTGGGTCGGCAGGTATCGGTTTGTTAACGAGCAGGCTGAATATTGAAGGACCTATTGTAAAAGATAAAACATCATTCATCTTTGGCGGCCGCACCAGCTATTCCGATTGGCTACTTAACCTATTACCTGAAGCTTATAAGCACAGCCACGCATCGTTTTACGATTTGAACCTGGATATAAGCCACCAGATTGACAAAAACAATAACATTTATCTAACCACTTATCTCAGCAATGATAACTTCAGATTAAACAGCGATACTACTTATAATTACAGTAACAAAAACGCAAACATTAAGTGGAAACACAATTTTAGCAATAAGTTTTTCGGCGTGTTTACAACCGGCGTTGATCGTTATTCCTATGATATATCAAGCGCCCAGGTACCGGTTGACGGATACAAGCTAAACTTCGCTATTAACCAAACCAATTTAAAGGCCGATTTTACCTATTATCTGGGCAGCCAGCACACGCTCGATTTTGGGTTCAGTTCCATTTATTACAGTTTAAACCCTGGCGATGAAGAACCGTTTGGTAGCGGGTCTTTGGTAGTACCGGATGTAGTACCAGGCGAACATGCTTTGGAAAGCGCTATTTACCTTGGTGATAAATATGACGTAACACCCGATCTTTCCATTAGTGCAGGTTTGCGATTCTCCATATTTAATTACCTCGGTGCACATACCGTTGATAACTATGCCCCTAATTTACCACGCATCCCCGCCAATGTGGTGGATAGCACTACTTATGGCGCTAACAAGGTAATTAAAACGTATAACCATCCCGAAATAAGAATATCGGCGCGGTATAATATTAATGATGATCTATCGGTAAAGGCGGGCTACAATACGCTGGCACAATATATTCACCAACTGTCAAACTCTACAGCAATTTCGCCAATTGATGTTTACAAATTAAGCGATCCTAATATTAAGCCGCAGTTTGGCAGCCAGGTATCCTTAGGGCTATTTAAAAATGTACAGGCAAATACCATCGAAACATCGGTTGAAGTTTACTACAAACGCATAAACAACTATTTGGACTATAAAAGCAGCGCCGTATTACTGCTAAACCAGCATATTGAGCAGGATGTATTAAGTACCGAAGGTAAGGCTTATGGCGTGGAGTTTTCATTACGCAAAAACACTGGAAAATTAAACGGATGGATAAACTACACCTATTCGCGCACTTTTTTACGGCAGGATGATCCAAACGCCGGCGAACTGATTAATAAAGGTGCCTGGTATCCGGCTAATTATGATAAGCCGCATAGCTTTAATTTTGCCGGTAATTATCGTTTTACGCACCGGTACAGTGTGTCATTAAATGTAACTTACAGCACCGGTCGCCCTATTACGTTGCCTATTGCGGAGTATTATTCGCTGGGGTCGGAGCGTGTTCTTTACTCCGACAGGAATGCCTACCGCATACCCGATTATTTTAGGTCTGATTTTTCGTTAAATATCGATGGTAACCATAAAGTACACCAGCGTTTTCATAACTCATGGACCATCGGGGTTTACAATTTAACCGGACGGCAAAATGCGTATTCAACCTTTTTCCAGGAGCAGGGCGGTATCATCAACGGATACCAGCTATCCATATTTGCAAGGCCAATTCCATTTATTAATTATAACATCAGGTTTTAAAGAAGTTGATATGAGGCAGGTGATATTTTTGTTAGTATTAATTTTTTTGATGAGTTGTAAAAAGCTCATTAGTCCCCCGGCTATTAACGCCCCCAACAACTACCTGGTTGTTAATGGCAGCATCGTTTCGGGCGATTCAACCATTATTAATTTAAGCCGCACATTTAATATAACAACCGGCGCAGCGCAACCCAAACCCGAGCTAAATGCGACCGTTACGATTGAAGGATCGCAGGGCCAAAGCTATGCGCTTACCCCAAAAAACAACGGCAATTATGTTTCAGCAGCGCTAAATTTATCAGCTGCCCAAACTTACCGGCTAAAAATTACCACCAGCAATGGCAAGCAATATGCATCAGACTTTGTGCCGTTAAAAAATGCACCGCCCGTTGATAGCCTTGGTTATGCCATTACCGCCAACGGCTTGCAAATTAATTTAAACACGCACGATGCGACTAACAGTACGCATTACTACCGCTGGGATTATGCAGAAACCTACCAGGTACACTCAGAATACAACTCGAGACTTATTGTTATTGACAAAGATACCACCAGGCTAAGAACCGCCGACGAGGAGATATACAATTGCTGGGTGACCAATCTCTCTAACGATATTATTTTAGGGTCGTCAGCAAAATTATCAAACGACGTGATCAGCCGTCAACAGGTTGCCCTGATTCCATCCAATTCAGAAAAACTGATGGTTAAGTACAGCATCCTGGTAAAACAATACGCCTTAACAAGCGATGCCTACAATTACTACACGCTGTTAAAAAAGAATACCGAACAACTGGGCAGTATTTTTGATGCCCAGCCTTCTGCGTTAACCGGCAATATTCATTCTCTGTCAAACCCATCAGAACCTGTTATCGGTTATGTTACCGCCGGGGCTATCACCCAATCGCGCATATTTGTTGATAACGGCAGTTTGCCCGGTGGTTGGGTGGCCTATCGTCCTTATTACAACGGTTGTTATATTTTTAGAGAACTTTATGATGATGTAGATCCTTCAACGGGTTATGATACCCGTGAGGTGCAATTATATGTATACCCTGGTTTTGAAACCCCGATTGATACCCTTAACTACCCAGGTCCGGGCCTAAAAACATCCAAACCTTATTGTGTTGATTGCACGCTGAGGGGAACCAACAAACAGCCCGCTTTTTGGAAATAATTTGATGACGCCATTAAAAAAATATACGTTGATTGTTTTAGCACTTATTACCACAATAAGCTGTAAAAAGCTCATTCATCCGCCCGCCATCAGTGCGCCTAACAGCTACCTGGTGGTTAACGGCAGTATTGTTTCGGGCGATTCAACCATTATTAGCCTTAGCCGCACCCAAAACGTGGCATCGGGAGGTATAAAACCAAAACCCGAATTAAACGCTTTAGTAACTATTGAAGGATCACAGGGCGCCAGCTTCCCGCTCATCTCTAAAAACAATGGTGATTATGTTTCGGCGCCGCTAAACTTATCGGTAACCCAAAACTACCGCTTAAAAATTGTAACCAGTGACCATAAACAATATGCATCTGACTTTGTGCCTTTAAAAAATTCGCCGCCTATTGATAGTGTAAATTATGTGATCGGGGCCGATGGCTTACAGATAAATGTTAATACCCACGATGCTACCAATAA
>Ga0206947_1179_pt1 | contig 14728 bp, 7 predicted proteins | sample Alteio_BWOrgHeat_3_FD_153239 | JGI IMG/M metagenome (GOLD analysis project Ga0206947, IMG submission 153239) | Enriched cells from forest soil in Barre Woods Harvard Forest LTER site, Petersham, Massachusetts, United States -... | ecosystem: Environmental > Terrestrial > Soil > Temperate forest > O...
TCTTCGTTGATATCTCCAAACTTGGCGTCGGGGTGCTTCCCGAGGTCTGGCGACAACTGACCGTGGAAGCGAACCATATTCACACCCCGCTTCGCAAGAAAGTGGGCATGGCGATCGAGGTCGGGGGAAGTCTGACGTCCGAGGGGCGATTTATTGAAGTTCTTCTCTCTGCCGACACCGGTATTGACCGCCCAAAACCGTTCGAGTTTGCCGTCTCCCGACCGAAAGTTACCGTCATGATCGACGGTTACAAACCCCGACTCGCCGGCCACTTTCTCGTTAAGAGACCTGAGGTCCAAAAGCGCGTCAGCGCGGAAATCGTCCAATGGAGGATTGAATGGCCATGTCTCCGTTCCCGGCCAGGTCTGAGCATGCAGGAATCCGGTGGCGAGGAGGGTTAGGAGGGCGATCATGATGATTTGGAAAGGTGGTTGAGGAACGTGGTGAGCTTTAGCGCCTGCGGGCAACTAGGATCCATGGCGAAGGCCTGGCGAACGTCCCGACGAGCCTGGTCAAGCTTGTTGAGCTGTACTTCGACTCGCGCTCGCGCAACATAAATGTTAGGCCTGCTCAGGTGATTGTCGGTAACCACCTTGATAGCTTCGTCGAGTTCGCGACTCGCCGTGTCGTAATCGTGCCTATCGAAGGCGATCAGTCCCAAAATGTGATGGGAGTCAGCGATAACTCCTTCCAAGCTTGCTTGAGCGGTCGGCGTCTTAAGATTTGGAGTGATCTTCGCGTTGTTGAGCGCCTGCTGAATTCGAACCTTTGCCGTGTCGGTATCGCCAACCAAGTAGTCAAGCAGTCCCGATTCGAAGAAGCCCGCCGCTTCCGATTCCTTGAACGTGTTCATGCTGTCCAACAGCTTCACGGCTTGCCGAATGTCATCCTTTTGCCGCTGGTCAAGATCCTCTCCGGTATTGAAGTTCGCAACTCCATCGTGAGTTAGGTTTAGAACTTGGTGGAGCGCGCCCATGTAGTCGCTCTCGCTATTGATGATGGGTGTTCCGTTGGGCATGTTGCCTGTTCGGCTAGAGAGGAACATGACTAGGCCAACTGCCACGATGATCACGGCCGAGACGATGATCCTGCGCTTGCTGGTCGGGCTAGCTTGCAACGATATTCACCAACTTGCCAGGAACGACGATAACCTTCCGGACGGTTAAGCCTTCGAGATGCGGGGTTACTTTAGGCGCGGTCTTGGCGATCGACTCCATGGTCTCCTTACTCGCACCGACTTCTATGTCAAACGTGTCTCGGAGTTTCCCGTTAACCTGGACCGCGATGGTCACCGAATCATCGGCAGCCAGCTTATCGTCGAACTTGGGCCATTGCTCGTTGAGGGTGAATCCACCCTTGCCGATCGCTGTCCACAGTTCGTCCGCCGAGTGCGGAGCGGCTGGGCCTATCAGCAAAATCAGCGATTCAATTGCTTCCGACAGGCTCAAGGCAAAGGCTCGACTTGGGTTCGCGGCATGCTTCCGCAGTAAATCGTTCAGATCATTGACATAGATCATGAGGGTCGAGATGTACGTGTTGAAGGCGAACTTGTCGATATCTTCCGTTGACTTACGGATGGTCTTGTGAGTCTTCCTACGTATCGCCTTACCCACATCGTCAAACTCCTCGAAGCCGACCACGTCCCGCCAATCCGGGAAGTAAAACGCTTTGCAATCGTCAACCAACTTAAAGATCTTGCTAAGGAATCGAACTTGCCCCTGCATACCTTCACTTGTCCACTGTACGTCGGCGGTGAACGGAGCGACAAATAGCAGATACGTTCGAAGCGCATCGGCGCCATAGGCCTCAACCGCCATTTCAGGCGTCACAACATTGCCCTTCGACTTGGACATCCGCGACCATCGATAGAACAGGTCCTCTTCGGCATAGTTCTCAATTTCACTATTTGCGACGAGAATCCCGTCATCGCCGACCGGCAAGGTTTCACCCTCGCGAGGTCGCCGATATGCGGTCAAAGCGAGGACTTGGCCCTGATTCTCAAGGCGCTGGAACGGCTCTTGAACCGTTACCAATCCAGCGTCATACAGCACCTTGGTCCAGAATCGGGCGTACAGGAGGTGCATAACCGCGTGCTCTGAACCTCCGACATAGCAGTCGACCGGCATCCAGTAGGCAGCTTGCTTGAAACTCCAAGCCTCTGAATCGTTGAACGGGTCACAAAAGCGCAGGAAATACCAGGACGAGCAGGCGAATCCACCCATCGTGTCCGTCTCCCGGTGCCCCAATCGGCCATCGAGGTCGGTCACGTTGACAAATTCGGGGATGTGAGCGAGAGGTGAACTTCCGTCCCCACTCGGCTCGTAGTTCTCGACGACTGGCAATTCGACGGGCAGGCAGTCCAGGGGGACAAGCTGCATCTCCCCGTCCTTGGTGTGGATGATTGGGATGGGGCAGCCCCAATAGCGTTGACGGGAAATGAGCCAATCTCTCAGACGATACTGGATCTTCCGCTCGCCGACTCCGAGGCTCTCCATCCAGATTCCCAGTTGGGTCTGTGCTTCGAGAACGGTGCAACCATCGTATGCGCCGGAGTTCACCAGAACGCCATCCTTGGTCTCGTATGGCAGTTGCACCTCTGACCCATCCGGCGGCGCGATGACCTGAATAATGTCGATACCGAATTTCTTTGCGAACTCGAAATCACGGGTGTCGTGTCCCGGGACTGCCATGATCGCTCCAGTGCCGTAGGATGCCAAAACGTAGTCGGCCAGCCAGATCGGCACTCGGTTGCCATTTGCGGGATTCACGGCATAGGCGCCGGTGAAGACGCCTGTTTTCTCACGATTCGTGGCCTGACGATCGGTGTCGCTCAGAGTTTTCGCTTGCAACTGGTAGGCCCGTATCTTCTCCTCGAACTCGAGACCAACCATCTTTACGATCTTGTCGATCAACTCGTGCTCGGGGGCGAGTACACAGAACGTCATGCCGAACACGGTGTCGACTCGGGTCGTGAACACCTCGAAGGCGAGCGATCCACGTGAGTTGCGGACCTCAAAGCCGTCCTCGTCGGGCTCCGAGTGCTTAACGCTGTTCGCGACCTTGATCGTAAATTGGACGCCTTCGCTTCGACCGATCCAGTTCCGTTGCTGGCTCTTGATCCCTTCGTACCACTGGAGGCCCTCCAGATCGTCGATCAATCGCTGGGCATAGTCGGTAATCTTGAAGAACCACTGGGGGATCCACTTCTTTTCGACGAGTGCCCCGGACCGCTCAGCCCGACCGCCGACGATTTCTTCGTCTGCCAACACTGTCTTGTCGACCGGATCCCAGTTGACTGCCGCCAAACGACGGTAAGCCAAACCGCGCTTGTACATCAGTTCGAAAATCCACTGGGTCCACTTGTAGTAGTCGGCATCGGAACTCGAGAAGGACCGAGACCAATCGTAAGAGACACCGATCAGGTCCATTTGCCGACGATAGGTTGCCGCATAGGTCGCGATCATCTCCGCCGGATGCTTTTTGTGCTTGATCGCCTCGTTTTCAGCCGGCAAGCCGAACGCATCGAAACCCATCGGATGCAGAACGTTGAAGCCTTGCATCACTTTCATTCGACAGATGACATCGGTGGGCACGTAGTTTCGGCAGTGCCCCACACTAAGCCCGGCGCCGGATGGGTATGGAAAAAAGTCCATCCCGTAAAACTTAGGAGCATCTTCACTGGTCCGAGTTTTGAAGAGTTCCGCGTTCTTCCAGCGCTTCTGCCATGCCGCTTCAAAAGTGGCCGGCTCGTATCGATCTGCCATAGAACACCAGTTTACTTCTTGAGGCAAACGGACGAGCTCCGTACGGTTCGTAACGGACCGCTTCGTTAGGGCATCCCAGTACCATCGGTATAAACTGAGCGGCAAGTTGCTTTCGCCTGTCCTCTCCTTTCTCTGCTTGGCAATTCGAGCTCTAACCATGACTTCCGATGCTCATCCTTATGCAATGCCGGATGCGGGTATTCCCGCCCCATCGAACGTCCGTGGCGCGGAGTTCCCTCGGATCCATGGGGACCTGAGCGTTTCATTCCGAGTAACCGCTCCGAGCGCGAACTCCGTGGAAATCATTCCGTTGAACGATGGACTCGGTTGGCAGTCCTATCCGATGTCGAAAAGGGAGGACGGAAACTGGACCGTGACCACACCGCCTGCCCGGCCAGGTTTCCATTACTACGAATTGTCGGTCGATGGCCGCCGATGCACCGATCCCTTGAGCGAATCGTATTTCGGCTGGGGCCGGCAAACGAGCGGGCTCGAGATACCTGACCCGAACCTCGATTTCTACGACGTGAAGCCGGTCCCCCACGGACATGTTGAGATCGTTTCCTACTTTTCAAAGGCGACCGGAAAGGTCCGAAGGGCTTACGTCTACACGCCGCCCGGATACGGTTCGGACGCCTCGAAGTATCCGGTGCTGTACCTTCAGCACGGAGCCGGCGAGAGCGAGCGCGGATGGTCGGCGCAAGGTCGTGCCAACTTTATCCTCGACAACCTGATTGCGACCAGCGAAGCCGTTCCGATGCTGATCGTGATGGATAACGGGTACGCCGATGTGGGGAAAGACAACCAGTTCGAACAGAACCTGATCCAGGACCTGATTCCGTTTGTCGACCACGAGTTCCGGACGATTCCCGATCCCGAGCATCGAGCGCTTGCCGGGCTAAGCATGGGCGGTGGGCAGGCGATCACCATCGGGCCCAAGCACCTCGATCGGTTTCACTCGGTCGGGGCCTTCAGCGGGGCATTCCGGGGAAGCGATTCCCTGACCGGCTTGCTGGCCGATCCCAAAGAAGCAAATCGCCGCCTGAAAGTTCTTTGGTTCGGCTGCGGCATTGACGACTCACTTATTCAAAGATCTTCAGACGCCCACAAGGCGTTGGATCTCGCGGGAATTCGCAACACGTTCGAGAGTTTCTCGGGATCCCACGAATGGCAGGTTTGGCGTAAGTGCCTCCATTCGTTTGCGCCGTTGCTGTTCCGTCCGGTCTCCGAAGCTCGAACTGCCGTGGACCTTCGCTGCGAGTACCTAGTCAATCCTCTTGGAATCGATACCGTTCATCCGCGACTTAGCTGGCGGCTCCAAGATTCGGATCCGGAAAGTCACAACTTCCACCAAACGGGTTATCGCCTATTGGTGGCCTCGACTCCGGAATTGCTTAGCCAGATGAAGGCCGACCTATGGGATTCGGGCGAAATATCGAGCGATGCCTCCACTCAGATTACTTATGGCGGGCGCCCGCTCGGATCACGCCAATCTTGTTGGTGGAAGGTTGAAGTTCGAGACGAGCGCCACCGGCATTTACCTTGGAGCCGGCCCGCTCACTGGTCGGTGGGTTTGCTCGACGAGAAGGATTGGAGCGCCAAGTGGATTGCAACTGGCGACCATTTTCTGCATCCTCCCACTTCTCCGAATTACGTCACTCACGAGAACAACCTTCCCGATCCCTGGTTCCGCAAGTCGTTCGACCTATCCGGCGTTCCGAGGCGAGCCACCGTTTATATCGCTTCAATTGGTTACCACGAGCTTTACGTTAATGGAATCAAGGTGACGGATGCCGTTCTGGAGCCGGCGGTATCCGATCTGACCCACCGGGTTAGGTATCGAACCTTCGAAGTCGGACACCTGCTGCATCCGGGCAAGAACACGCTCGCGGTTTGGCTCGGCGTTTCGTGGTCGATCTTTCCTCACTACCTTTCCAATGATCGGCAAAACCGGCCGGCAATGCCGATGGCGCTCGTTCAGGCGGAAATCACAGGCGACGAGGGCCGGATCGAGACCATCGGGTCGGACGAGTCCTGGAAAACCCATCCCAGTCCGAACCGCCTTCTTGGTGTATGGGACTTTATGAATTACGGAGGCGAAGAGTACGATGCTCGTAACGAGGTTCCGGGATGGAACCTGCCGGAGCTCGACGATTCGAGCTGGCAGCCGGTGCAGGTTTACCACCCGAACGTGGTCGTTTCGTCCGAGGCACTCGAGCCCAATCGACTGGTTCATCTGCTAGAACCCATCAAGATCGATTCCGGGCCAGATGGCAGCTACCGAGTCGATATGGGCCGAAACTACTCGGGTTGGCTCGAAGTCGCTTTGGAAGGAAAGCCAGGCAATCGAATCGAGTTTCTTCTCTCCGAGAGGGACGGCGTCGCCGAGACGCACAAGCTCCACAGTGCCTACGTCATTGGTCCTTCGGGTCGTGGAGTGTTCCAGAACCGATTCAACTACGGAGTTGGGAGGTGGGTGACAATCAAGGGGCTGGCTACCAAGCCTAGACCCGACCAAATTCGAGGCTGGCTCGTTCGAAGCAGTTACGACGAGGCAGCCGAGTTTGACTGCTCGAATCCACTCTTGAACAAGATCTACGACACCACCCGTTGGACATTTGAGAACCTCAGCCTAGGAGGGTACGTGGTCGACTGCAGCCAGCGGGAGCGCATGGGATATGGCGGAGACGCTCATTCCACCACCCAAGCCGCGCTTAACAACTATCATATGGGCGCCTTCTACACGAAGTGGGCTCAGGACTGGCGCGATGTTCAAGGCGCGGATGGAAATCTGCCGTATACGGCCCCGACCTACTGGGGCGGGGGCGGTCCGGTTTGGAGCAGCTTCTGCATTCACCTTCCGTGGGAGGTCTACCGATGGTATGGAGACAAAGAGATCCTCAAGTCCCAATTCCCAACGATGCAGCGATGGCTCGGTTTCCTGGAAACGAAGTCGAAAGACGGCATGCTGGTTCGATGGGGCGGCGAGTGGGACTTCCTCGGCGATTGGCTCTGGCCGAAGGCGGATGGCGTTAACGGCGATACTCAAGAGACCCTGTTCCTGAACAACGCCTACTGGGTTTACGCTTTGAAGACAACATCCAAGATCGCCTCGATCCTAGGTGATAGAGCGGCAGCGAAACAGTATGCGGACCGAGCCGAGGCTGTCGCAAAAGCGGTTCACGCCCATTTCTATCGTCCGGCGTCCCACGACTATCCGAGCGGCGATCAGGCCTATCTCGCGATGGCGCTTCTCGCCGGAATTCCGCCCGAGTCAGAGCGACCCCTGGTTTGGAAGCGACTCGAGGAAGAGATCGTTGTCCACAGGAACGGGCATATCTACGCGGGAATCACCGGAGGCGCGTTGATGAATCGACTGCTGGTCGAGCAGGGCCGACCCGACTTGATGTACACGATGGCGATCAAACCCGACTACCCGGGCTGGGGCGAGTTCATCAATCGTGGCGAGACGACGATCCCCGAGGACTGGGAGAGCCGCCAGTCGCTGATGCACAGCTCCTATCTCTACATCGGAGCCTGGTTCATCGAGGGTTTGATCGGAATACGGCAGGACGCCGACGTTGCTGGTTATCAGCATGTGACGATCCGCCCAATGATCGACGCAAAGCCGGGTCTCGACCACGCGGCAGGCTCGTTTGCGACTCCCTACGGCAAGGTTCGGTGCGCCTGGAGTGTGATCGACCAGGAGACGGTAGTCACCGTAACGGTGCCGCCGAATTCAACGGCGCGGCTCGAATTACCGGTTGCCGCCAGGCATGTTTCGCCCAGTGACGGAGTTCGTTTCACCGACGATGGACATGGAATTGCCACGACAAACCTCGTCTCTGGCGCCTACCGTTTCACGATACACGGAGCCAGGTAAAGCCCTTGTAATCAGTGGATGACTCGTCCTCGCAACCATTTTAGATCTCGCACAGGCAGGACATCTCGTTCATGGTGCCAAGGCTCGAGTTGGGCTATAAACCCGCCCCTGGAATCCTGGGTTCCTACCGGCTGTGAAATCGCGTTGTAGATCTGGCTGACGAAGGTATTCAGAGGATCGATCGCTGCGATTTGACGGTTGATGGGATCGAAAACTGACGTCCAAAGTTCATTGCGAGCGTCCTGGGTTTGAGCCCGGTTGCCAACTTGGTCGTAAAAGAAGAAAGTCGGAAATCCAAGTTCATTGATGGAGGCAAGAACCCTCGAGGCAGGGTCATAAGCACATGTTGAGAGTGAGGCTTGATCAGCCCATCACTAAAACCTAGCATTCTTTGCGCCCTTTGCGTGCCACTCCTTCATCCCCCATATGCCGGTGCTCCACTTGACCGCCGATGGCCACTCGAGCAAAACATCGGGTGTGAGTGCAATGACCTTGCAAGGATCGTCACCGACTCGGCGACCACGGTCCATCGGGCTTTTGGTCCCGGATTGTTAGAATCGGTAGTCGAGACTGCTCCATCGTACGAGATTACAAAGCTTGGCGTAGACGTCAACCGCCAAGTTGCCCTACCAGTTATCTGCGAAGGAATCGAACTAGAAGCCGGATTTCGAGCAGATCTGATCGTGGGTGGCAAGCTCTTCGTCGAAAATTAGACGCTTGAGGCCGATTTTGGGCGCATCCTAACCTTTCTATTCAATTTGGCGCGTGTCTAGCCTTCCCTCAGACCCGTGTTCGCCAGACTCTCCACGATCTGTCGTTGGAAGATGAAGAAGATGATCAGGACGGGCAGGATCGACATAACGGCGCCCGCCATTTGGACGTTTTCTTTGCCTAGAAAGCGGCCCTGAAGCATCGCGATCACGAGAGGAAGGGTGAACTTCCTTTCATCCTGGAGAATGATCAGCGGGCCGAGGAAGCTGTTCCAGGAGCCCAGGAACGTGAAAATCGCGAGCGTCGCTAGCAACGGTTTCGACAGAGGCATGATAATGCGTGCGAAGATTCCCCATTCTGGAAGGCCGTCCATTTTTGCTGAGTCGATGAGGCTGTCGGGCAGTTTCTCGATGAATTGTCTTGACAGGAACACTCCGAAAACGCCCCCCAAACCCGGTACGACCAGCGGGAGCCACGTATCAAGCCAGCCGAAGTCTCGAAACAGGAGGAAGCCGGGAACGAGAAGCACGGTGCCGGGAATCATCATCGTTGCTAGGAGCGATACGAAGATGAAGTCCCGCCCTGGGAACCGGTGCTTCGCGAAGGCATAGCCGGCTAACGGGCATAGAATCATGGCGCCGATCGTCGAGGCCAATGCGACCAGCAGGCTGTTTATCGCCGACGACAGGAAGAGCGAGCCTTTCAGAAGGTCCCGATAGGGCAGGGTTGTCGGATGCCGGACGATCAAGTCGATCACCGGGACCGATGCCTCGTCGTTCGACTTCAGGGAGGTAATCACCATGTAGTAGAACGGGGTGACCATCACGATCGCAAAGATCGCGAGGACGGCGTAGGTCAGGATTTTTTGGCTCCGGCCGTCTCTCACCGAGCCTCCTCCCTGCTTCGGAACAAGCGTAGTTGGACAAGTGAGAAAATCAGGATCACGGCGAAAAGAATGTAGGCGATGGCAGTCGACTTGCCCATCTCGAACGTTTCGAAACCGGTGTGGTACACAAGCGGCACCATCGTCATGCCCGAATCGTTAGGACCGAATTTGTTCCCCGCCTCACCCGCGCCGCCTCCGAGGACGTACATCGGTTCGAATACCTGGAATCCGCCGATCAACCCGAGAATACAAACGAACGCGATCTGGGCTCGCAAACCGGGTAACGAAATCGATCGAAACCGGCGAAAGATGCTCGCCCCGTCTACAGCGGCAGCTTCATACAACTGCTGAGGGATCTGCTGAAGTCCGGCGAGAAAAATTAAGATATTAAACGCCAAACCTTGCCATATCGCGACGGCTACCACGCAATACAGGAACGTCCGCTCCGAGTGAAGGAACTGAAGCGGGTCACGAACAAGGTGAATTTTCAGAAGAAGACTGTTCAGCCAACCCTGGCTCGAGCTCAAGAAAAGCTGAGTGAAGATGAGCGAGATCGACACGATGCTCGTGACCATCGGCGAAAAATAGAGAAACCGCCAATACCGTTGACCGACCAGTCGCTGGTTTAGGAACCAGGCTAACGGCAGCGAAATCAGGATCGACAACGGCAAAGAGCAAACGAGAAATAGCGTAGTTTGGACGATGGACTTATACAAATCGCCCGAGGTCGCCACTTCGACGTAGTTTGAGAAGCCGGTCCACGTCGCGGACGACAAAGGCAAGACTGGGTGGTATTGAGTGAACGAGATATAGAGAGCAGTTGCCGCCGGGATAAAAACGAAGACGACTGCGCCAATCACCGGTGTCGACACGAAGAGATAGGAAACCCAATGTTTGCGCAGCTTGGGGACCGCCGCGACCGCGAAGGCGCCACCTAACATCATGAGGAGTGCGACCCATTTGATGACGGTGAGCACGTTACTCTTCTGCTCATAGGCGGCGAGATCGCCGATAACCTTGCCAAATCGCTGGTCGTATGATCGGGTCTCTTTCTCAATGAGAGCAACCGCTTGAGGCTGTGCCTCGCGATACTGTTTAGTTAGCTCGGCGGAGATCTGAGACTGGAGAGCCGACTCTCGGTCCTTCATCTCACCCCTCGCGAACTTGCGGACCAGGTCCCAACGAGTGCCTCCTTCCTTTGCCGCCTCAGTACCATACAGGTCTGTTATGAACGTGCCCATCCGGTCGAGGATGTGCTCTTCGAATCTGGACGCATCCGACGCCCCGTGGACGGAAGCCAAGGTCGTGAGACTTGGCATCGCGGGGGCGAGGGTGTCCTTCAATCCGCGGACGTTGGCGACGTCCGGACGCCGCCAAAACGCGTCGGTTCCGGGTTGCCACATGTCGACAAGTGGCGAAAGTTCAAAGGTCGAATCGGTCATCCGATTGGCATGATCGACGATCATCGCCTCCTGCGCTTCGACGCTGTAAAGATATTTAAGCCACTCGAAAGCCTCCCGCTTGTGCTTCGACTTGCGGAAAATGACGTAAGTGGTCCCACCGACGGTAAAGAACGGCTTGCCGTCCTCGGCCCGCGGCCACGGAATGACCGCCCACCGTCCTTTCAACTCCGGCGCTGAGATCGGAAGCTGGAGGAAGTAATTTGGCTGGTCGATAAACATCGGAAGGCCAATGCTCGGATCGTCGGAGCGAAACATGCCAACAACTCGGTTCAACTGATCGGAGGCAGGCGAATCGTGGGTGTACCAAAGGTTGAGAGCCCGCAAGACGGCTTGGATGTAGGTCGGATTGTTCCAATCCACCTCGACCTTGTCGTCGGGAGTCATCGCGATTCCAGGCAAGTTGTATGGCATCGTGTAAAGCCCGAGCGCCCACTGGGATTTACTGGGAAAGCCAAAGCTATAGTGATAGCCGGCAACTTCCAGGCTGCGGATGGTGTCCTCGAGCTCTTTCCAGGTCTTTGGCGGGCTCAAACCTAGCCGCTCAAAGGTATCTGTCCGGTAGAAGACGGCCAGCGTGGATAGCTCGGCAGGCACGCCGAATAACTGTCCGCGCCACGAACAGATCGGCAGCAGATTCGGGAAGATGTGGGAAGTTAGTTTGTCGATTTCGCCGGGAAACTCTTTTCGAAGATCGACCAACCCGCCAACCGTGCCGTAGTCCATCGGACCGCCGAGATTGGTGGCGCCGATGTCGGGAGGCATTCCCGCCGCCATCGACGTGAAGTATTTCGTGGCAAAGTTGCCCCAGCTTAACGGCGTAATGTGGACGTCGATGCCTGACTTCGCTTTGAAGTTCGCGGCGAGGTGCTTGAACATTTGCACATCGTCGTCGCTGCCCGTGACCGCCCAAAAGTCGATCGTGGTTTGAGCGCAAGCTGCCGCCACGACGCCCAAAGTGAGCAGGCCGATGACAAGAATCCGCTTGAGAAAGGAATTGATTATCGCGTTCACCTTTGAATTCGCGCTTTGGACAGTATCACACACGCCACACAGGCGCGGCTTGGCCTACGATTCCATCCCTCTGGCAGGATCGTTTGGGAAGGAAAGGAAGCCGTTCGGGCAGAATTATTCCAACAATGAACTGCCTTTCCCATTATCGTGTCTGGCTCACCGGCATAGTTGCCCTGCTCGGAGTCCAGGCGATCTTCGCCCAAGTACCCCAAGATCTCGCCGACAAGAAGGATTTTCGAGCGTTCCGCTCCTCCAGCACCGATCCGAACCTCCACAACGGCGATGCTCGCCACATGGATCCGGGACAGACGTTAACGGTTGCCGATATCAAGGGAAGCGGCCGCCTTACCCACCTTTGGTTCACGATCGCGGCAAAGGATCAAGATCACCTCCGCTCAATGGTTCTAAGAATTACCTGGGACGACGCCAAGCGCCCGGCTGTGGAGTGCCCGATGGGAGACTTCTTCGCTCAGGGTCCGGGCAAATACGTCGAATACCATAGCGCCCCTGTTTCGGTCGGCGGCAGCATGGCACTCAACTGCTATTGGCCGATGCCTTTCAAGAAGCACGCAGTCATCACGGTAACCAACGAGGGAGCGGGCGAGGTCTATGCGCTCTACTACAACCTTGACTATCGGCTGGACAACCACCAGAAGGACGTCCGCTACTTCCACACCCAGTATCGAAACTTCTTCCCGGCGCCGAAGGGAGTCCCGCTCACGATTTGCGACACGAAGGGCAGCGGCCATTTTGTCGGAACGATCGTCACCGTCATGGCAAACAGCAGCGGCTGGTGGGGTGAGGGAAATGACAACTGGTACGTCGACGGGGTCACAAAACCGACGATTAGCGGGACCGGAAGCGAGGACTATTTCTGTGGCGCATGGGATTTCGGCCACACGTTCCAAACGCCCTACTTCGGCGTGACCTACTACGACAACAAAGACTTCGGCGGCGAGAAGCGCGGCATTCAGAACACCGTCTATCGCTGGCACATTCAAGACCCGGTTCCGTTTACCAAGTCGCTGCTCTTCACACTGGAGCATGGTCGAGGAGGCTGGGATGAGGACCGAACACCCTATCGAAATCACTACACCACGGTCGGTCTCTATTACGTCGACAATCCGGAAGGCGAAGGTCCGGCGCTCCTTCCCTACGCTCAGCGCGTTCCCCACCTCCTAGGCGAGTAACGAACCCCGGCGGCAATGCAGTAGGCTTTTCGGAGATCTCTATGGTTCTCCGCCTATCTGCATTCGCCCTCGCCGGCTCGCTGGCCAGCCTTGCTTTTGGCCAGGCAAAACTCGATATGGAACATTCACTCAAGACCCGGTGGACCGACCGGGTTTCTCATTCTCTTCCGCATCCGGAATACCCTCGACCCCAGATGATCCGCAAGGACTGGGTCAATTTGAACGGCCAATGGGACTTCGGAATAGGTCCCGATCCGGTCTACGATCGAAAGATCCTCGTTCCCTTTCCAGTGGAATCGCATCTCTCTGGAGTCGCTCACCATGTTGCGCCAACCGATCGGCTCTGGTACCGACGAACGTTTCAGCGTCCAAAGGGCGAGCGAATTCTTCTCCACATCGGTGCGAGCGATTTTCAGACCGATATCGTTGTCAACGGGCAAGCGATTGGCTCCCATGTGGGAGGCTACGACCCATTCACGTTTGACATTACAGATCAGTTGACGGCAAGCGGTCCCCAGGAGTTGGTTGTCCACGTGACCGACCCGACCGATGCCGGCACTCAGCCTCGCGGTAAGCAGGTGCGCAAGCCGGGTGGCATCTTCTACACGTCAACCAGCGGAATTTGGCAAACGGTCTGGCTCGAGCCGGTTCCGAAGACATCAATTGAGTCGGTACGTATCGATGCTCACCCGAAAACGGACGAGGTAGATCTCAGGTTCAAACTTCGTGGCCCGGAGGGAAACTTCCACTACTCGGTCGAAGCGCTCGATGGATCGACGGTCGTCGTTCCCGCAGGCGATTCCAACTCGCCTGAAGTTTCGATCAAGATTCCGGATGCGAAGTGGTGGTCGCCGGAAAGTCCGTTCCTATATGACTTGCACCTTAAGCTCAAGGATGCCTCCGGAAAGACGATCGACTCGGTGACGAGCTATGTGGGTCTTCGCGAGGTGAGCGTTGAGAAGGACGAGCACGGTATTTCGCGAATCTTCTTGAATGGAAAGCCATGTTTCATGGTCGGCCCGCTCGACCAAGGTTTCTGGCCAGACGGAATTTACACTGCACCCACCGACGAGGCTCTGAAGTACGACATCGACGTCATGAAGTACCTCGGCTTCAACATGATTCGAAAGCACGTGAAGGTCGAACCGGACCGTTGGTACTACTGGTGCGACAAGGTCGGCATGCTGGTATGGCAGGATATGCCGAGCGGGGACGGTTTCATCGGCCCGAACGATTCCGATCTCGTCCGAACCGGTGAGTCGGCGGCGGAGTACGCGAAGGAACTGATCGCCATGATCGACTCGCTCCGAAATCACCCGTCGATCGTCACCTGGATTCCGTTCAATGAAGGATGGGGCCAGTTTGACACCGCCCGAATCACAGATCTGATCAAATCGCTCGACCCTTCGAGGCTTGTCGACAGTACGACAGGCTGGGCAGACCGCAAGGTCGGCGATATGGTCGACTGGCATATCTATCCCGGCCCAGGATCTCCAATTCCCGAGGCAAGACGGGTCGCCGTGCTCGGCGAGTTCGGCGGACTTGGACTTCCAATTCCCGGCCATACCTGGCAAAAGGAGGGGTGGGGCTATCGCTCCTACAAGTCTCAAGAGGAATTGACCGATGCGGGTGTGAGCCTGTTCGAGCATCTTCACTTCCTGATTGGATCGCCGGGACTTTCAGCCGCTGTCTATACGCAGACGTCAGACGTCGAGACCGAGGTCAACGGTCTGATGACCTACGATCGCGAGATCGAAAAAATGGACAAGGTTCGTCTTGGCCGCGCCATTCGGGACCTCTTCAAGCCCGCGCCCGTATTG
>Ga0206947_1184_pt1 | contig 14603 bp, 13 predicted proteins | sample Alteio_BWOrgHeat_3_FD_153239 | JGI IMG/M metagenome (GOLD analysis project Ga0206947, IMG submission 153239) | Enriched cells from forest soil in Barre Woods Harvard Forest LTER site, Petersham, Massachusetts, United States -... | ecosystem: Environmental > Terrestrial > Soil > Temperate forest > O...
TCACCCCAACGTGGTGGAAGAGCTGGCGGTTGAGCGCAAGGTGCTTAAACTTTTTGGTGGCGGCTGCCACATGCCTTTAGGCTGCTACTGCCGCAAACACGAGGGTGGCTACCAGGTATTTACCTCGAAAGCCGATGAAAGCGAGGACTTTCCGGACAGGTTGTTCATCGAATCTCCAACTACCGAAGGGCTTGCCGAAAAGGTGGTTTCCTATTTTGAAAGCGACCGCAAATTTCCTCAGCAGGTTTTCATATCCCGCGAACTTTCTGATAAAAGTTATTTCCGCAAAGCCCTGGAAAAACACCATATTAAAATAGATGCCCGTTCGCTCATTAAAACCGTGCGGACATTAAATGTGGTTGATAATTACATTTTTAAAAATGCCGATTGGATATTCTTCAGCAGCAAAAATGCGGTTGAGTATTTTTTCGAGCTCAATCCATTACTACCTAAAAAGATAAAGTTTGGTGTAATGGGAAGCGGATCGGAAGATATGTTGCGCCGAAAGGGCCACCTTGTTGATTATACAGGAGCCGGTGTTGATTCGGCTGAAGTTGCGGCCGAATTTGCAAAAGTGGCAAACGGAACCACGGTACTGTTCCCCGCGGCCGAAAATTCAATGCGCAGTATTCAGCAGGCGCTGTCGGCCGATACAAAAATTATCGACCTGCCCATTTACGAAACGATATTGGACGAAAACGCAGCGGGAAGCGGCGCCGAGGTATTGGTATTTACCAGCCCCTCAAACGTGGATGCTTATTTTATAGGTAACCTGCTCGATCCTGACCAAAAAGTAATAGCAATAGGAAAATCAACCGGCAAAAAGCTGGACGAGTTAGGCGTAAAATATGCCTTGCCCTACTCGCCCGATGAAACCGGGCTGGCAGAGGCGGTGTTTGGCACTATTTGCCTGAGTTACAAATGTTAGTTCATGGTTGATGGTTCATAGTTCATAGCCGCTGCAATGAACCGTGAACTTTCGGCCATGAACCATGAACCATGAACTATGAACCAAAGACCACGAAGAAACAGAAAAAGTGAGGTTATCCGCCAGATGGTGCAGGAAACGCATGTGAGTGCGGCAAATTTGATATTCCCCTTGTTTATTGTTGACGGTGTTGCCCAAAAAACCGAGGTGGCGTCGATGCCGGGTATTTACCGTTATTCTATTGATAATTTGCTGCGCGAAATTGAAAGCTGCCTGAAACTTGGTTTGCATTCTTTTGATTTGTTCCCTAATATTGATGAATCGTTAAAGGATAAAATGGCTACCGAAAGTCACCGGGAGGAAAGTTTATATTTACGCGCTATTCGCGAAGTAAAAAAGAATTTCCCCGAAGCGTGTATAGTGACGGATGTAGCGATGGACCCCTACAGCAGCGATGGCCACGACGGGATAGTGGAAAATGGCGAAATACTGAACGACGAAACGCTGGAAGTATTAGGCAAAATGGCTCTGGCTCATGCACAATGCGGGGCGGATATCATTGCACCATCAGATATGATGGACGGGCGGGTTGGCTATATTCGCAAGGTGTTGGACGAAAATAAGTTTACGAACGTATCCATCATGTCGTACTCGGCAAAATACGCCAGTGCGTTTTACGGGCCATTCAGGGATGCGTTAAATTCGGCCCCTAAGTTTGGTGATAAAAAAACGTACCAAATGAACCCGGCAAACCAGCGCGAGGCTTTAATTGAAGCTAACCTGGACGAACTGGAAGGTGCAGATTTTTTGATGGTAAAGCCGGCACTGCCTTACCTGGACGTAATAAAATTAATAAAAGATAATACGGAACTGCCCGTTGCAGCGTATAATGTAAGTGGCGAGTACGCCATGATAAAAGCGGCCATACAGCGTGGCTGGCTGAACGAACAACGCGCCATTACCGAAGTGCTTACCGGCATACGCAGGGCAGGCGCCAGCGCGATACTGACGTATCATGCTAAAGAGGTTTTGGAGAATAAGTGGCTGTAATTAGTGATTAGAAGTTGGAGATAAGAGGTTAAGAGTCTTGTATCCCAATAAAAATATATAAACTGTCATTGCGAGGAACGAAGCAATCTTCGCCATGCATATCTGATATGCAAAGTTCAGAGATTGCTTCATTCCTCGCAATGACGAAGGGGAGAAAAAAGGATGTTAGATTCAATAAAAAAAATGTTTTCGGTTGATAGCGAGCAAGTGAGCACTACCAGTAAACCGGATATCAGCAGAGAGAAATCGGCGGAGTTGTATGCAAAGGCAAAAACGTATTTTCCGGGTGGGGTAAACTCGCCGGTAAGGGCTTTTAAATCAGTTTACGGTACGCCTTTGTTTATTAAAAAAGGTGATGGCTGCCATATTTGGGATGCCGACGATAACCAGTTTATTGATTTTTGTTGCTCCTGGGGACCATTGATCCTGGGGCACAATCATGCTAAAGTTCGTGAAAAGGTAATAGAGGTGATGCAACACGGCATGTCCTTTGGTGCACCCACCGCTTTGGAAAATGAATTGGCCGAACTGATTGTTAAAAACAACAAGTTTATTGAAAAGCTGCGTTTTGTAAGCTCTGGAACCGAAGCGGTAATGTCGGCCATCAGGCTGGCGCGCGGTCATACCAAACGCGATAAGATATTAAAGTTTGAAGGCTGTTACCACGGCCATACCGATGCCTTGCTGGTAAAAGCAGGTTCGGGGCTGGTTACCTTTGGCGAAACATCATCGGCAGGCGTACCCAAATCTTTTGCCGACGAAACCATTGTAATTGCCTTAAACGACAGGGAAGCATTACAAAAAGCCTTTGCCGAATTTAAAGATCAGATAGCGGCTGTAATTATTGAGCCTATCCCGGCCAATAACGGGCTGCTGCTGCAGGAAAAAGAGTTTTTGCAATTTTTGCGCGATATATGCACCAAAAACGGAACCCTACTTATTTTTGATGAAGTAATATCCGGTTTCAGAGTTGGGTTTGAAGGTGCAGCAGGGCATTACCAAATTAAGCCGGACATCATTACTTATGGTAAAATTATTGGTGGCGGCTTACCAGTTGGCTGTTACGGTTCTTCGGCCGAAATCATGAGCAATATCTCCCCGGATGGGGCGGTTTACCAGGCAGGTACCCTGTCGGGCAACCCAGTTGCAATGGCTGCGGGTATTGCACAGCTATCGGAATTATTGCGCATGGGTTTTTACCGCGATTTGAATAATAAAACCGAAGAATTTGCTGCGGCTATACAACGTTTTGCTACAGCCCGCAATTATAAATTTAAAGTGTTTACTATCGGCTCCATTTTTTGGTTTGCATTTACCGATAAGGAAGCCATCCGCAGGGCTGATGATATTGACGCTGCCAGTATGGAGCAATTTAAAAAGCTTCACCGCGAGCTTATCAACCGGGGAATTTACCTGGGGCCATCTGGTTACGAAGTTGGTTTTATATCATCGGCTCATTCGAAAATTGAGCTGGAAAAAGCAAAACGTGCTATATTTGAGAGTTTGGAGATAGTTTTCAGGGAAAAGTAAGGGTCAGTTTGCAGTGCACAGCATGCAGTTGGCAGTTACAGCGGGCCGGTTTTGCATGGTAAAATATTGCAATCCTGCTACTAATAACTGAAAAATGATAAATAGCTTTGCCAATTAATTATTTGGACTAAAAGAACCCGGCCATGCAAACAGGTATGAGAAAATCGTTTGTTATATTCTACGCTATCATCATTTATGCGATAGCCCAGTTAACTTGGTGGGGATTTTTGCTGGTGAGAGCGATGCCAAGCAAACTCCCAATGATATTGCTGGAAGGGCCCATCTTTCTTTTTGTTTTTTTCGCCGGCGCTTATTCCCTGCATAAAACCATTAAACACGAGCGTAAGTTACAGGAGCAAAAAAAGAATTTCCTGCTTTCGGTAACGCATGAGTTGAAATCGCCTTTGGCATCTATCAAGATATTGCTGCAAACCATTCAAAAGCGCGATTTAACCAAGCAACAAATATCGGATTTTATAGGTAAATCGTTAATGGATATTGAGCGGCTGGATGACATGGTGGAAAATATGCTGCTTGCTTCAAAAATCGAAAACAGCAGTTATACGTTCCCAAAGAATAAATTCAGTCTTTCGGTATTAGTGGATAGTATTGTAAACCGCTTGCAGATTACCAAATGTGAAGGTACCCAGCAGATCATCGACGCTGAAATTGAACCGAAAATAGAGATTACCGGAGATAAATTTGCCTTAACTTCGGTAGTAACCAACCTGATTGAGAACGCCATTAAATATTCCGGACCTTGTGAAACGGTTGGCGTTAAGTTGTTCGCAAAAAACGATAAGATATATTTGGAGGTGGCAGACCATGGTATTGGCATATCAGATGATGAAAAAAACCGTATTTTCGATAAGTTTTACCGTGTGGGCAGCGAAGAAACGCGTAATACAAAAGGGACTGGTATAGGGCTGTATATTGTAAAACAAGTATTGGATAAGCACCAGGCCAGCATAAAGGTAAAGGATAACCAGCCTGCCGGTAGTATATTTGAAGTAGTATTCGGATAAAATTTTGACACGAATCGGGGCGAATGAACGCAAATTAATAAACACGAATTTCACGAATTAAACAAATATTCACAAATTCGCTTAGTTAATCAACCGACATTCAATTCGCGTTAAATCGATAAATTAGTGAAATTCGTGTTTAATTAAATTCTAAATTATAAGTGTAATTAAATCATATCATGCCAAATAAAAAAAGGATTTTATTAGCCGAGGACGAAGATCATCTGCTGGAAGCCATCAAGCTTAACCTTGAATTGGAAGGTTATAAGGTATCAACCGCCACCAATGGTAAAAAGGCGCTGCAAATATTTAAGGAGGAGCGTTTTAACCTGGTGATATTAGATGTAATGATGCCCGAAATTGATGGTTTTGTAGTTGCTGAAACGATACGCCTTGAAAATTCGGAAGTACCTATCATGTTCCTTACGGCTAAAAATACCAATGAGGATAAAATTTCGGGCCTGAAAAAAGGCGCGGATGATTACCTGACAAAGCCTTTTAACCTCGAGGAGTTGATTTTAAGGGTGAATAACCTGGTAAAACGCGGGTTGAAAGGCGATGATTTGAAAGAGTTTAACAGCTATAAAATAGGCGATAAAACCATCCATTTCAATTCTTTCGAATTGGTAAATGGCGATGGCTCTATCACCCCGCTAACCAAAAAGGAAACCATGCTGCTTAAATTACTGATTGAGCGCCGTAATGATGCCGTATCACGTGAGCAGATTTTGGAAACTGTTTGGAATTATGACGTATACCCTTCAACACGTACCATTGATAATTTTATACTTACTTTCCGTAAGTATTTTGAACCCGATCCTAAAAACCCGGTTTATTTTCACTCCATACGTGGTGTAGGCTATAAATTTACTGATAACCAGCATTAATGTTTACTAATAGAACACGCTTATTTATCGGTTTTTTCTTCCTGTTATCGCTCATCCTACTGGCAAAGCTGCGGCTTTACGAGTTTGTTGCTGTTGCCTTTATGATGCTTGTTTTGCTGGCCTGGGATTATTTCAGGCAGGGTACGCTTGTTGTAGCCGCGAAATATTTTCACCATAAAGACTACGACAAAACTGAGCAACTACTGCAGGAAATATTTAAGCCCGAATGGCTGAGCAAAAACCGGCGCGGCTATTACGAGTATTTTATGGGCGGCGTATGCCTGCAACGTCAGGATTATAAGGATGCCGAGATGCATTATGAAATAGCAGCACAATACCCTCTGCGCTCGGTTAATGAGCATATAGCGGCGTTGGTACACGTCGCCAATATTAGCATACGGCGCGGTAATTTTGAAAAGGCCTCAGCTTTTTTAGATCTTACCGATAAACAAAAAGACAATATAAACTCAAAAATGCGGGGTGTGATTAAAGACCTTCGCGAAGAAATAAAACAACATTGAAAAATTCGTTATTAATTAAAGCCGCATTTTCAGAAGCAACAGAACGACCGCCGGTATGGATGATGCGCCAGGCCGGCAGGTTTATGAAAGAGTACTGGGACATCAAGAATAAATATTCGTTCCTGGAAATGTGCAAAACCCCTGAGCTGGCCGCAGATGTTACCATGCTGCCGGTTGATTTGCTGGGAATTGATGCTGCCATTCTGTTTTCAGATATCCTGGTTACAGGCGAAGCCATGGGCGGCGATTTGAGTTTTAGCCAGGGTGTAGGCCCTAAATTTGCTAACCCGGTACGCACCCAGGCCGATATTGACAAGTTGGATACCGCTGTAGTCCATAAACTGCAATACGTTGCCGATGCTATCAAAGTAATACAACAAAGGTTGAACGGCACGATCCCGTTGATTGGTTTTGCGGGTGCACCGTTTACCGTAATGAGCTATTTGGTTGAAGGCGGATCGTCAAAAGATTTTAAACTCACCAAACTGATGCTGCATAACGAGCCGGAAATGGCTCATCAACTGCTATCAAAAATAGCAACTGTAACAGCAGACTATTTAAACCTGCAGATTGCAGCCGGTGTAAATGCCGTACAGATATTTGATAGCTGGGCGCAAGCCCTGGCATGGGACGATTATAAAGAATTTTCTCATCGCTACATCGCCGAAATTATCAGCAAACTAAATCGTAAGGATATCCCCGTAATTTCGTTTTGTAAAGGAAGCTCTGTTTTTGCACCGCTGATGGCCGAAGCAAAGCCCGATGTGATCTCGATAGACTGGAATGTTGACCTGCTGGATATGAAGAAACGCCTGCCTGCGGGTATAGCGGTGCAAGGGAACCTTGATCCGCATATTTTGTATGCTGATAAAAAGGTTATTAAAGAGCGCATCTACCGCTTGTTTGATAGGATGAAGGGCGAAAATGGGTTTATATTTAACCTGGGCCACGGCATTATGCCTGATATTCCGTTTGAAAACGTGAAGTACGCGGTGGAGATAATAAAGGAGTACAGCTACTAACCCCCCGACCCCCTAAAGGGGGAGGGAATGGTGTGGTATTGCATAGTAATTAATCAAAAAAAATCCCCCTTCAGGGGGCCAGGGGGTTATGTATCCATATATTTTATCCATACATATCATATTTGTAGTCTGCTGGATGGCGGGGCTGTTTTATATGGTGCGCCTGTTTATTTACCATACCGAAGCACAACAAAAACCAGAACCCGACCGCAAAATATTGTCCGATCAGTTTGAGATAATGGAGCGAAAGCTTTGGTATATCATAACCGTACCCTCAATGGTGCTGGTATTGGCAGCCGGTATAACCATGCTGATACTCGTTCCGGGGTGGCTTCAGCAGCCCTGGATGCACATTAAGCTAACGTTTGTTGTTGGTTTGGTGGTTTACCATTATATCTGCCAAAATAAAATGAAGCAAATGGCCAAAGGCATCTACACCTGGACGTCAACCCAGCTCCGCATCTGGAATGAAGTGGCTACCATATTTTTGTTTGCAATAGTATTTTTAGCGGTGCTAAAGAATAGCATCAGTTGGATTTACGGTGTTGTAGGAATTGTGTTGCTTTCGCTGATACTGATGTCGGCGGTGAAGATTTATAAGTATTATAGGATGAAGAAGTGATTTTATTTAATGGCTTCTTCATCAAATTTTATCTTTCGCCACAATTATCCGAGTTTCCTTTAACTTTCAACGGCAACATACAATTGTAAGGCTTTTTCAATTAATATTCTTTTATCAGCGATATCGCTAAGTCTTTTGGCTTCGGCTAATAATTCGTCGTTGATGTTAAAATTGATTTTCATTTACTAAACAATTAATATGTATTACAATATATCATTTATTTCAACGAAAAAAAAGGATTACTCATAACTCTTTTTAATACGATTTCATGACTTATATTATTATTTGCTAATTTGACGATATTGATCGCGGCAACGCTAAATTTTACTGCTGATATGCCCGGACCCAACACGAGCAAATATTTAACGCCATTTTCCGAAAATACACTTGTCTGGAAATAGCCCAGCTTTGTACTGCTACTACTTGGCTAATCTGATAGAAATAGTTTAGATTATCATAAACCCTCAACGTATCCGACTTGAAAAATGAACTATCCTGGTTGCAAATTGTCCATGCACCTGATCCAATATCAACGCCTTTTCGCGAGAGTTGGTTAATACTTAATTTAAAAAGTTTTAAGAGTTGACGCGGCGTGCGTAAAGTATTTTGACACAGACCAGTGTTACAGTTAAAAAGAATGATTATTATTATAAAAACGCGGATAACTTTTGTACTCGAAAAATTAATCATTCAAACAACCCTCACTTCCTGATTAACCCAAGCTTACTGGTATCCGCAGCCGTTACTGTCGGATAAATATCATCTTTAGTATTGGCCTTGCCGTCCTTGCCTACCGAAAAAAGCAAGTATTTATTCCCCTTCTTTTGATATTGAAAAACAAGCGCTTTTTTATCGCCGTTTATTCCCTGCACCGGATCGTAAATGGATACAGAACTATTTTTTGTTTCGAGCTGTTGCAGACTGTCGGGGTAGGCGCCGTTTTGAAGCTTATAAAATTCAACGCTCTTTACAAGGTCATTTAATTCGGTTTGAGACATGTCTGCAAATCCATCTGCTACAAGACTGCTGTTTTGTGTATAGTAAATAAGTGAACCGTATACAGCAACAGTTATTAATATTCCAATGGCACCCATGATGATAAACACCCTATCCTTAAAATGCGCAATGCCCAATATAATTAACACAAAGCCTGTAATTGCACCTATCAACGGGATTAAACAAAGTAAACCAATAAAGTATATTGGCTTAAAAGTAAGCGGAGTTTTAGGTTCAATACCTTTTGCGTTGGCTATACCGTTTGTAATAATGGTTAAAAAGCGCGCGGATTCATCTTCATCAGCAAAACACCATGTTGGTAAAAGATAATAATCGGCGTTAGGTAACAACACAAAGATAAAATTACCGGTTTTTCCAGCCTCCTTAATGTCGTCGTACGTTAAAAAAGCTACTTCGGTTCTATCAGTTATCTCGATGCCCGATGAAAAGGGTTTATAGGTCTTTTGGAGATTAGGATACATCAAGCTGTCGTGCGCATTTTTTAACTTTGTTTTTGTACGGAAAAAAGGTATTCCAAAGAAAAAAGGAAACAATATTATGCCAATGACCAGCAGGTTGATAACATAGAAGTAAGGGAACAGTCCAATTGCCGACAAAACACCATCAACAGCCAATAAAATTAAGAGCCGCCGCTGCCAGTTTCTTTTTAGACCATATTGCCGGTAAAAATCTATATGATCCTGTTCGGTGGTTTCAACTACTATTTCCATAAATGCAGCGTGTTACTTTTTCTCCTCCACCCCAATCAAAACACTAGCTCTGCCATCTCTTACATCTGGATTAATTCCAACAGTCATCAAAAACTTACCGCTGTAAGTTGCGCTCCCAAAACTTGATCTGGTGCCCGGAAATAAGTTCACTTCGCTAACGGAATAGATTTTATCCGGATCAAGTCCTTTTAAGCGGATAGGCAATTTGGTGCCGGCATCGTACCTGTAATTTACCAGGTAGTTGAACATAATTGCTTTTGTTTTGGCGGAATCTACGTACATAATGGAGGCCACATCATTTTCACGCGGGTCCTGCAAACGGTATTGGTCACCGTGCCAAATGGCTTCCGAAAATTGTTTATAGGTACTAACCGCCTGCTGGCAGAATGTTAATTCATCTGGTTTTAGCTTACTTACCACGATATCGAAACCTAATTTGCCCATCATGGCTACATCGGTACGAAATTTCAGGGGCTCCTTTCCCCAGTCGGTAACATGGTTGGAGCTGGTTAGGGCGGGGTAGAAGTATGAATACTCCCATTGTATAAATATCCGCTCTATAGGTTCGGTATTGTCGCTTGGCCAGTATTCGGTAAAGTATTTCAAAGCACCGTAGTCAACCCGGCCGCCGCCGCCCGAGCATAACATCAGGGGTACGGTTGGATATTTGGCGCGTAAACGGTCGAGCACATGGTACAGTCCGAAAACATAGTCAGCATAGAAATTCCCCTGGTGGGTTTCGTATGCCGAATAAGCGTTATACATCAATGAGTTGCAGTCCCATTTAATGTAGGCCAGTTCCGGGTTTTTTGTGAACAGGTCATCTACTATGCTAAAAACATAGTCCTGTACTTTGGGGTTGCTCAAATCAAGCACCAGCTGGTTACGCATGTAATATTCAGGGCGCTGGGGCTGTTTTACTATCCAGTCCGGGTGTTTTTCATAGAGTTCACTTTTGGGGTTAACCATTTCAGGCTCCACCCAAATGCCGAATTTTACGCCATCTTCTTTTGCGGTTTTTGTTAAAAAGGCAATGCCATTGGGTAGTTTCGCTTTGTTCACTTCCCAGTCGCCAAGACCGGCGTGGTCGCCATTGCGGGGGTATTTATTGCCAAACCAGCCGTCATCCAACAAAAACAAATCAACACCCAGCGTTTTGGTGTCCTTTAAAAGGCCGGCCAGCTTATCCTCATTAAAATTAAAATAGGTGGATTCCCAATTGTTCAACAGCGTTAGGCGCGGACCGTTTCCATCAACAATTTTATATTTACGCGCCCAGCTTTGCAGGTTACGGCTGGCATCGCCCTCACCTTTGTTGCTAAGGGTGTAAACAAACTTTGGGGTGGTAAATTCTACGCCCGGTTTCAAAGTATAGTCGGCGGCATAATTGTTTATCCCGGCAATAAGGCGCAGGTTATTGGTAGGGTCAACCTCCAGATCAATGCGGTAATTGCCGCTCCATTCTATGTTGCCGTATAATACCTCGCCCTCATCCTCGGTGGCTGGTTTGTTTAACGAAACCATAAAAATTGGAGGCTGAAAAAGATCGGCCCGCGAGCCTAACTTGGAATCGAGTGTTTTGATGCCATGGTTAAGTTGTTCTTCTTCGGGCTTCATTTCCCTGGCCCAGTCGCCGTGAAAATGTTTCAGCCAATAGCTGCCGGCTCGCAGGTATAAGTTGGCCGACGCGTATTTGTTCAGTATTACATCCTTTTTTTCGTGGTGTTTAATAACGCTCCATTGTTCGGTTACGTTTTCGTTGTAATAAGTTTCATAATAAAGCGTAACCTCAAAATCATAAAGTGAATCCTTTAAATTGATGGACAGCAAGTTCACATCGTCGTTAATTTTAGTAACCGAATGGTCAACATATTTTAACTCCAATGATTTATTACCATCGGCATGGGTAACCGATATCGCCGGCTCCAGCAGATTGCGGGTGCCCGATGTTGTATAAGCGGGGTTAAACTCGCTGGTGCTTTGAAAAGCCTTGTAGCTTTTGGCGATAGCCGCATACTCATTTTTATCCGACAGCTTATTACCGAAATACACTGTTTGCAACTGTTTTTCGGAGTTCACCTGTAAAACCATTGCATTTTGTTTGGTTTCAATAGGGATGGTGATGGATTGGGCGTTGGCAGCGGTAGCCTGAATAAGCAGCAGTGCGCAAGCAGCAATGCCCTTTAAAGCGAGGAGAAGGGTTGGTTTTTTCAATTGGTGGAATTTAATTCATCAATATTAAAAAAAAACTCTGTCATTTCTACAGGGGTGCGAAGGAGAAATCTTTACGAATATGGTTTGTCAACCAGACATGGTGTATAACTGTATGATTTATAAGATTTCTCCTTCGTGCCTCAGTCGAAATGACGTTTGGGGGCTGTGAGAGCGAATAACTACTTATAAACCACCCCATCCTTCATCACCATACTTACCTGTTTTACTGCTTTAATATCTTCGGCAGGATCACCTTCAACTGCCACCAAATCGGCCAGGTAACCTGCACTAACATGGCCCAGTGTATTTAATCCAAAAACCCGGGCATTTACCGATGTGGCCGATCGTAACACATCTATCGGTTTCATGCCATATTCGGCCATTAGTACCATTTCACGGGAATTATCCCCGTGAGGGAAAACACCCACATCGCCACCCATGCAAATGGTTACACCAGCCTTTATGGCTTCGGTAAAGATATAATGCTTTTGTTTAACGCCATCGGGGTCGGGGTCGATGCCTTTTCGCCAGCCGTGGTATCCGGCAATTGCTTCGGTAGCTGCTATGGTTGGGCAAAGGGCTATACCCTTTTCTTTCATTAATTTAAATAGTTCGGGCGTGCCGCCATCCCCATGCTCAATGGTCGTAACGCCGGCAGCTATGGCGCGGCGCATACCTTCTTCGGTAGCCGAGTGTACTGCAACAATGCGGCCACTGCTTTTGGCAACCTGTACGGCAACTTTCAATTCATCTTCGGTAAAGGTTGGTGCAGCTACATCGTTTAGCCCCCATCTATAGTCTACATATATTTTTACTACATCGGCCCCATGGCCAATTTGCGAGCGCACTACATGGGTAATGCCATCAATACCATCGGCCTCTTCGCCGCCTTTTACCGGGTTATTTTCGGACACTTCGCTTTTGGGGCCGTAACTGCCTGTAGCTACAATGGCGCGCGTGGCTACCATCATCCGGGGGCCGGGAATGATGCCTTTGTTTATGGCTGTTTTCAACCCCACGTCATCATAAGCAGCACCTTCGGTGCCTAAATCCCTAACGGTGGTGAAACCGGCCAACAAAGTTTCTTTGGCGTGTACTACGGCGCGGGCGGTACGCTCGGCACGGCTTTCGGTTAATACCTGATCGTTCCAGGGTGTTTCATTGTAAGGGTGCAGAAACAAGTGCGAATGACCTTCTATCATGCCGGGCATCAGCGTCATCCCTTTTAAATCAATAATTTTTGCTGATGAGGGTGCTTTGATGGTTTGTGGCTCTCCAGCTGTTTCAATTTGATTATCTTTAACCAATACCCACCAGCCGGGGTGCATTTGTTGTCCGTCAAAAACACGGTCGGGTTTGAGCAAAATATAGTTATCAGGGCTTTGTTGCGCCAACAAATGGCAGCAGGGAAAAAGCAGGAGGGGTAAAAACAAGCGTAGTATTCTCATTGGGATAAAGTTAAAGGTATATAAACGACATCTAATCTATAAAATAATAATCAAATAAATTTAAAACCTATGCAACCATTTTGCTACACAGTCCATCTTACTGTTAAATGATGTTTTTGGAGCAGAAATACAATATTAAAGAACTGGTAAAACTTTGCAAAGCCGGCGAGCGCAAGGCGCAGGAATTGCTGTACAAACAATTTGCTTCGAAAATGCTGGGGGTTTGCGCCAGGTATGCAACCGACCGGATGGAAGCCGAAGATATGCTGCAAAATGGCTTCATCCGGGTTTTTCAAAAGATAGGTGATTTTAGGGATGAAGGCTCTTTTGAAGGTTGGGTACGGCGGATAATGGTACACAGTTCGATAGAGTATTATCGCAAACATCACAAGATGATGCAGGTTGTTGAGCTGGAAGATGCCGCAAACGAGCCTTCGGTTAACCCGTTGGCAACAGCTAACCTGGCAGCGAGTGATTTGATGATATTAATTCAAAAACTATCGCCGGGATACCGGATTGTTTTTAACTTGTACGCCATTGAAGGCTACTCGCATAAAGAAATAGCGGCAATAGTGGGTATAACCGAAGGCGCTTCGAAATCGCAGCTATCAAGGGCGCGTGGCGTATTAAAAGAACAAATAATAAAAATGGAGGGCAAACGATATGGAAATGCAGGATAAAGACTTTGATAAGTTGTTCCATTCAAAACTGGATGACTTTGAAATGCAGCCATCAGCCGGTGTGTGGGAGGGAATTGACCGTGAACTTAGAGCAGATAAACGCAGAAAATTGTTGATACCGTTTTTAAGCGCGGCAGCCAGCGTTGTAGTTTTGATTACTGCCGGGATATGGTTTATTCCGAAAATGAGTGGTGTGAATACTAAGGGTTCGGGCAAAAATACAGTAGCCGTGGTTACCAAACCGGCCGTTGTTACAGCCGGGCCGAAAAAACAGGCGATTGCAGTGCCTGCCCGGATAAATCAAATGCCGGTAGCAAAGGTTACTCCTGTCAGAACGATTTCGCCAACTGAAGTCCGGAAAGATACTGCCACTCCTATACAAAGCGTTGCGGGCACGGTTAATGCTAACGCACCGAAAAGAGCACCCGAAGAGGTTATAGCAGCAGTGTCACAACCGCCGCAGCCTGCAATTACTAAAGCAGTTGTACCAGGATCAGAAGTGCCATTGGCTGTGAAAAATCCATCAGATGTGGCAGCCGTTGCTGTTGCGGAACAACCACAGGTTCAGTTGCCTGCAAAAGAAAATCAGGAACCGGCACCGGTTAAAGCAAGACATAAAGTACGTACCCTGGGCGGCCTGCTTAACCTGGCCATAGCTAAAGTGGATAAAAGGAAAGACAAGGTTATTGAGTTTGCCGAAACAGACGATGAAGAATCTAACGTTACCGCAGTTAACCTCGGCATTATAAAAATCAAGAAAGAAAAATAACATCCAATATAAATAGTATGAAACGATTAATTTTAATGGCAATGGTTTGCATTGCCGTAAAGGGAGTGCTTGCCCAAAATGTACAAGCCGATACAACCAAAACAGCTGCGGATACCACTAAAAAAGAAGGCCCCAAAATTCTGATAAGCTATGGTGAAGACGGGAAACACGAATGGCCAA
>Ga0206947_1185_pt1 | contig 14431 bp, 7 predicted proteins | sample Alteio_BWOrgHeat_3_FD_153239 | JGI IMG/M metagenome (GOLD analysis project Ga0206947, IMG submission 153239) | Enriched cells from forest soil in Barre Woods Harvard Forest LTER site, Petersham, Massachusetts, United States -... | ecosystem: Environmental > Terrestrial > Soil > Temperate forest > O...
TAGTATTTTTTTACATTTTCTTAAAATTAGTATCACAATGATGTAAAACACACAATAAAAGAGGGAACAAAAGGTGTAAAAATCAACGTTAAAAAAGAATCGCAGATTATTATGATTAAGCTGATTGAAAATCAAAAACTAACCGGCTTAATCACCCTTTGCATGGATAATCAGTTTTAGATTCGTTTTCAGGGTTTAACTTTTTATGACCCGGAGGGTCAAGACCTTTGTAGAAAAAAAATGATAAAAATGTATTGCCGCGGAGCGGCTACCCTTAGTCGCCTAACAAGATATTGCTCATCATAGCTGGAAGGGTAGTCGCTCTGCGGCAAATTATGGGGTGGGTTTCTTTTCTACAAATCGGTAGACCCTCCGGGTCACAAAAGAATCAACGAGGATTCACAATCAATGTTATTCACACAATTCGTCTATAAAATCAAATAATCTGTGTAAGCACTATTTTTTCAATAACAATATAATTACCTCAAATAGCAACATCTCCGTTTTAAGAGTAGCGAGTGCCTTTCCAATATGATTTCTTACAGTTTTTGGGGAAATCTGTAACTTCTCGGCTATTTCCTGGCTCGATAAGCTTTCGGTAAATCGTAGCTTAAATATAATCCGTTGTTGCTCGGGCAAGGTCTCAACCAAAACATTAAAGGCGGTTATAAATTCTTTATAAAGCAATTTTGAATCGGCGTGGTGAACCAGGCCGCTATCCTCATTAATATTGTCGGGCAGTTCGGTATATTTATCTTCCTTGCCCATTCTTTTATAAACGCCGTTTCGGGCTGCAACAAATAAATAAGCCTGTAAATCAAGAATCAATGTTTTAGAACCCCTTATCCATAACTGCACAAAAATATCCTGTGTAATATCCTCGGCTATTTCTCTGTCATTTACGCGTTTATAAGCGCCATTAAATACTTTTTTCCAGTACCGGTTGTAAAGTACGTCAAAAGCATCCCTGTTCCCTTCGCTTAAGCGTTGCAAAAGGTCCGAATCCGGGAGGATACTGAGGTTAATATTTACTGCGGGGCTATCCAATCGTATTTATTGATTTACAGCAGATAATATTTGCCGGTAATATAAAAGTATTTAAAATTAAAATTATCGCAATTTATTTCAATTTTCTTTACAATACTCATACCTAATATAAATTTTATTAAACAAAAATACAAAATTAAACTTAATAGCGGGCTAACGTGTTGATTATTACCAGGAAGCGCTCCGTTTGCACTAATCATAAGCTTTTGGATAAAAAACAAATAGCATTAGGATTCATTGATGGATTTTTATATTATTGATAGCCAATATAAATTCAATGAATTATAAAAGAGATGGCTTTGATGGTCAGCGGGCCATTGTGATGCCAAAATCTGTTATCCATAAGTTCTGCTTGTTTAATCAGGTAATAAACAAAGCGTACATTACCGACCTGGGGTACTACCCAAAAGCGCGCTTCCATTACAGGAAAAGGCCCCTTGGCGCCGATCAGAACATACTGATCTATTGTTTGGAGGGCAAGGGGAAGGTTACCATTGATAAGGCCAGCTACAACATTATTCCGGGCGATTATTTTGTTATACCCTGCAATACATCCCATCAATACGAAACCGACGAAAAAAATCCATGGACTATTTACTGGTGCCACTTCAAAGGCGAACAGGCTGACGCCATTGTGGAGCGGCTGGTAAGTAAATCAAACTCCTTTAAATATAGCCTTGATTTTTTGGAAGAGCGTATAACACTTTTTGACCAGCTGTATGTAAACCTGGAAAAAGGCTACAGCCACGAAAACCTTACTTATGTTAACCTGCTGTTTTTACAGTTTTTATCGACATTTTTATTTAGCGAAAGACTGACCGCCACTCATCAGGATAAATCGGACGATTTTTTAGAAAAATCCATCAGCTTTATGCAGGATCATATTGATAAAACTTTAACCCTAACAGATTTTGCAGCCCACGTTAATTACTCGCCCAGTCATTATTCATCGAGGTTTAAACACAAAACAGGCTTTTCGCCAATTGAATATTTTAACCAGTTAAAAATTCAGAAAGCCTGCCAATACCTGCAATTTACTGATTTGCGTATTAAAGAAATTGCATTTAAAATAGGTATTAATGATGCCTATTATTTTACCCGGCTGTTTAGCAAAACCATGGGTTTTTCGCCCAAGCATTACAGGCAAACGCGGGCATCGGTTAAATAAGTGTCGCTATAATGTTTGGTGGGATAAAATAACCAAATACGGAAAGCGCCGGGCGCATAAAAGTATAACCACCAGGTGCGGAATATCAAGTAAACAGGATCGTTTTTTGAGGTAGATGCAACAGGGTTAAATTAGGCGTAAATGACTGATTATCAAATTAAACACGATGTTTAAAGTGCTTAAAAATTAAACACTTGATTATTAGTCATTTATGTAAATTTAACTTATAATTAAAAATAACACTATTGATTATCAATTATTTACATGATTTAAACGTGATGGGCGTGTGCGCGAGTTAAACACCTTAAAGTAGAAACAGTTAAATATAAGACCATGAGTTTACTTTACCTTATTTAACACCCACTCCCCTACTTTTGTGCCCTGTATAATCCCGTTCTCAATAGCATCCATAAAATGTATGCCACCCCAAAAACGCGATATAGCCGCTTCTTTCGCTGCCTGGTTAAACGAAGTAAATTTTCGAGGCGGCACACCGAAACTAACTTCTACATTATCGGTATAATGAAAATCAGCGCCTAAATAATGGCTCAATATTACTGAAGAAGTAGAAGACACAACTGAATGCCCGCTGATATACTCCGGGAAAGGCGGGGTTTGCAACAGGGGTTTCCAGTTAGGGTCAATATATTTGCGGATGGCTGTTTCGGGACGGATGCGATTAGTACGGTATTTATCTTCCCAGCAGCATATAAAACAATCCATCATGCCAACCGATAATACAGTGTTTATTTCCATGGCTTTTTCAAAGCCAACATTTGCCTGTTTACAGGCAATACCGGCAATGCCCATCCAGTGCGCTCCCGGCGATATTTTTTTAAGGCCGATCAACATGTGTCCGTCGTTTTGAACGGCAAAGGGGTTGCAATCCCAAAAGTTGGCAATATCCGTTTGTTCCTTTGTTAAGTTAGCGCCACTATGGGTATAGCACATCATCAAATACTTATAAAATGCCGAATTTTTATCAGTTGAGAACGGAATAGGCGCACCGGGAACAAACTGCGCTGCCGAATCGAGCGTAAGCGGTCTGATGGTGTTAAAGTACGGCTCAACCGGCGTCATATACGCCGGCGGGGTTGGGTCCCAGCTACCGGGGGCGCCTTTTGGGGTAAAACGCTTATAATTACTTATGCGGTTATATTTATCGGCCTTTGCATACTGCAGTATCTGTTTGCTTATGATTTGAGCGTAGTGCTTCGAGCTGTCAACCACTTCATCACTAAACCCCGCCTTTTTGCACGAATCAATAAAACTCTCTTCGTTTTTTAACATCAAACTGCCCGATGGCTGTAGTTTTGCTGCGGTTTGATACATGGCTAAAACAGCGCTTAACTGATAATTATAGCCGGTTAATTCTTTAGGCTTGTTTATGACCGGGTATTGATTTAACACGCCATGCATACTTTTGGCATTTTTATCATTTTCGGCAATTATCTCGTATCCCGATAAACAGGTATAGGCAAAAAATCTGGCTGCCAGCGGCGGATTGGTTACATCGTGTATCATTACCCCGCTCATTTGCGCAATCACCTTGCTGATGTCGTTATTGGCGAGTACCGGCTGTTTCTGATTACCGCAACTGCTGATTATTGCAAACAGCGTTGCAAGTGACGCTATAAAAAAAATCTTCTTCATGCCTTATTTTTGTTTATAGGCGGTGATGCCTGTGCCGTTAATACCAAAAAGCAAAGTGTTGTTTATTTGGAGTACACTCCTCACATCGCCCCATAATTTAAATCCCGATTGTTGCTGGGCAACATAAGTAAAGCCGCCTTTACCGTCGCCCTTTAGCAACACACCGTAGTTGGCATCGTATTTACCGAAACGGATACGGGTGTGGTTAATATTACCGCAAAGCAGCAAATCGCTGTTGCCATCGTGGTCATAATCCAACACGGTTACGGTGTATACCGGTGCGTATTGGGCCTGCAAAGGCAATGCTACCTGGTGCAGTTTGCCCTGACTATTGCTAATAAAGCAGGCGGTTGTGAGCGTGTTTGCTGATAGATGTTTTGCCCCTTTCAGTTCATCAGCAGTAAACACCTGGCTCAGCGTATCTTCAGCATAACTTTTATAATCGGGGAAACGGCCGCGCATCATGCTAATTTGGTCCAGTAATTCGTCCCGGGTTACAAAGGGATAGCTTTTGTGTTGTATGTAGGTACACAGTATGGGGTCGACCGAGCCATTATCGTCAAAATCCTTATAATACATTTCAACAGGTTCGGTGTCCGAGGCCCTGCACTGCGAGTTTAAACCCAGGTTGCCTGCTATTAAATCAGGATGGCCATCATGGTTAATATCAGCTACCTGCAAAGTATTCCACCAGCCGGCTTGTTTTTTATCAAAATACTTATCGGTGGCATCAACGAGCTTGCCGTTTTGATTTTCGAAAACGGTTATAGGCATCCATTCGCCAACAACAACCAAATCAGGTTTCTTGTCGCCGTTCATATCTACCCAGGCGGCATCGGTAACCATGCCTATATTTTTTAGTGACGCATTGTACTGCGCAGTTTTATCGGCAAAATTACCTTTACCATCATTAATAAGGATATAACTTTCCGGCGTTTCGGGATACCTTCCGGGGATAACCCTGCCGCCTACAAACAAATCGGGATAGCCATCTCCATTTATATCAGCAACCCTCACGCAGCTTTTACTGTTCAGCATTTTTGGCAATGCATTGTTGGCTTTGGTAAAATTACCTTTGCCGTCGTTGATGTAAAGGCGATCCTGCAATTGCGGATCATTGGGCTGATAATCATCATACCCTCCCGATGCTATGTATAAATCAGGTTTGCCATCGCCATTGGCATCAAACAATACCGCAGCGGCATCGGTGCTTCCCTTGTCGGCATCAAACACCGCTTCTTTTTTCAAACTAAAACCGCCGTCTTTTTGCTGGATGTACAAACTGCCTGCTTTACCGTTTTGGCCGCCAACAAATATATCTTCCAGGCCATCGCCGTTAACATCGCCCTTGATCATACAAGGCCCCGAAAAGGATAAGGGATTTATCATTAACGGCTGGCGTTTAAAATCATTAGCGGTACTTGCAGCTTCTTTATCAACTATTGGCGATTTTACTTCCGCAAACACAGGCGCGGCCGCTTTTTGTTTTGTATAGCCATTGGTTGCATCCTTTTCGTTTAAGGTTATCTGTTCATCGCCTTTTACTTTTTGCAATAGCTGGGTTTTACCGCGCTGCCATATTATACGCAGTGAATCAATCTGCACATCAGCACCTAAACCAAAATGCAATACCGGCGATACGCTCGATTGAAAACCCCGCGTAGGCATTTGCTCCAGGTATTGCTTTTTGTTGCCTGCATATATCATCACTTTAGCGCCAATACCCTGTGTATTTTTATCAGCTCCTTTCAGATTAATTGCCAGGTAATGATTTTTATTTTGTGCCCGCGCATTGTTTTTATAGATAAATGCCGGTTTATTTACATTGTTTACTACCAAATCAAGGTTGCCATCGTTATCCAAATCGGCATAAGCGGCACCGTTGCTGTTTGATGGTTGATTGATGCCCCAATCGGCGCTGGTATTGGTGAATGTTAAATTGCCATTATTCTTAAAAAAATAGCTCGAAACCTCTGACGATGGCATTTGCTTAACCCAGGTTAACAAGTCCTGCCGCATTACTTTGCGGTCGCGCAGGTTATCGCCCATGAATTTTAAAAAATCCATATTGGTATAATCGCGGGTGTAGCCGTTGCTCACAAAAAGATCTTTCCAGCCGTCGTTATCATAATCGGCAAACAAGGGGGCCCAACTCCAGTCGGTATTAGCGATACCAGCCACCTGCCCAACCTCACTAAAGGTGCCGTTGCCATTATTTAACTGCATCATATTGCGCATGTACTGATAATAAAAACCAACCCGCAGGTTAAGGTTAAAGGCTTCGTAATTATCGCCACCGAACAACATTTTCTGGCGCTTATTATCCTCCGGAAGCATATCCAGCGTATAAATATCCGGGCTTAAATCGTTATTGATATCGGCAATATCGTTCCCCATCGAAAACAGGGAAGTATGGCCTATTTGCTGCTGTAACTTATCTGTAAAGCTGCCGTTGCCGTTGTTCATGTACAGCCTGTCGGGTACGTTGTAATCATTGGAGATATAAATATCGGGCCAGCCATCGCCGTTTACATCGGCCACGCCGGCGGCCAGGCCATACGAAAGGGCCGTGTTAACTATGCCCGCTTGTTTGGTTACATCGTCAAAATGCCCGTTGTTGTTTTTAAATAGCCTGATGCCCATTTCTGCGTCGGGCTTGCTCATTAAAGTGCTTACCGATATATCATCCAGGTTACTAATCCGTGCCGGGTTATGGTTTACCAGCAGCAAATCCAGGTCGCCATCTCTGTCGTAATCAAAAAAATAAGCCTGGGTGCTAAATGATGAGAAGTTAAGACCATAATCTGCTGCCATTTCCTTAAATATGGGTACTCCATTGCCGTCATTCCCCTGATTAATAAACAGTTGGTTTACTCTTTTTTCGGCCCGCACCTTTCCCGAATAGCATACATATATATCCAGCTTACCATCGCCATTGATATCTACCAACGTTACACCGGTTTTCCAGGGACCGGGGCGCCCGGCAACTCCTGCCACATCCGTAACATCTTCAAACTGCATATTGCCTTTATTCAGATACAGTTTATTATCCGTCATGTTGGCGGTAAAATAAATATCCTGCTTACCATCGCCATTCAAATCGCCAATGGCTACGCCGCCACCGTTGTAAAAGTACTCGTACATTAAAACGTTGGTGTTTAACCCTTCGGTTAACGAGTCGTTAAACGTGATGTGAGTGGTTGATGCCGGCAGTAACGAAAATAGGTGATTATCGTTTTTGTCGGCGGCACCTGGGTGATTATTGCATGCCTCGAGGGTCAATAGCCCCAGCAGCCCAGCTGTGGCAACGAATTTAAAAAACGGAAAGCGTAAAGATCTCATTTATTGGTTTGGCCCTTAAATAGAAAACAGAACCCGCTCCGAAGATACAGGTTCTGTCTCTTTTATAAAACAACAATTAGTAACCGGGGTTTTGTTTCAGTTTACTATTCTGGTCTATCGCATATTGCGGTATCGGGAACAGGTAGTTTTTGCTCACATCAAACTTGTGGTTACCGCCCGGCGGTACTACCGGGGTATAAGTAAACCCGCCTGCACCGTCAGACTTAATGGCAACACCGTGTATTGGGTTGTTTAAGTTATTGCCCATTTTCCAGCGCATTAAATCAAACCATCGTTTGTCTTCAAATGCCAACTCAACCCTTCGTTCGCGCCGTATGGCGGTTCGCATATCGGTTTGGCTTAGGCCGGCTGTTAAATTGGGCAGTTTTACACGGCTACGCACTTGGTTAATGGCTGCGTACACCGTAGCATCGGGCCCGGCGGCTTCGTTTTGCGCTTCGGCATAGTTAAGCAGTACTTCGGCGTAGCGGAAATAGTAATAGTTTTGGCCACCGCTCAATCCGTTCCAGTTATCAGGACCAAGTTGAATACCAACGTTTATGTTTTTGCGGATGTAATAAGCGGTTTGCCCTGCATCATTATGATCCGAAAGGTCAATTTCGTTGGCGCTGTTTATGCCCTGGCGCGTGTAAATAGTATCATTGTAGGAGAACGATCCATCATATACAATGCTTTCGTAAAACCTTTGCTCGCGGTGAGTATAAGGGTGCTTAGGGTCATAGCCCGATGCCGGGTTACTGATAGGCAAACCGTTGTCCATCGCATAATCGTCAACCAGTTCCTGGGTTGGGTCAACACCTCCCCAACTGGTTTCAACTCCTCCTTTGGTAAATGTAGGGCCGTTAACACTGCCGTAAAAATTTCCTTTAACGCGTGGAATATACTGGCGATAAAATATAGCTTCAGAATTGGCGGTATTATCTAAAAACACGCTGCCATAATCGGCAAACAAACTGTAGGTATTGCTATTCATAACCTTCAGGTTTGAAGCGGCTGAAGCAGCAAAATCCTGGTTATACAATTGTACCCAGCCTAATAAGGTATACGCTGCGCCCTGGCTTACACGACCGGGTTGCGGCGTAACGGGCAAACTTGATGCGATAGCCTGTAATTCGGTAGTGATAAATTTGTAAGTATCGTCAGAACTACTGCGGGGGAGAAAAACTGAATTGCCGTCCTTGTTGAAATCAAGCGGACTGGCGGTAATGGGCAAGCCACCATAAGCCATCCATAACAGGTGATAAAAATAAGCCCTTAAAAAACGAGCTTCGGCCAACCGGGTTGTTTTGTAACTCTCGGGCAGCGCTGATGCTGTTACGTTTGCAATAAACACATTGCATTTACGGATGTAGCCATAGTTGTTTGCCCAATCCAAATTTAAGGCCTGGTTTCCAAAAGTGATTGTCGCCGGCGTATAATTGGCCTGCTGCGCTTCGTTGCGCGAATTTGGCCAGGCGTAACCGCAGATAGAATTATCCGTCCAGTTGTCAAACGGGTCATAATAGTTATTGCCATCGGGTAATTGGTTATAAATGTCATTTAAATCCAGGTCGGCGGTTGATGTGTTTGCAAAAACTGTTGGGCCGCTAAGCCTGTCGTGCGGCGTGATGTCCAGCGATGAATCCAGCGATTTCTTACACGAGGAACTCAATATACCGGCCAATGCAAGTAGCAACCAGCCGGTGGATATGTATTTGATTGGTGTTTTCATTTTTTTGATCTTTTAAAGGATTAAAAAGTTACGTTGGCGCCTACGGTAATTACTTTTACCTGCGGATAATACTGCCCGTTTTGTGCGCTTACTTCGGGGTCAAAGTTTTTAATCTTGCTCCAGGTAACCAGGTTTTGACCCGATAAGTAAACTCTTATGGAATGCATGTGCAACTTTTGCATTACGCCGGTAGGGATGGTGTACCCTAAGTTAAACGTTTTTAGTCGCAGGTAATCTCCATTCCTGATCCAAAACGATGACGTTTGGATGTTATTGGTAGCAGGCACCGTGGTTATACGCGGATTTGCAGCGTTTAAGTTCGTGGGTGTCCAGTAGTCCATGTTGTCGATAGTTGCTGAAGCCGAATTGTCAAAAGGATAGACCTGGTCGTAAAAATCGCGTCCCATAGCACCCTGGAACAGTATGCCAAAATCAAACTGTTTGTAAGTAATGCTGGGCGACAGGCCATAAACGGTCTGCGGGTCGTACGGTTTACCGATAGGTACAATATCATTATTGTCAATTTTGCCATCACCGTTCACATCCTTATATTGTATATCGCCAGGATGAACTTGTCCCCATGGCTGGATAGCTATGCCTGGTTTCAGGTTGCCCGATGCGTCAAAATCGCCCGGCGTGAAAAAGCCTGTTGACTGGAATCCAAATCGTGTATTTAAAGGGCGGCCGGTTATGCGGCGGTTAGGATTATCGTACGTGGCTGCGGTTTCAAATACCTGTAACAGTTTGTTTTTGGCATAAGTAATGTTGCCGCTAATACCTACTGTTAAATCCTTACTAAACCGGTGTGTTGTTCCTAAAGTTAATTCGAAACCCTGATTACTCATAGAGCCTGAGTTTACCTGCGATAAACCAATCCCATATTCGGCCGGTAAGGTAACCGTTGGCGCAAATAACATATCGCTTCTTAACTCATGAAAATAATCGGCCTCGAAAGTAAGGCCACCGTTCCATAAAGTACCTTCAATACCAATGTCGGTTTTCTTTGCCCTTTCCCAGGTAATATTGGGATTAGGCTGGGTATTTTCTGTTAACCCTTGTGTACCCTGACCGTTAATTACGGCCGAATTACCATAAAGCCCAAACGAACTTAGGTACTGGAACGGTGCCCCTGCAAGCGCACCCGATTCGCCCCATGACCCCCTCATTTTCAAATTGTTAATCCAGGTGTAGTTGTTTTTAATAAAAGGTTCCTCGGATATTCGCCAGCCTGCTGCAAACGACGGGAAGAAACCAAAACGATGCCCTGGTGCGAAATAGTAATTACCATCATACCGGCCCGAGGCTTCGAAAAGGTATTTATTATCGTACGCATACGTACCACGATAAACGGCGGATAGTTGTTTGGTTGCTAACGAATAACCACTGTTGTTGATATCAGTACTGTTTGAACTGCCATCATTTAATTCGGCTATCGGAACATTATAGTTAATCCTGCCGGCTGTAAATAATGATGATTTTGTATTCCTGGCTTCTAACACCACCAAACCCGTAACATCACTTTTACCAAAACTGCGGTGATAGTTTAAATAACCCTGATACGTAAATGCCTGCGATTGGGCAAATGATTCGGTATAGGTGGGATTTCCCGGCCCATCGCTACCGGCTTGTGTAATAGCCTTGGTTGTTGGGTCGTATGAATAATATACAATGGGAGTAAGATAACTGCGCCCAAAAGAGTTTATTGCGGATGTTTGGTCGTTAGGCGCCTTTGGATTAAAGGGGTTATAGTCATAACTTGCGGCCACTTTAATACTCAACCCTTTAATAAAAGGTAATTGTTGCTCAATACTTAACTGGGTTAACATAGTATAACCCAACGAATCGGCATAACCACTGCCGTAGATATTACCGTAAGCAGAACGGCTGATATAAGAACCCGGTAAGCCGTTGGTAAAAGTAAGGGGCTGATTAGGCGGTGTACGGAAAGCCTGGTAAAAAATATTGCCCGACGAAACACCCGGATTGCGGCTATCCTCCACCCTGCCGTTTAATGACACGTTTACTTTGGTGGTTTTGGTAGCATCGGCTTCCAGGTTTGCGGTAACGTTGTATCTTTTGTAATTGGTTGGCCCCCAAAAACCATCCTGCGTAAGGTAACCAATGCCGGTATAGTAGCGTACATTTTCGCTGCCGCCGCTCAGTTGCAGGTTATTGCTGGTCATTGGCGTGTTTTTGCTGATCAACTCCTTTAACACATCATGATCCGGGTGACCGTTAGGGTCGCTATGGTTTTGGTATAAGGCTAAATCATTTGCCGAATAAGCGTGGGGTGCGCCAATATTATCATCGGCCGCGTTAAATAATGTAGCATACTGGTATGCGTTAACAAATTTGGTTAACACGGTTGGGTTTTGCCAGCCATAATAAGTGCTATAGCTAAGGGTAGGCTTGCCACTTTTACCTTTTTTGGTGGTGATGAGGATTACACCGTTTGCGCCGCCCAAACCGTAAGGAGCAACCGCGGCAGCATCCTTTAATATCGAAAAAGACTCGATACTGGCGGGGTCAAGCTGCGCGTAGTTGCGGGGTACACCATCAACAATTACCAATGGCTGTGTATTACCGGTTGTGCTTATGCCGCGGATTTGGATATTGGACCCATCCCGTCCAGGCTCGCCACTGCCCTGGGTTGCCAGGATACCGGCTGCACGGCCACCAAGGGCACTGGTGATGTTTGCCACCGGCTGTGTAGCAATATCACTACCTTTAATGGTTGATACTGCTGCTGTAACAGAGGAACGTTTTTGAACGCCGTATCCTACCACAACTACATCCTCCAGCTCTTTAGATGTGTTTTTCATTTGCACCTGCAGTTGGGTTTGGCCGTTTATCGCAACTTCCTGTTCGGCATAGCCGATGAAGCGGAAAACTAATGTCCCTTTTCCGTCGGGGATGCCGATAGAAAACTTTCCGTTTACGTCAGAACTTACACCGTTCTGGGTCCCTTTCAGCGTAACGCTTACGCCGGGCATCGGTTGGCCTTTTTCATCGATAATAGAACCGTTTAGTTTGGTTTGTGCAAATGCGCCGAAACATATCATGTTCAGCAGCAAAAAAATCACAAACAATTTCCCTCTGATTAAAGGCATTTCCCTCCATGAAGGACAGGTGAAATGGGGAAATTTCACATGAGTAAAATTTTCATTCATAATTAGGTAGATAAATTGGGTTAATTGGTTAATTGGTCTTATTGATAACAAATATGGCACTAAGCCGCTTAGGAATAAATAGATATTTTTACGTTAAAAATGGATTATATTACTAAATCTTGTTGCCTTGCAGGTCAATTGCAAATAATTCAAAAGAAGGTGATTATACACAGGTAATCAATAAATTAGAAAGGCTGATTATGGTTATAATCAGCCTTTCTATTGCGGGGTTTTTCCGTTATTACAGTCACAGAAATTAATTATTGGTTTATTTAAAAAGCGCGTGCAATTTTTCAGTTTTTACAGCTACCGCCGGTTTGAAATTGGCAGATGCCATGTATGCCTCAAGGCTATAGATTAACTGTTTAGATGCGGGGCGTTTTTCCTGTTCATCGAGCAAATCAATGCCCGAAACCAATAAGCTGCCATTACCGGCTTTGCACTCAAAAATTAAACCTAATGGCCTGGCTTTAAACCAATCGTCTATTATTCTCACAATGGGTTTCAGGTTATTTGAAAGGCTATCCAACCGGATGGCGTTGCTGTGGCTCATTCCATCCTGCCATTCCCAGCTGCTGTAATAATCTGTCGGAAATTGCGCTAAAGCGGGATGTTTTGGGTTGCACAAAATACCGAGTGTATGTGGTGGCTGGTTGTTGGTCCACGATGTATTCCAAAAAATACTGGAAAATCCTACTACGATATCGCCGCCCGCGGCAGGCTTTATAGCGTCCTTTTTTATACTGAGTAGAACTTTTCCGCCCTGGTTTAACACCGCCAATGCTTTGTCGTCCAATTGCTGGGTAACGTAAATATTTGCAGCGGGCGCTGGATTATGCGCCGGATAAACAAAAATATCCCAGGTGTTGGTGTAAGCGCCCACTGTTACTGTAAGCAATAATTGTTGCGGGCTGGTAATTGCCGAAAGCGGCTGGCTAATTTGCCCCAGTTTTATACCGTTGCCGATAGCCACATCAGTTGTTTTCAAATTCCCCGAAAACAATACCGCGCCAGCTTTATTGGCCAACTTCCATGAAGTAGTTACATGCTTTAGCGGCGCGTTGCCGAAGTGGGCAATTTCCACGCCTGCTTCAAGCGTTTCGTTATTTTCATAGATAAGTTTAGCCGTCCTGATCAGCGGTACTGTTGAATTACAAAACCTGCTGTATTCTTTTGCTGTAACATAACCTTTATCATCCCAAAAAGGATCTAAAACACCTACCAACGCGGTGCCTTGTCCCGGAAAATCGTGCAAATCAAGCAATTGAAAACCGCCAAAACCTTTGGTACGCAGGGCTGCTTCAATATCCGCTTTATAGCAAAGTACCTGTAGTTTTCCGGAGGCCATCAGGAAACTATCGGCGAGGTTTAACAGGTGATGTTCCTTTAAAAAATCATGAAATATATCGAAATTTAAAGGTTTAAGCACACCTGTGTACTTCTTCACTTCCTTTAAATTGGGATAAACGCACCACTGGCCAATTTCGTGACTTACGGTAGGCTGCGGCCATTTATTGATAATTGCCGACCAATCGTAATCGGTGCTTGGCGGCTGTGAATTAATGATACTTTTCACTCCTTCGCCCCAATGCTGTATACGTGGGTCCGATGTGCTGTTATAGTCACTTTCGGGTATTATCGGCCAGCCTGAAGCAGTGGTGTATAATCTTCTGCTGTCCTTTTGTTTCCAGTACTTCACAAACCCTGTTAAAAATTCGGTATGATGCTTCCCGCCCGGTTCATTGCCATAAGGCATCATGCAAAATGATGGATGGTTACCAAATGCATCGGTAACATGATTGCTTTCGTCGTAAATAAATTGATCGATGGGCTTGCCATCGCCAACAGTTGCCCATGCAGAGTTTTCAACCGACAAGTAAAAGCCGGCTTCATCTGCTGCTGCAAAAGCAGCCTCAGGCGGGCACCAGGAGTGAAAGCGCATGTGATTAAGGCCGTATGACCTGGCTATTCTGAAGATCCTTGCCCAGGCAGGTTTGTCAGTTGGCGGGAAACCTGTTTTAGGGAAAATGGCGCATTCCAGCGTTCCGCGCAAAAACATGGGTCGGTCATTAATGGTTAGCTGCCGTCCCTTCGCAATAAACTTGCGCATACCAAAGGTAATATCCTGGCTGTCTGTTCCGCTTTTTCCTTTTAACGTTACCTTCATCCTGTAAAGGTTAGGGTTAAACTCATCCCAAAGCAGCGGATGAGCTCCCATCGGATAAGTGAAGGAAATAACGTCAGAATCGCTCATTGCCGTAACGGATTTTTGAAGTGCCGGCAAATGCGCGCTACCTTCTTTATTTCCCGCTGCAGCCA